>JGI24710J26742_10000035_pt1 | contig 101497 bp, 78 predicted proteins | sample BioPla2DNA2_FD_26742 | JGI IMG/M metagenome (IMG submission 26742) | reverse complement strand
CGTTCGCTTGAATATCACAACTCAGTCCTTGAGATATACAAATCAATCGGAAACCCTCTGCGCGAATCTATTGCACTAAATTTTATCGCCGGAGACTATTTAACTGCAAAAAATTATACAAAAGCTCTTGATTATTACAAAGCATCGTACACTATTCGCGAACAACTGAACAACAAGCAGTTAATGGCTGCAACATGTAACAGTTTAGGTATGGTGTATAAAAACTTAGATATATCTGACAGCTCCCACTTCTACTATTTCAAAGCCTACGATTTATATACCGATTTAGGAGATTTGAGAAATCAGGCAGCAACGCTGAACAATATTGCCAATTTGAAATGGAAAATTAACGATGTCGATTCCACAATGTACTATTTTAAAATGGCTTTAGCATCTCGCCAATTGATAATGGACGTACAGGGAGAGGGCTACACTATGTTGCAGTTTGGACAGTTCCTAATGGAAAACAAAAAGAACAAGCGTGCCTACGATATGGCTATAGGAGCATTTAATATATCCCAACAAATAAATGACTGGACACTTAAAAAAGATGCAAGTCTACTGCTTAGTAAATATTTTGAAACTGTCGGAAATTACAAACAAGCACACAGCTATTTTAAACTGTACAACGAATCGCAAGAGGCACTGAACCGAGATGAGACTATTAAACGGATCGCCGATATGGAGATTCGTTTCGAACACGAAAAACGAGTTCAGGCACTTGAAAGAAAACAGTTTGAGATAGAGTTAAAAGACTCGGAAATTAAACAAAAAAACCAACGCTACTACTATATGTTGGGGGCACTGGTTCTACTAATGGGCTTGGTTGTCACAGTTTTTATTGCTTGGCGACAAAAAATTCGTACAAACAAAATATTAAACCTACAAAAGCAAGAGATAGAGGCTCAACGGGATCAGATAAGCAGTCAAAACGAAAAAATAACCGACAGCATTGTTTATGCAAGCAGAATACAAAAGGCTATGCTTCCACCTGAATCGGTTATAAACAATCTTTTCCCGGATCATTTCGTGTTTTTCAAGCCACGCGATGTAGTTAGTGGCGATTTTTACTGGGTGCACAGCGAAAATAATTATCGTGTTATTGTCGTAGCTGATTGCACTGGACACGGCGTTCCAGGTGCTTTTATGAGTATGATGGGCGTATCTCTACTAAATGAGCTTACAGGTCAATATTCAAGTTTCGATGCCGCAAAACTATTGGGAAGCCTTAGAGAAAAAGTCCGTATCAACTTACATCAAACCACATACACCGACGGCAGTAGCAACGACAGCATAGACATGGGGATGATAATAATTGAAAATTCTACCAACAAAGCATGCTACGCAGGAGGTAATATTCCACTTTGGGTATATAGAGACAAAACCCTAACAACATACAATGCTGATAGAATGCCAATTGGAATACATATCGGAGAAGAAATGTCTTTTACAAATAATTTTGTTCAGCTTCAAAAAGGGGATACAATTTTCATGTTTTCAGACGGTTTCCCCGATCAATTTGGTGGTACAAGAAATAGAAAATTACTAGTTTCGGGGTTTAAAAAAATAATCGAGTCTATAGCTGAAACTGATATTGAAAAGCAAGCCACACTGCTTGAGAAAAACTTACAAGAGTGGAAAAAAGACACAAGACAAATTGATGATATTATTGTGTTAGGCGTAAAAATTTAGTCGGAAAAAATATTAAGTGACAAAAAGAAACATGCAAGAAAAAAACACGATACTGGTAATCGATCAAGAGTATTCGGTCGGCAACATCATTTTAGACTTAGTTAGAATACGTTACAGAAATGTACGTGCCGTTTGCTCAAACGACACAGTTCAAATCGAAAAAATATTGACAGACGAACCGTTATGCCTAATATTTATTGATCATAAAATAGCTAAACAATCTAAGAACAGCATTACGCAAACGTTAATCAATAATAACAGGAACAATGTTCCCATTATATTATTATCGACAAAAAACTCAGCCAAAAATACAAGTGCTGTAACAATCGCCGATACCATAGATAAACCTTTTAAGCCTGCAACACTATTTCTGATAATAGATAAGTATGTGGATAATATTAATTCTGATGGTATTGCTTCTAAAGAATTTACAACTCCTGTATGGGCTGACTTTGAACATATTGACCTAAAAATAATGTTCGAAACTTACTCAAACGAAAGAGAAAAGGTTATAAAAATTTTGAAACTGTTTCCAGAAAGCATTAATCCTCAATTTGCAAAAATAGATACACTTATAAGAAAAAGAAGAGCAGCTTTGCTAATTCAGGAGTTTATGTCAATTCGATCATCATTTCTATATTTCGCAAAACCAGATACAATATCAAGCATTGATAAAATCATAGGGCATTTAGAAAACAATCATATGGAAAATGTATCGGCCGAATATCAAAACCTACTCAAATTTTGGTCGAATATAAGTGCCGAAATTGATGAATTAATACTGTAACAAATGGCCCGTTATCTGCTATATATTTTATTGATAATTGCAAATTTATGTAGAGCTGAAGACACTGATACTCTTCAATATAGCATTACAGAACCCGATAAGTATAAATCAGTAAATCAATATCTCAAAATGGGATTAACGTTTGCTGACAAAAAAAATGATTCGGCTCTATACTACTTTAACAAAGCAACCGAATTGGCAAAAGTATCGGCAGACACCAATACCATTATCAACACCAGTTTAGTAGAAATAAAATATTTAGAAGAGTTTGGCAAATATGCTGATGCTCTACAATGCGCCGAAAGCGTTAATAATTATTTGAATACAACAAAGTTAAACTCATCAATAATTGAATTTACAAAGACTAAAGGACGACTATATTGGAAAAACAGAGATTGGACAAAAGCTAAACTTGAATTCCAACGACTTAGGAATCTTGCAAGAAAGATATCAGACAAAGAGACCGAAGCCGTTGCAATTAACAATATAGGTTTGATTTTTAGCGAAACGGGCAATTTAGATTCTGCGTTGAGTTATCATCATCAATCACTTTTGATTTATATGGACTTAAAGTCATATAAAAACGTATCATCAACATATAATTTGATGGGAAACGCCTGTCTGCGACTTAACAAATACGATGAGGCAATAAATAATTACTACGAATCAAATAAATATGCGGCTCAGGCTGGCGACTCTGCTGGTATTGCCCGCAGTTTGAGCAATTTAGCCAAAGCGCAAACAAGAAGTGGAAATACCGAGAAAGCTATATCAAACCTAAATCAGGCTCTAAACATTTGGAAATCGTTAGGCAATGACGCTAATATAGCAGTAATATACAACGAATTAGGTTCAACCTACAGAAATATAAACAACTACACACGTGCACTTGAAAATTTTCAGCATGCGTTGCAAATAAGACGTAATATTGCTGATATTCAGCAGATTGCAGCAACATTAAATAATATCGGAACTATTTATAAAGATATTAATATGCCCGAAACAGCTCTTGAGTATTACGAAGAGGCACTTACAATACATCAAAACTTATCGAACGATGCTTTAATTGCTCTCAGTCTCAACTACATAGGCGGTGTTTATTATAAAAAAGGACAATACGACCATGCCTTAGATTACTACCTTAGCGCATTGGGATACTGCGAAATAATTGGCGATAAAATTGAAAATGCACGCATTTTAAACAACATTGCAATGATGTATAAAAACTTAGGCAACTACAACATGTCACTGGAATATTACAAAAAATCGCTTGAGCTATATCGCCAAATTTCAGATCATAAAAGAACATCGGATATTATCAATAATATTGGTAATCTGTATCTTACACAAAAACTATACAAGGAGGCAAAATCATATTTTTTACAGTCACTACGAATAAGAAAAGAGATAAAAGACTATAAAGGAGTAGCACAAACCAATTACGATTTAGCTATTGCCGAAGCAGAAAATCACAACATAACTCAAGCGATAACTTATTTACAATCAGCTTGGAATGAAAAGAGAGTTGATTTGAGTCACGAAATGAGACGTAATATTGCGCTAAAGCTCTCAGAATTATACGAAAGAAGATCGAATTTTAAAAGTGCATTGCTTTATCGTTATGAATATGAAGCGTATAATGATAGTCTTATAAATCAGGATCTTGTTCTGAAACTTACTGAAGTAAAAACCCAATATGAAGCTGAAAAATTGAACTTTGCACGTCAGTTAGAGACAGAAAAGAAAGAAGCCGAAATAAAAGCAATAGTAAAAGAACAAAAAATGCGCGAAACTGCACTTATTAAAGAAAACCGATTAGAAAAATCTATCAGAAATCTCTTTATTTTACTTACTGTTGCAGCAATTGTTATAGCTATATTGCTTTTTTCACGTTATAGAGTTAAAAATAAGATAAATCTGAATCTGGAAAGTACAAACAAAAATCTTAACACCCTAAACGCCCAATTGGAAGAGAGTAAAAAAAATATCGAAAAAGTACAAAACACTAAGGATAAACTAGTTAACATTATAATACAAAATATTAAGCTTCCTTTTTTTGCAATGCTTCACAACGCCGAAATACAGTCAGCTAAAAGCTCTGAGAACAAATCAGACAATACAATACCAGCATTTATCCAGTCAACATCAAGCATTTACAATCAAATAGAAAACACATTGAATTGGGCAAAACTTCAAAAACATTCAATTGAACTATATCCCGAAAGAACAAATATTTATCAGTTAATTGACGATATCACAAGCCTTTACAAATATTTATCTGACTTAAAACAAGTAGAGATAAAAAACTTGATTTCCAAAACTTTCTGTTTCAATTGCGATCCGGTAGCAGTTTCAATCGTGTTCAGTAACTTGATGTGGTACAGAATGCAATCAGCAATTGAACATGGTAAAATAACAATAAAATGCACTAACAGCGACGATTCAATAATAATTTCTATATTTGACAATGGAGACCCGAACGAAAATAAAAAAATTGCACGGTTAATAAATATTGATGGCGATCTGGACATAGAAGACCGCGATGAGTTGTCGGAAACAGAAAAACATCTATTTTTTTGTTTAGATTTTGTAAAACTATGGGGAGGAAAACTTAATTTTGAGGTCTCATATAACAATGAATCAAAAATTGATTTTTTAATTCCAAGTGAAACAAATATAACAACCTAATTATAAGACATATAAATCTCATGCAGTTATAAAATGACGGATACAACGAATTAACGTATAAATTGATTATGAGACACCTGCTTTTATTTATAATTTTCACAATATCGCTACAATCGGGTTATGCGGAGCTAAAAGACAGCATTCCTGAAGAAGGCATAGAGCGTGTAATCGCATTAAATGACTTAGCAAAAGAATTTCTTGATTCTGACCCTGATAAAAGCCGTGAATATTCAATAAAAGCAAGGGATTTGGCAAATGCTTTGGAAGAGTATCACGAACTGTCTAACGCACTGAACTACATTGGATTATCATACTATAATCAAAAACAATACAACGAGGCAATTAGCTTTTTTCAACAGGCTTCGCGAGTATCATTAAGGCTTGGGGCACGAGATAAAGCTGGTAATATTTTTCAAAAAATTGGAATGTCATACATTCTTTTGAAAGATTATCCGAAAGCAATTTTTTACTATCAGCAAACAGTACGGATTTTTGAACAATTGGAACAAGATGACCATGTGGCAGAAACATATTTTGATCTTGGAGTAGTCTACTTTCTTGCTCGCGAATATTCAAACTCGATAAATGCGTTGAACTCAGCTTTAAAGTTCTACGCAAAATTAGACAATCAACGAGGTATAGCACGAACTCACAGTCAGTTGGGAACAACATACGAAGAAACTGGAAATCTTAAAGAGGCGCTGTCGCATTTTCAGCAAGCACTTCAAATACAACAGCTTTTCCACAACAAAGATCAAATAGCATTTAACTTGAACAACATAGGACAAATTTATTTCAAGCTGAAGCAACTAGAAAAATCGAACGAAACTTTGGAGGAAGCCCTTAAGTATTGCAATAAGAATTACACAGAGCTTTATTCAAAAATTTTGCTTAATATCGGAAAGGTCAAATTCCTAAAGAGAGATTACAAAGCAGCAGAAAATGAGTATAATAAAGCTTTAGTTTTAGCTGACAGCATTAAAAACAACACACTATTAAGTGATATTTACCACAACTTATATCTTCTTCATATTGAAACTAATGACAGCCGCAGAGCACTGGAGAGTTATCAGAAATTCGTAACATTAAAGGACTCAACTGCAATTGAAACTCCGATAATTCAAACAAGAATTAAAACTGAATATGATGACAAATATGGGGATGTTTATGTTGCAATTTTTATTGTGCTAACTGCAATTATCATATGGCTAACTATTGTTATTATTAGAATTAAAAATCAACGCGATAAAGCTTTGGAAATTCTCCGCAAGCATAATATTGATGTTAGTAACGATTAGTAAAGACGGAACATGATCCGTTTTTACTCAATATACTTTGATATAGGTCAATAAATCATTGATAAATGAGCAAACATATTTACAATTTTATACGTATTATTACAAACTCAAATGATAAACTTTAATCCAAATAGAATGAGACGCTTATTAATTATCCTGACATTTGCCTTAATTCCTACAACAGGATTGTTTGCACTTGACTTTTACTGGAAAGGAGGAACAGGAAAATGGAATGATCCAACTATGTGGGAACTTCTAACAGCAAAATCTAATGAAGAAGTAATTCCATCAAAAACTGACAATGTATTTATCGATAAGTCTAACAGTCATATCTTTATTGACAACAATATTGAGGTTGGAAACCTATACTGGGAATCCGGAAAAATAACCGGAAAACCAGAAACTAAAATTTCATCATACGGAATAATTGAAATTGGGACATCCGTTGTTGATAATTTTGAAGGTGTATGGGTTTTAAAATCGGAAAAAAGAAGCACTATAAGATCTGATATCAAACTAAAAGGCTCAGTTCATATAGAGGCTATCGGAGAAGTTGTTTTGAACACTCCAATAAAAACATATTCTGATTTTGTGATTAAGAAAGGAAAGGTTACTATCAGCAGTTTAGTTGAATGTAATGTTTTAATTTTAGAGGAAAATGAAGCATATAACATCTTAATAAACAATGCCACTATTCGTAAAGACCATTTAGTTATTCGGGATAATCCAAATCGTAAGCTAAAAATTAACGGAATAAATCTTGAAAGAGTAACCCCAAGAGATGTAACAAGAGAAGGTGAGCTGGCAAAAGGAGAAGTCTATCACTTTTGCGATAATACAAATGCCCAATTAGTCTTAAAAGCAGCAAAAGAACCAAATGTTCCTCTACCCTATGTTAAATTTTTTGTGATTTGGTTTGATCAAAATCTTGTTGAACGAGGCACATTCACAGAAATACGCCCTACAAGTGGTCTAGAGGCAGTTGACTCTATAATTGTGCAATCTACTCATTCTCATACTCCAGACACCATAATATATTCTTATTGGCAAGTATCTTATCATGATAGCGCAAATGCCATAGACTTGCCCCCTGCTACCTATGATATAGAAGGTACAGGTAATCGCCACTATTTATCTGAAAACAGTGTATATACAGCATATTGTGACAGCATAGTTCCAGCTACAATTGGGAAACCTAATGGTGCTATATATATGAACAAGAATGGAGCTGCTCCAGTAAAATATTCAATAGTGGGTGAAACTAATCAGGATGGAGTGTTTGAAGGCTTGGTCGCGGGCACGTACAACGTCACAGTGACGAGTGATAGCTCAACATGTATTAAGGAAACTGTAATAAACAATATCATGGTTGGAGAAGTGGAGCTAAAAAACTTGACGGCAGTTCAACTAAATGCTTCTCCCAATGCATTAGTTAACGTTCCACACACCTCTTCTTTCATTATTTTTAACCAAGGATCTTATCTTGTTGCAGGGACACAATATACAGTTCAGCTACAAGATACAGCAAATACCGTATTGGCAACTGCAAGCGGAGTAGATATAGCTTCAGAAGCACAAGCTTCTATTGACATAACGTGGACACCAACAACAGCAGGAACTATTGGCATTAAAGGTGTTATCCTATATGCCGAAGATCAAAATCCTAATGATGACACCACTGCTATTGTCAACGTAACAATAACTCATCAAGAATATACTTTAACATTAGTTGCAAATCCAGCCAATGGAGGTACCGTAAACGATAACGTAAACGGCAACTACCAACAAGGCGAAAATATCACAGTGGTAGCCACACCTGCTGATGGATACTGCTTCATTAACTGGACAAAGGACGGAGTTGAAGTTAGTACTGATGCAGAATTTGTATATACAATGCCAAGCGAAAATGTTACTTTAACTGCTAATTTTGAAGTTACATATACTGTAACATTTAAAGTTTATTATGAGTTAGGTGGTCCAATCGAAGGTGCAACTATCGTAGTTAACGGAGAGACATTAACAACCGATTCCTTAGGAATAGCTACTATTAACTTACCTAATGGAGAGTATTATTGGATATTATCCATATCAGGGTTATCTGATACAGAAGGCTCGATTACAGTTAACAATCAAGATGTTGAGATATTTATTGAGGCTCCAGCGCAACATTTTGCAATTACTTTCCATGCAGAATGTGGTGGAGTACCACTTGAAGGAGTAGCAGTTAGTGTTGACGGTGATCTTGAGAGCGGAGAGTTAACAACTGACGAACAGGGTAATGCTACAATAGAATTAGTTAATGGAGACTACACTTATACCGCTACAAAAGAAGGATATAACGATTTAAATGGTTCGTTTGTAGTTAACGATGCTGAACAAACAATTACTCTAAATATGATTGGAATTGAAGGGTTGACAGAGAATTTTTTACGACTATATCCTAATCCAGTTGAAAGCATATTAACAATAGAACGTAACAGTAGCGACGAAGTTATTATTGAGCTATATAACATAGATGGTACACTAATCGGTACAACAAAAACCGATAATGCAACAACCACTATTAATGTTGGAACGTTAAACTCAGGTTCTTACTTTGTAAGAATAATTGGAGCTAACAAAACTATAGTACATAGGTTTATTAAGAGATAAGCTAAAACATTGAGAATAAAGAAAAAGGAGTCGTCTTTAAAAAAGACGACTCCTTTTTTTTTAAAAATTGCTTTTGATTTTTAACACAATAGCAAATTACTCATTGTTACTTGCATTTTCGCAGCTTCCTTTTGAGCGGCTTCAGCAAAGTCATCTGATTGAGAGGCATAAATAATTTGTCTCGAGCTGTTGACGAGCAATCCGCAGTTGCTATTCATACCGTGCTGTGCAACTTGATGTAAATCGCCACCTTGCACTCCAACGCCCGGAACTAAAATAAAATTATCGGGGACTATCTTTCTTATATCTGATAACATCTGAGCTTGAGTAGCACCTACAACATACATTAAGTTATCTTTAGTTCCCCATTTTAAACTCTCTTGCACAACTTGAATGTACAACGGGTTATCATTTTTCATATTTTTCTTCTGAAAATCATCGGCACCTTTGTTTGATGTTAGTGCCAACACTATTACCCATTTGTTACTATACTCAAGAAACGGTAAAACAGAATCAGAACCCATATACGAATTAACTGTAACAGCGTCAAAATCAAATGTTTCAAAAAATGTCTTAGCATACATTTTCGATGTGTTTCCAATATCACCGCGCTTAGCATCCGCTATCAGAAACATTGAAGGATAGTTATTACGAATATAATCAACAGTTTTTTCTAAACTTATCCAGCCGTTAATTCCGTTACATTCATAGAAGGCAATATTTGGTTTATAAGCAACTGTATATTTATGAGTTGCATCAATAATAGCTTTATTAAACTCAAAAATTGGGTCGTCATGCCTTTTCAGCGATTGCGGAATTTTCTCTAAATCACTGTCCAATCCGACACACAAAAACGACTTTTTGGCTTTTATCTGATTAACTATATCGCTGTAATTCATAAATCCTTATGGTTTGATGTTTTATAAATAACATTCTATTAATCAATTGCTAATTGATTAACGTATGCAACGTTCATAACGTAGAGACGGAGCATGCTCCGTCTCTACAACTTTTAACTATATCGTACTCTCGTTAAGTTTCTCCGCATTTTCCGCTACTTGCAGCTTCTCTATTATCTCATCAATATCCCCGTCCATAACAGCCGACAAATTATATAGTGTCAAGCCAATACGGTGGTCAGTAATTCTTCCTTGTGGATAGTTGTATGTTCTAATTTTAGCCGAACGGTCGCCAGTTGAAACCATTGTTTTGCGCTTTGAAGCCAATTCATCCATACGTTTCTGATATTCAATATTGTAGAGTCTTGTTTTTAGCTCGCGCATTGCCTTGTCTAAATTTTTTAATTGCGATTTTTCGTCTTGACAAGTCACTACAAGCCCCGTTGGAATATGCGTTAAACGTATAGCCGAGTATGTTGTGTTGACTGACTGTCCACCAGGTCCAGAACTGCAATAGGTATCTTTGCGTATGTCTTCATTTCTAATCTCAATATCAAAATCATCGGCTTCTGGTAAAACTGCAACTGTAGCAGCCGAAGTGTGTACCCTACCCTGGGTTTCCGTTTGCGGAACTCGTTGTACACGGTGTACTCCAGACTCATATTTTAAAATTCCATATACTCCGTTGCCTGTAACACTTGCTACTATTTCCTTGTAACCTCCTGATGTCCCTTCAGTTGTGCTGGTTACTTCAAGTTTCCAACCTTTTTGTTCAATAAACTTGCTGTACATTCTAAATAGGTCACCCGCAAATATACTAGCCTCATCGCCCCCTGTCCCTGCCCTGATTTCAAGAATGGCATTTTTGTCATCTTCGGGATCTTTGGGTATCATCAATATTCTGATTTTATCCTCAATTTGCGGTATCTGCTCTTCTAACAAATCTATCTCATCTTTTGCCATTTGACACAGGTCTTCATCTTTTTCCGTTGCCAAAAGCTCTTTCGAAGACTTGAGATTTGCCAAAGCATTTTTGTACTCTTTCCCTGTTTCAACAATGGGTTCGAGGTTTTTGTACTCTTTATTTAATTTTACAAATCTTTGCACATCGCTTATTACCGAAGGATCAGCAAGCTGCTGACCTATCTCCTCATACTTTAATCGAAGCGATTCTAATTTTTCAATAAGTGCCATATATGGTCTATTAAATATATTCTAATTTTCCAAACTCTGTTTCTATTGTTAGTTTGTTACCTTCTGACTTTGAACAGTGTCCTATAACCTTTGCTTCAAGATTGTAACTATCTGCAATATCAATAACTTGTTGAGCTGATTTAGGATTTACATATAGTTCAAAACGATGTCCCATATTAAAAACCTGATACATTTCATGCCAAGAAGCATCTGATTGTTCTTTGATTATTTTAAACAGAACAGGTATTTCAAACATATTATCCTTTACAACATGCATATTCTCAACAAACTTCATAACTTTTGTTTGCGCACCACCCGAGCAATGTATCATGCCGTGGATATCGGTTCTCATTACTTCGAGAATTTTTTTAACAACTGGTGCATATGTTCGTGTAGGACTAAGTACCAACTTTCCAACATCTAACCCAACCTCTTCAATCATTTGCGTAAGTTTAAGATTTCCGCTATATACCAATTCATTAGGTACTTGTGGGGCGAAACTTTCCGGGTATTTTTTAGCTAAGTATTTATCAAAAACATCGTGTCGAGCACTTGTAAGTCCGTTACTACCCATTCCCGAGTTGTATTGTGTCTCATAAGTTGTTTGCCCCGATGATGATAATCCTACAATTAAGTCGCCATCTTGAATATTTGCATTGTCGATTACCTGGTCTCTTCTAATCCTTGCTGTAACGGTGCTGTCAACAATTATTGTTCTTACAAGATCACCAACATCAGCCGTTTCTCCACCTGTAAAGTGACACGTAACACCATGCTGCCCGAGTTTTTCAATTACATTACTGGTGCCTTCAATAACTGCTTTTATGACCTCTCCAGGTATAAGATTTTTGTTCCTTCCAATGGTCGATGATACCAAAATATTGTCAGTTGCGCCAACACATAGTAAATCATCAATATTCATAATCAGGGCATCCTGAGCAATCCCCTCCCAAACAGACAAATCGCCTGTCTCTTTCCAATAAATATACGCAAGTGATGATTTTGTCCCTGCTCCATCAGCATGCATTATGTTGCAGTATTCAGGATCTCCCCCTAAAAAATCGGGTATAATCTTACAAAATGCTTTCGGATATAAACCTTTATCGATATTCTTTATAGCATTATGAACTTCGCTCTTAGACGCAGAGACACCACGTTGTCCATAGCGTGATTTATTTTGCATTTTTCAACTATTTTAAGTTTACAAAGGTAACCGATTTTTCTTTTTTTTCATACGTTTATAGTTTTTTCGTTTAAGATCGTATGGAACCTCTGATGATTAAAATAAAAAAGAGTCCATTTTCTGGACTCTTGATTATATGGTTAATACTTAAAAAATTTAACGTACTATAATTCTGAAGCACCTGATTCTTAATCTACATCTGACTGAGCTTCGGGGTCTTTATCTAAGTCAAACTCCATTAACAGTGCATTGTTCGGAACAACACTTCCTTTCTGCACATGTATTTTAGTGACAGTTCCATTTACAGTGCTTCTTATAACACTTTCCGTTTTCATTGCCTCAAGAACACAAAGTCCTGTTCCTTTTTTAATAACATCGCCCTCTTTTACCAAAACTTTCAAAATATTTCCGGGTAAGAACGATCTTAAAACTCTTGGATTTGGCAACTCATACTTCTTACGTTTTTCATACTTAGTGTGATAAAGGGTTTTATAAGCCACATCATCAATCACTAACGTTTTATATTTTACTTTTTCTTGTTCCATAATCGTGACTATTATAACGGAGGAGTTCCATGTTTTTTACGTGGTCGTCCGTCTGTTTTGTTAGCAGAAACCTCAATAGCATGAAGCAATATCTCTCTTGTGCGTTGTGGTTCTATAACTGCATCAATATACCCTTTTGAGGCTGCTGCGTATGGATTAGCAAACTTATCTTTATACTCTTTAATTTTCAATTTACGCATCTCTTCAGGCGATTCAGCAGCTGCAATCTCTTTTCTAAATATAATATTAGCTGCACCCTCAGGACCCATAACTGCAATTTCGGCTGTAGGCCAAGCAAATACAAAGTCTGCTCTTAGGTGTCGCGAGTTCATTGCTATATAACCTCCACCGTATGCTTTACGCAAAATAACAGTTATTTTTGGCACAGTTGCCTCACTATAAGCGTACAACATTTTTGCTCCGTGTCTGATAATACCAGCGTGCTCTTGATCAATACCAGGTAAAAATCCCGGCATATCTTCAATTGTAACTATTGGAATATTAAATGAGTCGCAATAGGTAATAAAGCGTGCTGCCTTGTCAGATGAGTCACAATCGAGAACGCCTGCAAGATAGAGTGGCTGATTTGCAACAAATCCTACTGTTTCACCATTAATACGTCCAAATCCAATTACTATATTTGGTGCAAAATGTTCGGCTATTTCAAAAAAGTCGCTATCGTCGACAATTGCCATAATAACCTCACGAACATCGTATGGTTGTCTGGTGTCCGATGGTACTATTTTCTCAATTTTGATATCTTTTCTGGGCTCTTTTGGAGGGAATGATCGCGCTTTTTGGCCATTATTCCAAGGAATGAATGTTAATAGCTTTTTAATTTGTTCAAAACACTCTAATTCAGACATTGCATAAAAGTGGGCATTCCCTGATATTTCGGCATGAACCTTTGCTCCACCAAGCTCTTCCATTGATATCTCTTCTCCAAGAACAGTTTTAATTACCTCTGGTCCTGTTATAAACATTTTCGAGATGTTTTCAACTACAAAGACAAAATCTGTTAATGCTGGAGAGTATACTGCTCCTCCTGCACATGGTCCTAAAATTACGCTAATTTGTGGGATAACACCTGATGCAAGAGTATTACGGAAAAATATTTCGCCATATCCTGCCAGTGAGTTAACTCCCTCTTGAATACGTGCACCGCCCGAATCATTAATCCCAATAAGTGGCATTCGCATTTTTAGCGAGTGGTCCATAATTTTAGTAATTTTTCTTGCGTGTGCAAAGCCAAGAGAACCTCCTTCAACAGTAAAGTCTTGCGCATATATACATACGGGTTGTCCGTATATTGTTCCTGTTCCGGTTATAACGCCGTCACCTGCCAAAACTTTGTTTTGCATATCAAAATCGCGTGCATCGTGCTGTACAAATAGGTCGTACTCTTGGAATGAGTCTTTATCAAGGAGTGCGAATATCCGCTCACGAGCAGTCATCTTCCCGCGTGCCTGCTGTTTGAGACTTGCCTCTTCTCCACCGCCGGCTTCTGCTATCGCTTTGCGTTTTAGCAGTTCATTTGTTTTCTGTTTTAATGACATATATTTGTTTTTTAGGTTAAAAAAAAAATATAGAATATCATGTGAAAAACGTTAACAATTTATTAACATTTTCATTGCAATATTATAAAACTTTTACCTGCCTGTGAAATTTTTTAATACTTATTTGACAAGTTCGAAGTTTATGCACCAGATACTCAACGCGATGCATATTTGTATAAAAAGAATGTAATGATCGCGTAGACAATGTTTGGTATCCATAGAGATAAAAACGGGTTAAAACCAGCATTTACAGCAAAAACCATTGTTATTTCCTGCATCAAAATATACGAAAATGCTAACGCAAGACCCAATCCAATATTGATACCTATGCCTCCGCGTTTCTTTTCTGAAGATATACATACCCCCATTATAGCTAAAATAATGGTAGAGAAAGGAAGCGCAAAACGCTTATGTTTTTCGATCTCATAAACAGCCACATTAGCTGTACCACTAAGTTTTTGTTTTTCAATAAATTCATTGAGTTCACGATAATTCATTGTCTCAACAATCTCGTCTCTTGAAGAAAAATCGCTTTTGTCGAAATTAACAAACGTTGTATCGAGGTAATCTCCCCATTCAACGTATTCTGATGTTGAATCAATTACTCGTATGTTATAATTGTGTATTGCCCATTTGTTTTTGGTAGAATCCCATTTAATATAATCGGAATTAATTTTTTCTTTAAGCTTCCTACCTTCAAATCGCTCTAACGAAAATCTGTATCCAATATCCATCGTTGTATTGTACGACTGCATATAAATAAATATCCCGGGTGAAATCTGACGATGTATGTCGTTGTCTCTATTCTGATATGGACTGCTTCTGCAATACTTCTCATCGAAGTCCATTCTTTTTATGTTTGCATGCGGTATAACCCAGTTAATTAATGTAAAGGATAGAAGTGTAAGAATTATTCCACCAACGAAATATGGTCTGAGAAATCGCCGATAGCTTACACCCCCACTCAAAATGGCAATAATCTCACTATGAGTAGCCATTTTTGAAGTAAAAAATATGACTGCAATAAAAGTGAAAAGTCCGCTAAAAAGATTTACAAAATATGGAATAAAGTTAACGTAATAATCGAATATAATGGCGTTAAGAGGTGCTTTGTTTTCTATGAAATCGTCAAGTTTTTCAGAAAGATCAAATACAACAACTAATATGACAATGAGACCTATTGCATAAAAATAGGTTGCCATAAATTTTTTTAGTATATATCTATCTAACTTGTTGAACATTTACTTGTCAATATTATACAAATATATTACAAACGTGCACTAACGCGAACAATTGTCTCTTTTTTCCACTCCTCAAATGTACCATTAATTATTTGTTCTCTAGCCTCTCTTACTAAATCTAAGTAAAACCTAAGATTATGAATAGTTGCTATTTGAAGACCTAGAATTTCTCTTGCTTGAAAAAGATGTCTTAAATATGCACGAGAAAAGTTTTGATCAACATAAGATTTGCCACTCGCATCAATAGGAGAAAAATCATTCTCCCACTTTTTATTTTTAATATTGATGATGCCGTCCCAAGTAAACAACATTCCATTTCTACCATTTCGAGTTGGCATTACACAATCAAACATATCAACACCTCGTGCGATACCTTCTATTATATTTGCAGGAGTCCCCACTCCCATTAGGTAACGAGGCTTTTCAGCAGGTAGAATATCGTTAACAACCTCTATCATTTCATACATTATTTCGGTTGGTTCTCCAACAGAAAGTCCTCCTATAGCATTACCAACTGCACCCATATCTGACACAAACTTTGCTGCATCTCTGCGCAAATCTGCAAACGCTGCACCCTGTACAATTGGGAAAATGTGTTGCTGATAACCATATAAAGATTCAGTACTTTTAAAGTGAGAAAAGCCTCTTTCCAACCATCTTTGTGTCAACATTAACGACTTTTTTGCATACTCTCTGTCGCAACCTCCTGGAGGACATTCATCTAAAGCCATCATAATATCAGAGCCGATAATACGCTGCTTTTCAACAACATTCTCAGGTGTGAAAAAGTGCTTAGATCCGTCAATATGCGAACGAAACTCGACACCCTCTTCACTAATTTTTCTCATATCAGAAAGCGAAAAAACCTGAAACCCCCCGCTATCTGTAAGTATAGGTCTTTCCCAATTCATAAATTTGGATAAACCTCCTGCCTGATTGAGAACAGTCATTCCCGGACGTAAATAGAGATGATATGTATTCCCCAATATTATTTTGGCATCAATATCGTGCTCTAAATCCTTTTGCAAAACAGCTTTTACGGTACCTAAAGTGCCAACAGGCATAAAAATTGGAGTTGGGATCTCTCCATGATGTGTGCGTATAATACCTGCTCTTGCGCCTACTGTTTTCTTTTCTGTTACTAATTCAAAAAACATGATTTACAGTGTATTGTACCTTTAACTGCTTGTAATATCAATTAATTTTGCTTGATTTAGATAAAGTCCACAAAGGTATATTTTTTTACTAAATTTTTCGAATGTTGATTTCTCTTTACAATTCTCACCAAATAGTGTACTATATCAATGAAAATAGCAAATTGTATTGCCTATTTGTACTATATTAGATATTAAAAAATCAAAAATCAATGATTTGACATAAATTTGAATTAAAAGCTATGTTTCATGATTTTTTTTATATTTTTGAGATTTGATTAGAAAATTATAATAAAAGGTAGTTATGCCATATTTGTAATTTGAGGTTATATATGTAGTCAAAAGTTTGAAATATAAACTATAAATAACAAATACTCTATTATTAATAAAAATTAAATTGTATCCAACGATTAAGTTGTATTTGAGTTAAGGTTCTGTATGGTTTCAATTGAGGAGAGCAATAGATTTATTTCAGCAATCAAGAACGTTTCGACATATGACTTTACGGATTATTCCGAAATGTCATTCCGTCGCCGTATCGATAAAATTCTCATTGATAACAGGATGTCTATTGACGAACTTATTCTCAAAGTATCAAAAGATAGTAACTTTTTAGAGAAAGTCATTCAGGGAATAACAGTAAATACTACTGAACTATTTCGTGACCCTGAATTGTGGACTACATTGAAATACAGAGTGCTTCCAGATTTTAAACAAAACAAATCAATTTTTATTTGGCATGCTGGGTGTTCGAGTGGACAGGAAATATACTCCATGCTTATTCTTCTAAACGAACTTGACATGTTTGATAGGGCCAAAGTTTTTGCCACTGACCTAAATACCGAGATGCTTGAAAAAGCTAAAAAGGGAGAATACAGATACAGATTTAACCTTAATTATTTAGACAACTTTGACAAAGTTATTAGAGAAAACCCATATAACTACGAGGATGTACGTGACGTTCCGTATGAAAAATACTTTGATATTGATAACAGTAAAGACTCTATAACTATGAAGCCTTTTTTAAGAAATAAGGCTATATATAGAAAACACGACTTAGTTAACGACAAAAATATTTTTTATTCAAAATTCGATATTATATTTTGTAGAAATGTTATTATTTACTTTAACAACAAGCTGCAAAATAGGGTTATTGAGATGTTTTCTAACAATCTTTACCGTGATGGTTATTTAATTTTAGGTGCACACGAAAGTATATTAGGTTCAATGGCTAACAATTTTGAAAGAACAAAAGGCATATATAAGAAAAAGTCATTCTAATTTATGATACACGACATTGGCATAGTTGACACAAAAAAAATTATAGCTGCAATAAACGATAAATATGATATCGATTTTAGTGGTTATGCACTTACTTCGTTTAAGCGTCGTATATTGAAAGTAATGAATGACAATAATTACTCATCAGTAGTTGACTTTATTAATCGTTTGGAGACCGACCCCAGACTGTTTGAAAAGTATCTCTCTGAAGGCTTAGTTGACACAACCGAAATGTTCAGAGATCCTTCATTTTGGAGAGATTTAAGAGATGTTTATTTGCCTGAACTTTTAAAAGCACATTCAAACATTAAAGTTTTAATGCCTGGCATTTCATCTGCAGATGACGTCTACAGCTTAATGATATTAATAAAAGAATCAAACCTTCAAGACAAAGTAAAAGTACTTGCAACCAGTTTAAGTCAATTAAGATTAGACGACCTGAACAACAACGTGTCATATGACATACGTAAAATGGAAAATTCTGAGGGCAATTATAAAAGATTTACAGATAGTAATGAAATTTCAAATTATTGTACTACTGAAGGTAATAGGGTAATAATGGACAGAACTTTACTTGAAGGTGTCGAAACAAAAAAACACAACTTCGTTCAAGATGATCCTATTCCAGGACATCACCTTATATTGTACAGAAACAGAATGATATACTTAAATGCAACTACCCAAGATACAGTTTGTCAAACACTTTTTGATAGTTTGGTTATAGGTGGCATTTTTTGCATAGGATCAAAAGAAAATATTGATAGTTCGCCAATTTCTCGAAAGTTAACATGCTTAAATCAAATAGAAAAAATTTACAAAAAACGTAGCGTATGATGTCAAATTATAGAGCAGTTATAATTGGTGGAAGTGCTGGAAGTTTTCAGGTAATAACACGAATATTATCATCATTACCTATGAACTATTCTTTGCCTGTTTTCCTGTGTTTACACAGGTTGAAGCATGTTAGATCTGGATTTGTGGAAGCTCTGAGTATAAAGTCAAAACTGCCTGTTGTAGAACCAGATGATAAAGATGCTATCAAACCTGGCATAATATATTTGGCTCCTGCTAACTACCATATGCACATAGAGTTAGGAAACAGGTTTTCATTATCAACTGAGGAGCCTGTTAATCATAGTCGCCCTTCAATTGATTTGTCTTTTATGTCGGCAGCATATAACTATAAAAGAAAGCTTGTGGGGATAATTTTATCAGGGGCAAACCGAGACGGAGCAGTTGGATTAAAAAAAGTAAAAGAAAACGGTGGACTAACCATTGTTCAAGACCCTGTAGAAAGCCAGGTTCCAACTATGCCAAATGCTTGTTTGCAAATTATGAGCGTTGATTATAAGTACTCAACAACGGAAATAATCCGTTTTTTAAATAAAATAGGATAACTTTGTAAACATTATGGAAAAGATAAAAAAATATAAACGACAGCTATCATATCTGTTTTTATTATCAGTAATATTGATACTGTGCAATATCATTGTTTTTGACTACTTTAAACATTATTATAAATTCGCAACAGCATCTCTTGTTTTGCTTATAATCTTAATTGCGATAATGTACTTTAAAGTCAAACGTATGTTCGAAGTAATAAAAACAGAGCATATTAAATATACAAACAGTCTTTTACCTGAAAATGTAACAATAAAACAAGTTGTAAACACTGAAGAATACAAAAATAAGGAACAAATTGAACAGAAACAAAGCGATTTCGACAGTTTAATCGAACAGTTTAACAAACTAAACGATCCTATTGAAATAGCCAAAACATTCCTATCACGTATGGCTAAAGAGTTTGATATAGTTCAAGGGCTGTTTTACCAATACAATAACGACACAGAACTTTTTGAACCAATAGCTGACTACGCTTTTTATGGAGAAGAACAACCTGCTCCTTTTGGTTTTAGTGAAGGACTAAATGGTCAGGTTGCTAGAGATTGTAAAACACTATATTTAAGCGAACTACCTGATAATTATCGACAAATCATGTCAGGGTTAGGCAAAGGCGAACCAAAATACATTATTATCATTCCAGTAGTATCAAATGATAAAAGTGTTGCTGTTGTGGAATTAGCTTTATTCAATCATTTAAACTCTAAACAAATAACAATATTAGAGAAAATTCTTAACAACCTTTGTGAACATTTCGAAAAATAAAGTAGCTTTGTAAAAAACGTTAAAACATTTTTAAGTAACATAATCATATGAATTTCAAGCGGTCAAAACAAGTGCGAAAAATGCTTCTTGGTAGTGGATCTGAAACAGGATTTCCAATTGGCATTGTTCTTCTTGGCATGGCTTTTCCCATCATAGCATGGATTATAGAATTTATTATTCACGACCAAGAAATATCAATTTATGGTTTGGTTCAAATACATATTTACAATCCTTCTTTGATAATAATAGATCTAGCACCTTTAGTTCTCGGTTTCATAGGATATCGTATTGAAAAGGTACTTCAAGCAAGTGAAAACTACTACAAAAACGACATTCAACAAAAGGAAAATACAATAAATCGTAATATTCAAATTGCAAAAAACATAGGTGAAGGCAATTTTCAAATAGATGATGTAATTATTGATGAAAAAGACATACTTGGACACTCTTTGATACGAATGAGAGACAATTTACTCTCTACTGCAAGAAAAGAAGCTGATCAAGGATGGATAGCAGCTGGGAAAGACCAAGTATCTGAAATACTTAGAAAGTACAATGATATTGAAAACCTAGCCTATCGAACATTAGTTTCATTAATTGAATACATAAAAGTCACACAAGGTGCATTTTATATCTATGACGAAGAGCACCAAACCCTTACAAATATAGCTACGTACGCTTATAACAGAAAGAGACAAATTAATCAGAAGTTTAAAATTGGAGAAGGTATTATTGGTCAGGCTGCTTATGAAATGGACACCATTTACCTGAAAGAGATTCCTAACAACTATGTAACAATAACAAGCGGACTACTTAAAGATCAAAAACCAAACAGCATCCTTATAGTACCACTTATAACCGATGAAAAGCTTCAAGGTGTATTAGAGTTTGCCTCACTATCTAACGATTTTACACGCCTTTCGATTCGCTTTTTACAAGAACTGAGTGAGATAATAGCACGAACTTTATTTAATTTAAAAGTAAATGCTAAAACAGAACGGCTGCTTCATGACTCACAACAAATGACCGAAGAACTTAAGGAAAATGAAGAAGAACTTCGTCAGAATGCAGAAGAGATGCGAGCTACACATGAAGAGCTTNAACGAACAAATACCAAACTTGAACAACAAATACAAGAAGTAGAAAACTCACAAAAGAGGATACATTCACTATTAGAGAACGCTTCGGAAGTAATATCCATTTACAACGATTCTCAACAATTAACATACGTTTCGCCGTCAGTAATAAATATCTATGGTTTTACACCCGAGGAAATGATAGAAGGCAAGGACTTTGACAGGCTCACATCAAAGGGGTACACCGACATAAAAAACATGTTTCAAACATTACTTAAAGAGCCAGAAAAACCAGTAGTCGTACAATTTACGTACATGCGCAAAGACGGTAAAAAAGTCTATATCGAATCAGTTGGAAGAAATCTTTTACACGACCCTGCAATACAAGGGATTATCCTTAATTCACAGGATATAACAGAACGCAGACGAGCTGAAAAAGAGGAGCGAATGAAGAGCAAAATGCAGGCTTTATCAGAAAATTCGCCCGATATGATTATGCGATTAAACCTGTCAGGTCAGTTCTTCTATGCCAACCCAATAGTTAAAATATTTACTGGTGTCGACAATAAAACAATACTTGGCAAAAATATAGAGGAAGTTGATTTTAATAGTCAAATAAAAGAGTTTTTTATAAAAGCATTAGCTGAAGTTGGAAAAACATCTCAAAAACAGAACTACGAAACTACTTTCCCAACCAATTTTGGAGACAGAATTCAGCAAGTAAGTGCCATACCAGAGTTCAGCGAAGGAAAAGAGTTAGAAACAGTTCTCATTGTAGCTCACGACATTACCGAGCAAAAGAAAAATGAGAACGAGATTAAAGAGAAAAATAAAAATATTACAGAAAGCATAAATTACGCTGAACGAATACAAAAAGCACTACTTCCCGATACTAAATTAGTACAAGAATTTTTACCCAATTCATTTATTTTTTATCTACCCCGCGATGTTATTAGTGGAGACTTCCCGTGGTTTTTTGTAAAAGATGACATTATCTACATTGCTGCTGTTGACTGTACCGGTCACGGTGTTCCGGGGGCACTATTATCATTTGTTGGATACTTTTTATTAAACAACGTTGTCGATCATGACAAAAATATGAACGCTGCCGAAATTTTAGATACGTTCCATCTAAAAGTCAGATCAGCTTTAAAACAAGATATGGAAGGCGCAAATGCTCGTGATGGTATGGATATTGCATTTTGCAAAATTAATTTAAAAACTAAAAAGCTCCATTACGCAGGTGCACACAGACCTCTATATTTTCTAAGAGACAAAAAACTAAAAGAGTTTAAAGGGAATCGCAAAGCCATCGGAGGTATACCTATTGGAAGAAGGCCAGAAGAACCTTTTACAAATCACGAAATAGACCTTCATAAAGGCGATAAGGTTTTCTTTTTCTCTGACGGATTACCCGACCAAATAGGAGGCCCCAATAATTACAAATACCAGCCGAGAAGAATACGTGAATCAATTACAAATTATCATAATTACAGCATGAAACAATACCTTGACTACTTTAGCAAGGATTTTGTTGAGTGGAAAAGAGAAAACAAACAAATAGATGATGTCTTGTTAATAGGCATAGAGTTTTAATTGAAAGTTTAAGAAATGAATACAAATATCAAATTGTTATGGATAGTAAAATAGAAATTAAGGAATTTTTAGAGTTTGTGTATAGTTTCTATAAAACTATGCGTGACCACCAAGTTGTTTTAGTTTACGAAGGCATTGTTACACACCAAGTTATCAAAGCATTTACTTCTTTAACGGAAACAAGTATGGAAACTCAAATGGAAGCTCCTTCCACACTAAAGAGAGTTTTCCATGTCATGGTTGAATGCTTACAAAACATTAGTAAACATGCCGAATGTCTCGAAGAAAACATCTCTAATGTACATAAAGACGGCAAGGGTATTTTTTTGCTAAATAAAAGTAGCACTAATTATACTGTTACTACAGGCAATGTGGTTGGTAAAGACAAAATATCATCTATAATAACATTGATTGACCACATTAACTCCTCAGACAAAGAAGACTTGAAAGAGTTATACAAAGAAAGAATTAAAGAGGGTCGATTGTCAGAAAAAGGAGGTGCAGGTTTAGGATTTATTGATGTTGCCAGAAAAACCGGAAGTGAACTAAATTATCACTTTCTACCAATAAATGACGAGTACTCGTTTTTCATATTCTCAACCGAAATATCAAGAAACAATTAATTAATCAACATAACCATGGAAGTAATAAAAATCATTAAAACAGACGATACGCCAAGTATTACACTTGATGCACAAAATGATCTTTTTGAAATTTCAGGACGTTCACTACCTGAGGATGTTGCAGCCTTTTATGAACCAATACTCGATTGGCTCGAAAGATACTCAAAAGACCCTAACGATAAAACCGTTTTCAATTTCAAATTAGTATATTTTAATACCGCATCATCAAAACTATTACTCGATATTCTCTTGATACTCGAGGAAATTTACGAAGCAGGCAACGACGTACTAGTCCGTTGGCATTTCCCTGACGATGATGAAGATATGGAAGAGGCGGGAGAAGAATATGCAGATATCGTTGAAATTCCGTTTGAACAAGTTAGTTATTCTATGGATTAATTAAGCTTGCTAAATAACCATCAAACACATTAAGGTATGAGTGAAGAAATTCTCAAAGCGTTGATGCAACTTTTCGCCCTCATTGCTAAACAAGATAGCGGTGTTGCTAGTAACGAATTGATTTTTGTGAAAAAATTTCTAACGTCACAGCTAAACCACGAAGCTGTTACAGAATACCTTAATCTGTTTTACGAACATGCAGACATAGACCCGAACAATATCAACAACCAAGATAAAGAGCAGCAATTAACATCTGTCAGAGACTCAGTAAGAATTCTTGGTATTTGTAAGAAAATTAACCGGCGACTTACCCAAAAACAAAAAATAGTTGTTCTGGTACGTCTATTCGAGCTTGTAAATGCTGATAAAAAATTTACCGAACAGCGGATGGCTATCATCAACACCGTTGCCGAAGTATTTAATGTAACTTCTGAAGAATTTCAAAGTACAGAGCAATTCATTATTGATGATCCACAAACAATAAGCAACAGTAACATTCTTAGAATTAGTAGCAAACCAACTATCGAAAACGATGAGTGTAAACAAATTGAAACAGAAGAGCTAGATGAAGATATACTTATTCTTCAAATTAAAAGTGTTGAACTATATTTCTTACGTTACACAGGAACTGAAGAGATACTACTGAACGGATTGCCAATTAACAATGAAAACATATATATCTTCGCCAACGGGAGTTCAATCAGGCTACCTAAGGGAAAACCAATATACTACTCCGATGTTATATCTCACTTTTTAGCAGACGTAACTTCTGCACATATTTCTTTTAATGTTGATAATGTAGGGTTCAAATTTCCAAATGGAACTATTGGTTTAAGGAACATCTCTATTTCAGAAGAACAAGGAAGACTTGTTGGAATTATGGGTGCCAGCGGAGCAGGTAAAACTACATTGCTTAATTTATTAACAGGTTTGCAGAGTCCATCAACAGGAACTGTAAAAATAAACGGTATAGACTTACATGCCCAAAGCGAGCAACTTGAAGGTGTAATTGGCTCAATTCCACAAGACGACCTTCTTATCAGTGAGCTTACTGTATATGAAAACTTATACTATAACGCAAAACTATGTTTCAAAGATTTGTCAAACGAAGAGATTGACAAACTTGTACTCAAAACTCTAAATAGTTTAGGTCTATTAGAACGCAAAGACCTTAAAGTAGGATCTCCACTTAACAAAGTTATTAGTGGAGGACAAAGAAAACGTTTGAACATTGCACTTGAATTAATTCGCGAACCATCTATACTATTTGTTGACGAACCAACATCGGGATTATCATCAAGAGACTCGGAAAACGTTATGGACCTTTTACGTGAACTCGCACTTAAAGGTAAATTAATTTTCGTCGTAATCCACCAGCCATCATCAGACATATACAAAATGTTTGATAGAATGATAATTTTAGACACTGGCGGATATATGATATATTATGGTAATCCTGTAGAGGCCGTTTCGTACTTCAAAACCATTGATAACCAAATTAATGCCGAGGTTGGAGAGTGTCCTACTTGCGGTAATGTCAACCCTGAGTTAATATTCAATGTGATTGATGCACAGGTAGTTGATGAGTTTGGAAGATATACAGGTAATCGCAAAGTAAGTCCCGAAAAGTGGGAAGAATACTATAAGGAGAGTACCAAATACGAGCGAATTGATGATGTTAAGCAAAAACCTCCAAAAACGCTTAATATTCCTAATTGGTTTTCGCAATTCAAAATTTACACAATAAGAGACGTATTATCTAAAATTAGTGATAAACAATACATTATAATTAACCTATTGGAAGCCCCACTATTAGGTTTTATTCTCGCATTCATAATTCGTTATATAGAACCCGACTCTGATACATACGTATTCAGAGTAAATAGTAATATCCCCATATATATCTTTATGGGACTTATCGTAGCCATATTCCTTGGGTTTATAGTTAGTGCCGAAGAGATATTTAAAGACCGGAAAATACTTAAACGTGAGGCGTTTTTAAACCTCTCAAGATCAAGCTATTTAGCAAGTAAAGTTGTAATACTATTTGCTATTTCAGCAATTCAATCAATTCTATTCATATTAATTGCCAATCCAATTCTAGAAGTTCAAGGTCTTAATTTTGAATATTGGATGACACTATGGACAATAGCTGCATTTTCTAACATGCTCGGCTTAAACATATCATCTGCATTTAACTCAGCTGTAACTATTTACATTTTAATTCCTTTACTAATGATACCACAAATGGTATTAGGAGGTGCAATGTTCAGCTTTGATAAATTAAACAAAGCTATTGGCAGCGTTGATAAAGTACCTTTGATTGCAGAGTTTATCCCGTCGCGTTGGAGCTACGAAGCACTTATGGTTAAACAATTCAAAGACAATGAATTTGAAAAGTTCTTTTACGAATATGATAAAACAATAAGCAACGGTGACATAAAAGGAACAAAATGGACGGCAGAAATACGTCAACGAATAGACGAATCATTAACTGGTATTTTTTCTAAAAATGAAGATAGAATTAAGAAAGCCGAAAAAACCTTGAAGTTAATACAAAACGAAATTGGACGAGAGTTAGAGACAAATCCACACGTTGAGTTTGGCTATCTTGACGAACTTACAATCGAGAGTTTTGACGCATTTGTTGCAGACCAAACACTTGATTACCTCAGTCGAGTAACTGATTATTACGAAATAGAGATTGCAAAAGCAACAAAAGCCAAAGAAAATATTATCATAGCATTAGATGCGAAAGATCCAAGTATCTACATTAACCAACAAAATAAATATCATAATGAAGCGGTTGGAGATATTGTAAAGAATATCTACGTAAAACAAGTTGTGGAATCTGACGGAAAACTAATCAAACAACGTGACCCCATTTTTAGAATATCAAAACCAGACAACTTATTTAGTTTCAGAACACACTTTTACTCTCCCAAAAAACACTTTATGGGTGCTTACTTCGATACATTTTGGTTCAATACAGTAATAGTATGGTTAATGACAGCACTGATGTATGTCACTCTATACTACGATCTTTTGAAAAAAGCTATCGACTTAAACATTGGAAAAGGAATTAGTAGGCGGTTATCAATGATTAACTTTAGCAAATTAACTAAGCCAATAAAAAACAGAGTAGCAAAAATTAAACTTCCAAGAATAATAATACGATTTAGAAAAAAATAATTAGTATATTTAGGCTTTGAAAAAGTTAAAATTAAGTACATGTTTTAATATAAATATATATAACACAGCAAATCAAATCATTAAACAGAAATACTACAAAAGAATATATCTATGAATCGGATTATAATTTACTCAATAATTATCGCTATTGCTGGATATGGTTGCGGAGGATGTAATAACAACAAAACAAGTAGCAATACTGATATTTTCAAATCTATAGTAGAAGAGAGTGATGCATTGGATTCTATGGAATATGAAACATCTGAAACCACAGAAACTCTACAAATTCTGCAAAATATATCCTCGTCACCCGTTGAAATGGCAGCCCTTTTACAGGCAACGGGAGTTCCGTTCAACGAAAACTACATAACAAGCATTGATGATGTTGACCGTTACAACACAGACTTTAAACGGGCACTTAACCTCGGTATTTTTGGTGCAGACTTGGGATATTTAAATATGTATAGAAAGACAGGTCCGGTTATGACCAATATGCGAGCTATACGTAAATTAAGTGAAGAGCTAAGAGTACAACAATTCTTTGACTTTAATACAATACGCAGATTAGCCACTAATAATGAAAATCTTGATTCATTAATGTACTTATCTGTATCAAGTTTTAACAACATGGACGTTCACCTGCAAAAAACAGGACGTTCTGAAGTTAGTGCTTTAATAATTTGTGGAATGTGGGTAGAAGGTATGTTTATTGCTACACAAGTTATAAAAAATGCTCGTCAAAACACAGAAGTAATTGAACGCATTGGAGAACAAAAGACTATAGTTGAAAACTTAGTAGATATTCTTTCACACTATAAGAAAAATCCACAATATGCGCAATTACATAAACACTTTTCACGTATTTTGGACTCTTTTGATGGTGTAACCAAAACTATTGTGCAAGGAGAAGGCAAGGAAGTTGAAATTGACGGTATTTTAGTTTATATTCAAAACGAAACATCATATGTTAACGTACCCGAAAAAACTTTAGACAACATTATCAAGTCAATTGATGAGGTTAGACAAGAAATAATAAATATTTAAGTAATAAGTTACTATTATAGAAGAAATCAAAATTAAGAAAAACAGATTACCCATGAGGCAGATATTTCTCTTATTAATAATTGGTTTAGTATTATCGGCAAATACCACAATGGCGCAGAGTGATGAGTTAGTTAATTCCTGTGCGCTCAATATTGGAAATGCCACATATTTGAAAGATTTCAAATATAAAATGCCACAAAGTGCTGTTAAACCACCACCATCTACAAAAAACAGTATCGTATTAAACAAAGGCACAATATATAAGTTCAGTACTTGTAATGCCGATGGATACGAGGGAAAATTGATTGTTGAAATATTTGATGGTCCAAATAAATTGGTATCAAATCTTAAAGCAGATGGAGCAATTGATAATGCCTGTGGTTTCTCGTGTATGAAAGCAGGAATATATCAAATAAATGCATACTTCTATGATGGTAAGGAAGGTGCTGCAGTTTGCGTAATGTCATACATTACTGTAAAATAAATTAATATTTAATAAATATAAAAACCAAGTATCTGTTCGTTTTTCGACCGATACTTGGTTTTTTACATATAAAATTAACTTGTCAACTCAAACCTTATAACCGTGTAAAGTGTTAATTTACAAATATATAGCTCTAGAAACAAGGAGAGTTAAAATTTAATGAGCCTAAGATAATAAAGGTCGGTATTGTTTTTGCTAGCAATAAAGAATATGTCGGGAATCTACATTCATATACCATTCTGCAAAAGTCGCTGTTATTACTGTGACTTCTACTCGTGTACCGAATTGTGGGCTATCGACAAATATATCAATGTTCTTAAAACAGAACTAGCAGACAGAAAAAACTACATTAGCGACGAGGTTGAAACCATATATTTCGGAGGTGGCACCCCTTCTATTTTATCGTCAACACAAATTGAGGGAATAATTGAAATCATTACCGACAACTTTAAGGTTTCACCAAATGCAGAAATAACATTAGAAGCCAATCCCGATGATTTAAACACACGATATCTTAAAGAATTAGCGCGAACTTCTGTAAATAGATTAAGCATAGGTGTACAATCTCTTAATTCATACTATTTGAAGCTAATGCACAGAAGACACAACGAAGAGCAAGCCATTTCAAGTATTAACCATGCCAGAAGATTTGGGTTTGATAACATTAGCGTTGATATCATATATGGAATCCCCGGATTGACAATTAAGGAACTTAATTCTACTTTAGACAAGCTAAACAGGGCGAACATACAACACCTTTCTGCATACCACATTACATATGAAGAAAATACCGTATTCGATAATCTTAAAAACAAAGGTTTAATTATTCCAATATCCGATAACGAAAGTTATGAGCAATATATGGCAATAATTGAGTGGGCAAAGTCAAACGATTTTATTCATTATGAAATTTCAAACTTTGGCAAGAAAAGTTTTTTCTCTAAACACAACTCAAACTACTGGGATCAAGTGCCTTACTTAGGAGTTGGTGCCGCTGCCCACTCGTATAATGTTCACAGCCGCAGGTGGAATATTGATAATATACATGAATACGTGAGGTATGCCGAGAAAGGTGGACAGATATATAAAGAGGAGCAACTTTCAACAACTGACAGATATAATGAACTGTTATTAACATCATTACGTACAGCCCACGGAATAGACCTTGAAAAGGTAAAAAACGAATTTGGAGAAGATAAGGCTCAGCTTATTCTTTCATTTGCAGAACGTTATGAAAAATCGGGGTATATGGTTTTGGAAGAAAATTCGGCAATACTCACAGAAAGAGGTTTTTTTATTTCCGATAGAATTATTAGCGATATGTTTGTTGACAAATAAAGAATTGACTAAAACGTTATTCTAACAAAGTTCTAAAATTCAACTATTTCATAGAAATTAGCAAGCAGATTATGAAGCGTTATTTGTTAATTATTTTTACAACAGTTGCTCTTCTATTAGGATATACGAGTGATATATTTTCACAATCAAATCACACTGATTTACAGGATATTGACTTCTTTAATCTCTTGGTATCCACACCAAATTCAGTTATTTTGGATGTTCAGACTGCGAAAGAGTTTAAAAAATGTCATATCGCTAATGCTATTAGTGCCCCCCAAAAAAAAATATTGCTTAAAATTTGCGATACATTGAGCATAGAGAGTGATATTTTTATCTACTGTTTTCATGGGGAGAGAAGCCTGTTTTGTCAAACACTGCTCGATAGTTTGGGGTTTATAAATGTCCACAATCTCAAAAATGGCTTAGACCCTGCATTACAAAATCCAATCATGAACCAATACAAATCTTTAATCTATTTTAAGGAATAACCTCCTAAGTTCTCCAAACTATCTCAACAATTGAAATTACTCATATACAATAATATATAGGTTATATTTGTTTTATATTAGCGAATGTTTTATATTCGTTTGGTAAAACTGATAGCAAAAAGCAGATCTCACGATAAACGTAAAATGATATGAAACAAATACAAATTTCTCTGATTCTCGTACTTATTTCAACAATAAGTACATTTGGACAAAATTTTCAAACCATAAGTTCCGACCGGATAGCTTTTTTTGAGAATGAGTACAACAACGTCAAAGCTGTTCGGATTGACTCTGTAAAGTATCAAAACGATTCTCTGTTATACCCTTTTACTACCATACAACAATTGGATTATGATTGCTTCTCTCCACTTGAAGCTTCATGGATTGGGAAAAGCGTGATAATAAAAGATAATGGGCTAAATGGGTTCATTAATAAAATGGGAGATACTATATCTATAAAAACCGATGCTAATTTGGGAGATACATGGATTGCCTACGCACTACAAGATTCTCTTACAATCGAAGCATCTGTAGTAAGCTATGATACGTTGACATTCATAGGAATTACCGACTCCGTAAAAACAATTAATTTTCAGGTTTATGACAAAAATATGAACCTGTTGGATTGGGAACTAAACAATATGAACATACGGATAAGTAAGTATCACGGATTTGTTACAACATTTGATTTCTATCTGTTTCCAAATTTGCAATTTGATTATCCATACGAAACACTTGAAGAGTATAATTTAATTGGATTATCAAATCCCAAGGCTGGTATTAGTAACCTTACTTGGTTCGAAGTTAACGATTTTCAAGTAGGTGACGAATTGCATATTTTAGATGAATCGAGTTGTTGGAATTTCGATGGATACGGTTCAGCCACAACAAGTAAAGCAAATTATAAATACTTGGAACGCACAGATTATTCTGACTCAATTGTTTATCGATATTCACGAAAACAGAGTATTCATACGGTTTGGACCGATAGTTCTGATTTTAAATACTATAACGACACTTTAACAACGACAATAAAGCCCAATCCACTATTTGATAAACTTCCCGGAGAACCTATCATTTATGAAAACGAAACATATAATTATTATATGACAAACGGGTCTCACTTGTCTAAAACAGATGCAGGAGGAACTGAAAGATATTGGTTTGATGATAATTATTGTTGGAACGCGGCTCTTGTTGACGGATGCTTAAGAGATGACAAATATATTAAAGGACTTGATGGTCCGTATTATTCCTGCACACAATCGTTTTGTCTTGGTGGTGCAGAACGAAAATTAGCTTACTATAACAAAGGAGGGGTCACATGGGGCAATCCTCTTACAATAACAGGGATTTCAGATGCTTCAATATCAAGGGATATTACAATTTTCCCAAATCCAGCTAAAAATCAAATAACAGTCAATATTTCTGATGGCAATTATCAGGATTTGCAAATCTTTATTTATGATATTCAAGGGAAATTGCAGAAAATAGAGTGTTTAGAATCAAACAATTCAACTATTAATATTTCAAATTTAGATTTAGGGGTTTATATCTTAAAAATATCTGATAATGAAAGAGTTTTAAAAATAGATAGATTAATAGTTGAATAATATGGGGGCTTAACCAAATCCATTTAGCGACAATTCTGACAGCTAACTGCGTTGCCGATGAGAAAACTTGTTAAAATATTACCTATAGTTCTTTCCCTATTTACAACAAATTCATTCGGACAAACCGATAAGAATCTGATTTTCAATTTTCAAACAGATACATTAAAAGTTGAATCCAGTGATAAAGATGTCGCTGAACCAGAATTGTATTTCCCTATGGCAACACGGATTGACTCAAACAGGTGCATAGGACTAAGTTTATTCCGCAACAGGTGGTACTCAGAACACCTGCGAGCTATGAATGAACCAATATTGTATAATGGGGTGCAGCAAAAAAAGGTATTTCGTTTTACATGGCTAAGGACATTCCACAACCCAATCATCATCAGAATTGAGAATAAAAATGATTCTATCAGTTTATTTTATAAAATGACTAATGGAGATGGTGAATATGAACCAGGAAAAATAATAATTGACAAAAGAAAACAATTGACTATAAACGATTGGAACAAATTTATCCAGTTAGTAATCTTTTGCAATTTCTGGACAACAATGCCATGTGAAGAATTCTTAGTAGGATTAGATGGTTCTCGATGGATTTTAGAGGGAGCAACCGATAAATATTATCAGTTAATAGACGAATGGTCTCCAGATGAGGGGGCATACTATGATTGTTGCAATTTCCTTATTGAATTGACTGATTTAGAGTTTGAGGAGAACGAGAAATATTAATTAATTCGGCGCATAACTTATGAACAAAATACTTTTGTCAATACTTACAATCCTTCTGACTTTAACAGCCAAAAGCCAATCCATTGATTTGGAAACAGAAAGATTTAATGGTGTTAAAAGACTTGAAGTGAGGTCATTTAATGGTTGTGTTAAAAAGGGGTACCGCGCAGTATATATATTTAACAACAAAGGAGAAGCGATTGAATCATCAAATTTTTTCAGAAGAAAACTTTTATCAAAATATGAATACAAGTATAATGAAAAAGGTTTGCTAATCGAGAAAACTCAAGTATTCGATATAAATAATAGAAACAAAAATATAACAACTAAATTTATTTATGAATTTGATGAACAAGAAAGAATGATTTCTAAATCAAAGTATTTTGGACCATGGGTATCAGTGGAAAACTTTCAAACCTTTAATAACAAAGGGCTTCCAACCACAATTATTAGGACATTTAATAATGATACTACAACAATTCTAAAAGAGTATGATACATTTGGGAATGAATGCAAAATTCAAAAAGTTGAAAATGATTCTATAATAACTCTCGAAGAAAAAAGATATAATGCTAATGGGGATATATCTTACAGTATTATTCCAGACTTAGTTGGGAAAGATGAGGCAGGACTTGCCATATTTATCGGTGGAAACAGGTTTTCAGCAATAGAAGAGTACGAATATGTTTACGACAGCATGAATCTTTGGACTGAAAAATATGTTCTATTTGATAACCAAAAATTATTAATTGAAAAAAGAAAATACATATTATTCCCTAATCGCTAACATAATAGGGTAGAATACATTTACTACATAATCACAACATGAAAACAGTTCACTACTATTTCATACTGATTGCTCTTATAATCATATCTTCTTGTCAAGGCAATAAGCTAAAAGATAATGCAAACTCAACAGATACTGTTCAGTTAATTCCATTACCCAATAAAATTAAAGTTGGTCAAGATTCGCTCAATATAACATCTGGTTTGAAACTCAATTTTGCGGAACTTAATCCTGAAATAGAAAACAATCTGACAACTTACTTGAAATCCACTACGCTGAACATTTCAGAATCGGGAATAGACGTTAGGTTTTTATTAAACAATTCGCAAAACTCAACTACGCCGGACGAATCTTACAAATTGATTGTCAATAAAAAAGGAATTGAAATAAGTGCGGAAACTGAAGTAGGACTATTCTATGCCATTCAAACACTTATCCAACTAACCGAGCAAAATCCTGACAGATTGCCATTTATCGAGATAGAAGACAGCCCACGTTTTGCATATCGAGGTGCGCATATAGATGTTTCGCGACATTTCTTCTCACTCGATTTTCTAAAAAAGCAAATCGATATGATGGCACATTACAAGCTCAACTATTTTCATTGGCACCTAACTGACGGACCGGGTTGGCGAATAGAAATAAAACAGTATCCCGAATTGACAAATATCGCTGCATGGCGCACACATTCGCTTTGGAAAGAGTGGTGGGCTTCTGAAAGGAAATATGCAAATGAAAGTGCCCCAAATGCTTATGGTGGCTATTACACGCAAGAAGAGGCAAGAGAGCTGGTCGAATACGCCTCAAAAAGACATATCACAATTATACCCGAAATAGAGATGCCGGGACATTCGGAGGAGGTTCTTGCGGTATATCCACATCTATCATGCACAGAAAAACCATATACAAGCAGTGAGTATTGTATTGGCAATGAGGAGACTTTTGTTTTCTTAGAAAATGTTTTAAGTGAGATTATAGACGTTTTCCCGTCCGCTCATATTCATATTGGCGGAGATGAAGCAAGTAAAGAGCATTGGAAAAAGTGTCGCAAATGTCAGGAACGCATTAAGAATGAGGGTTTAAAAGATGAAGCCGAACTGCAAAGCTATCTAATCAGACGAATAGAAAAATATCTGCACTCTAAAGGTAGAAAGCTTATTGGTTGGGATGAAATCTTAGAGGGCGGATTAGAAAAAAGTGCGATAGTGATGAATTGGCGCAGTGAAAATATTGGAATTGAGGCTGCACAAGCAGGACACAAAGTTATTTTGACACCAGGTAAATATACCTATTTCAATGGCTATCAAGCCTCGCCCGATAAAGAGCCTGAAGCTATGGGTAGTTTCTTGCCATTGGAAAATGTTTACGCCTACAACCCTGTACTCGACAGCCTTTCAGCCGAATATATAGGTAATATATGGGGCGTTCAGTCGTGTCTGTGGGCAGAATATATTCCTACCGAAGATCTTGCGGAATATATGCTCTATCCACGCTTGTTGGCACTTGCCGAAGTAGCTTGGACAAACCCGCAAAACAAATCTTGGGAGTCGTTCAAACGGCGTGTTAATCTATCTATCCCGATATTGCAACAGAAAGGTTATAACACTTTTACCTTGAGCAAAGAGCCTAACGTTTTTATGGAAAACGATTCTGTCAATAAAGCGATATCCGTTACTTTAACATCTGAGATATATCCTGTAGAAATACGCTACACAACTGATGGTTCGGCTGTTACAAGCAAATCGTTGTTGTATGAAAATCCGATTTTGGTAAGAGATTCGACAAAACTAAAAACTCAACTCTTTAGAAACGGAAAACCTTTGGGCGAGGTTTTAGAGAAACGGGTTGATTATCACAAAGCTATCGGGAAACGGATTGAATATCTCAACCCATACAATAGGTACTACCCTGCAAGTGGAGAAAAGAGTTTGATTGATGGACTTTTCGGCGGAATCTCGTATGGTGATGGCTTTTGGCAAGGCTTTATAAAAACAGGTTTCGATGTGATTATCGATTTAGGTGAAACGGATTTGCTTCGTCATACACGTATCAATTTTTTACAAAATGGAAGTGTTGAAATTTGGCTACCAAAAGATATTACTATTTCACTCTCTAATGAAAGAGACGGAGATTTTGAAACAGTTGCCACATTCAGTAACAGCGTGATAGACAATAGACCTGGCACATTCGTCAAATCGTTTGAATGGAACGGCTCTCAACAGGCACGGTTCGTCCGTATTACTGCAACCATAAATCCCTTAGTTCGTGGATGGATTTTTGCTGATGAGATTGTTGTGTGGTAATGCTCGTATTCGTTTAATAAATATTTATTCACTTTTTATTCACTTGGTTCCCACCACTTTCAAATAACAAGCTAAATCAATAAATTCATCAACGACAACTGTTCTGGTCATTTGAATTGTTGATAAAACATCTTGATTATTTCAAGTGAATATTTACTGGAAACATTTTTAATGAAAGAAGTGAAATCTAATTCAGCTTTTTCGTCCGCAGTATCAGAAATTGCTCTTATTATCGTGAAAGGAATTTCATATTCATAACAAACTTGGGCTACTGCTGCCCCTTCCATTTCCACACACAAAACTGAAGGCAAAACATTTAGGAGAGCATGTTTGTCATTGCTATTTGAAAAAAATTTGTCTCCGCTTGCTATATCCCCAATAAATAGTTTAGGCTCCCGAATTCCAAAGTGGTTTAACTCTTCTCTGCTAATTACTTTTTCTAAATGTTTTTTATCAAAAAGTTCATTAATTATTTTTTCAGCAATACTTAAATTTTCTTTACGACACTCAAAGAAGGAAACACCAAGCAATGGAATTTCAAATTGTTCTATTAATGGTCTGCCATCCATATCGTGCTGAAACAACTTCTTACCAATCACAATATCTCCAATGCGCAATTCTGAATTAATTGCTCCGGCAACTCCAGTAAAAATAAGTTCCGTAATTTCGAACTTTAGTATGAGAGTTGTCACGGTAGTTGCAGCAGCAACCTTTCCCCAGCGTGAAAATACAACTATAGTTTTGATATTGTTCAATAATCCAACATAGTATTTTCTGCCACCAAGTTCTACTTCTTGCTTTTCTGATAGCAATTCCGTGATACTATTGATTTCCTCGGGCATTGCTCCCATAATTCCAATTGTTTTCTTACTCATTTTTTTAGCAGTCTATTTGATTTGATGCGTATTAGTTTGAAGTTAGCACTGTCATATAAGGTTTGCCGATTGCGTACAAGTATATGCAAATGTGGGCGATTGCGGACTGCGTTCTTGTCCACCGTTGTTGAAGTTGAAGCGGGAGAAAATGCCCAAAAAACCACAGAAACCCTTATTTGCTATACCGTGTGTTAGCGTGCGTAATTCATTTATAATCTATATTTTAAATTCATTATTAACATTGGGAACCATTTACTTTTTATGTCTTTAAATCCCATGCCTGGAATAAAATTACCATAACTATACAAATCTAAATACTTATCAGTCGGGAATGAAAGTTGAAAGTCAATATTTGTTTTTAATCGACTCGTTATCTTAAATTCGTATCCAAGTGACGAACTAAATCCAAATAAATAAACTGTATGTTCGATCTCGTCCGCATAGGAATATGGTCTTGGATCAATCGGTGATAAATAAAATCCTTTCTCATGGACAATTGAATTTGTCATAAATAATCCAAAATGAAAGAAATTTTGTTTTTCAAAGTCCTTTCTGAAATTTAAATATCCTCCAAGTTTTAAATATCCACCTGACTGTTTGTCAATCTCATACCCATCATACAGTTTAATGTGTGGTGTTAAAAACATTCCAATCAAGTCGTAGTTTTCATTATATCCAAATGCGTATCCAATATCCACAATCGGAGTCAATAATGGTTTATAATCAATCGAATAATTTAAGTTAATCGTTGAAGTTGGTAATTGTAAAATATTCAATCCTATAAATTGGTTTTTATCAATTTGTCCATATAATTTTAGTCCAATTAAGATTATCAATATTGTTAAAATCCTTTTTGTCATGTTTCAGGGTTTTTATTTTATGCACGCTAACGTATAATTTACTAAACAAAGTTAAACATTCGTATATTGTTTTTTATTTCATTAATACAATCGGTCAAATGTAATAAATAATACCTATTGGACAGCTAATATAGTCAAATCTGCGCTTTCGCTATTTTGGGCTATGTGTCTATTAAATCAATATTTATCACTTAACCCAGCTCTGTACCTCTCTCAAATAACAAGCTAAATCAATAAATTCATCAACCGATAGCTGTTCGGGTCTTTTGTCAAACACAGTGTCAGTTAGTGACTGTTTTTCAAATAGTTGGCTAAGGCTGTTGCGTAGTGTTTTTCGCCTTTGGTTAAATGCTGTTTTAATAACGGATAGTAAAAACTTTGGGTCAACTCCTTTTAGATCTCTGACGTTTCGCTCTAAAAGAATAACTCCCGATTTAACTTTGGGAGGCGGAATAAAAACATGCTCAGGTACTGTAAAACAGTACTTTACTGTGTAAAACATTTGTGTCCATACGCTCAATATCCCGTACTGCTTGGAGTTGTGGTTTGTTGCTACTCTTTCGGCAACCTCTTTTTGAAACATTCCTACAACCACAGGTATTTGCTGGTAATGCTCAATTATTTTAAAAAGTATAGGCGATGAAATATTATACGGGAAATTACCGATAACCATAAACTCGTCATCAAAAAGCTCATTGAGAGGAAGTTTTAAAAAGTCCCCAAAATGAATTCTATCCTTTAGTTCAGGTATATCACTCTCCAAAACTTCAACACTTTCGCTGTCTAATTCAACTACATGTAGTTTTTCTTTATGTAAATCAATTAAGAACTTAGTTAAAACACCTGTACCTGGTCCTATTTCTAAAACAGGCATGCTGTTTTGAGGAAGTAGTTCTGCTATCTTTCTCGCTATATTTTTGTCTGCAAGAAAATGCTGTCCCAGATGTTTTTTTGCTCTTATCATTCTAGGAAGTTAAAATATAGAGTTGTGCTTAAGCAACACAACTCTACATAAAAAATTTATTTATTGATTACAAGTTCTTCGAGAATATTTTGCGCCTCACCATATCTCTCGATAATAAAGAGCGCAAAGCGAATATCTATGCTAATATTTCTGCAAATCTCAGGGTTATAATACATATCGCTCATTACACCTTCCCAGGCTCTATCGAAATTAATTCCTACCAATCTTCCATAGGCATCGACAACGGGGCTTCCACTGTTGCCGCCTGTGGTGTGGTTGGTAGCTGCAAAACAGACTGATACTTTGCCATCTTCGCCAGTATAGGTTCCAAAATCGTTTGATTTATACAAATCCTTTAGTTTATCGGGTACAACATAATCGTACACTCCAAGATTACCTTTTTCGATTACTCCGTCTAACGTTGTATGCCATTCGTAATAAACTGCATCAACAGGTTTAAATCCCATTGTCTTACCATAAGCTATTCTGAATGAGCTGTTTGCGTCCGGATAAAATTGCCTGTCTGTTTGCATTTTTCTTAAACCTTCGACATATCTTTTTTCCAAATCAGGTAACTCTCTCTCTAATTGTCTAAGCTGAGGACCAATAAGCGCTGAATATGTATCTTGCAGAGCTGTAAACAGTTGATAAAACGGGTCGTTTGAAGCTACTTTGCTTTTGCTTGGTTTGTAGTTGTTAATCAACTCGATAAGTTTAGTGCTATCTGCAAAAATAGATTTTGTGTAAAACCATTGGGCAATTTTATCAAAATCGCCTTTGTGCTTTTTCTTTATGCTTTTAAAATAGTCGGGTTGATACTCAAGAGGAACATTTGAATCAAATTTGTCCAAAATCCTCGCGCAAATTTCCTGGTCGATTGGCTGATGGTAGTCTTTATAAAATCCACGTGTTATACTTATAAGCTTCTCTTTATCAATCGAATCGGAATTTGAGCCTAAACTTCTAAGTCGATATGCAAATGTTAGAAGCTCTATTTGAAATGGTCCCTCGTTGTAGTAAACTCTTAATGGAGCTATTTTATAAAGTTCTGAATATATAAAGTCGAACCTCTCTAATATGTTTTGATATTCAGAATTAGACTTAGCAAAGTTAGAAAATTGATTTTCAAGCTTTTTTTTCTGTCCAACAACATCAAATCTATCGAGACCCTGAATCTCTCCAATCCATTTTTTCCATCCATTAGCAACACCTGCAAGCTTGCTGCTGTATTTTATTCCAACTTCTCTATCCTTTGCCATAAATTGTTTCATAATTGATATCCTAACATCTCGCAACTCAATCCTAATCGGGTTTTCGTAATCCTTAAACAGAGTAATAGCCTGTGATGGCAGATATTGCTGTGTTGTACCGGGATATCCCATTACGAAAGTAAAATCATTTTCTGACAGTCCTTTGCCATTGATTTCAAAATATTTATCGGGCACATAGGGCTTATTATCAGGCGAATATGGGGCAGGTTTATTGTCTACTCCTGCATAAATTCTAAATAGCGCAAAATCACCAGTATGGCGGGGCCAAACCCAATTGTCGGTATCTCCGCCAAAATTTCCAATTGCCGATGGTGGTGCTCCAACTAAACGTACATCATTAAATATTTCGTAAACCGATAGGTAATACTCATTACCGTTGTAATAGGAATAAACTTTTGCGTGATAATGATTTCCTTCAACAGCCTCTTTTTCAATGACTTTTATATTCTCTTTTACTATAGAGTCTCTTTCTGTTACGCTCATTTTGTCATCAACACCTTTAAAAACAGATTGTGTTACATCTTCCATTTTTCGTAATATACTGACTGTCAACCCCGTATTGGTTAGTTCTTCCGTCATGGAGTATGCCCAAAAACCATCTTTTAGATAGTCGTTTTGCAGTGTGCTATGTTTTTGGATAAAACTGTATCCGCAATGGTGGTTCGTTATGAACAAACCTTGATTGGATATTATTCCCCCTGTACAAAAGTGCCTAAAGGGTCTCCCCTCCGTCCCTAACCCAACTACGGCTTCACTTAATCCATGTTTTTCTAAGGAATAAATATCATCTGCCTCCAAAGTCAAACCCTTCTCTTTCATTTGGTTAATTATACCGTCCTTTAATTTAAACGGCAACCACATTCCTTCATCTGCTCTAACCTGAATAGCGGTTAGTAAAAAAACTAAGGATAGATAAAATACTGATTCTCTCATGATTATATGTTTTTGTTTAATATTTTAGTTTTGTTTATAAAAATTCTGCCAACTCCTTATAAATCTTTTGGGTAGGCAATCCCATAACATTAAAATATGAACCTTCGATCTTCAAAATTCCCACCATTCCAACCCACTCCTGTATGCCGTAAGCACCTGCTTTATCGTAAGGTTTATATTTGTCAACATAATAGTTAATATCACTATCTGTCAATTTATCGAACCATACGGTTGTAATATCGTGAAACAGTTTATATTTATCATATCCTAAAATACAGACCCCGCTAACAACCTCGTGCTTGCTATCTGATAGAGTCTTTAGAAACATCACCGCCTCGTCTCTATTTTTGGGTTTGCCTATTATTTTGTTATTGTGTACAACAATTGTATCACAGGTAATTACAAGTTGATTTTTACTTATTTTATCTTTTATTGTGCTTGCTTTTTTATGTGCGATATATTCGGCTGTCTCAATATAGTTCAGGTTATTTGGTGCCGACTCATCAATATCAAGCGTATCAACAATTGTAAAGCTAAATCCTAAATCGCTTAGTAACTGTTGGCGACGTTTTGATTGCGAAGCAAGAACTATTTGATACTTTTTTTCTATTTTTTCGATAAGTCCGGTATGTTTGACCATAATAGTATTTTTATTGCAATAAGCCAAACATAAAGGGGAACAGTATCCCGGTTAGCATTACAAATTTAATTATTTTCCCTGACAAGGAGTATTGTTTAGCCTCTCGTGCTTTGTGGGTTCTGTAAATAACAAAAAACAAAGGTATAATGATAAATAGTGTCAAATATATTGCATAGACTATAAAATAAGGATCTTTAGACAAGTACAACACACATAAGACACTAACTAACAATATTATAACAAGGGTCACTATCTGAACTATCCATTTAGCTTTGTTTGGACCAAGCACTATAGGAAGAGAACGCCGCAAATATCGGGCATCACCTTTAATATCTTCGAAATCCTTGGTTACTTCACGAATAAAATTGGTTAGAAATGCAAATACAGAAAAAACCAAAACAGTGTAAAATGCAAATTTCATCGTATTTAGAGTTCCAATATCATCGGGGAAATTACCGTTAAGTTTTAGATACCAAGCAAATTCGTACAACGCAACCTGAAACGGAACTAAAAATGCCATTGACGAAACTGCGATATTGCCAAGTAATCCCGATTTTTTCAACGAGAGACTGTAAAACCAAAATATAGCTGTTACAGCAAAATAGACAACTGCAACCCACCATATCCCTACTCTGTACGCAAGGAATAAGCCAATTAACAGTCCAACAATATTTAGGACACTATGCGAAAGTATTGCAAACCGCCTGCTTACCCCCTTGCCTACCACAACTCTTGAGGGGCGGTTAATTGCATCTATTTTTTGATCAAAATAGTCATTTATTGCGTATCCAGCTGCACCAATGGCAAGCGTTGCCAATATCATTAAACAAAAATCGCAAATAGGCATTTGAACAGATAATCCGACTTTTGAAAATAGCGGCATAATAATTCCATATCGCATGGAAATTATCGTAAGGGCTATTATTAGCAGGTTTACCGCTCTAAAAAGTCGAACATACTTCATGACCTATGAGTTAAAAGTTTATAAAGCTTCTTTCTCCTTGTACCTTGCACCTTGTTACTTAATAGGCCACTTTCCTTGAGCTCTAAGTGTTTGCTCAATTACATCACGCACACATCCACGACCTCCTGCAAATGCTGAAACGTAGTGCGAGAGATTTTTTATCTCAGAGTCAGCATCTGCCGGACAAGTTCTTATCCCTGCAAGTTGGATAACTGAATAGTCGGGCATATCATCTCCCATAAACAGTACTGTATCGGGATTCAAATTGTGTTTTGATGTAAAATCAATAAACTCCTTACATTTATCGCCCGCTCCCATGTAAATATCTTTCACTCCAAGTCGCTCCATGCGAACTTTCACAGATTTTTCATCGGCTCCGGTAATAATTGCAATGGGATATCCTAATTTGCAGGCTAACTGAACTGCATATCCATCACGGATATTCATGGTGCGAAGTTGTTCGCCACCTGGCATAAGCAACAGACTTCCATCGGTAAAGACACCGTCAACGTCAAATGCAAATGCCTTAATAAAGCTTAGTCGTTCTTTAAAGTTTAGCATAATAATGGGCTTTTTGCAAATATAAGTATTTGTTAATTATTTTTTACCGTATTTATCTCTTATTATTTCTGTCAATATTTCGTATATATGTTTTTCACTATCAGCCAGTAGCGATAAATGTTTGTTTATTGTATTCAAATCGTTTCTGACTGCCGGTCCTGTTTGTGATAAGGAGGGGCTTGTGTGCAGAGCTTTTTCGGTTGTCTCTTTAATCAAACTGTGTAGCAATGAAAAATCGAGATTACTGTCTCTCAATATATTCTCTGATATTGAGTACATAAAGTTGGTAAAATTACAAGCAAATACAGCAGCCAAATGAATCATAAGTCTTTGGCTACTACTAATTTCTACGACATTATCACTTAAAGTATTTGCCAATTCTGTTAATACACTCTTAGTGAATGAATTGTTTGATTCAATACAAACAGTGATATCTTTAAAACTAACTTGTTTTAGTTTATGCAGGGTTTGCAAAGGATATAGAACTCCGTAATTGATACTGCTACATTTAAGTTCTGACATATCGATACTTCCTGCAGTATGCAACATTACAGAACCTTCGGGCAATGCGATTTTTTGCGCTGTTTCAGCAACTAAACGGTCAGGAACTGATAAGACACAGACACATGGATCGGTTATCTTAGCTCCATAACTAATTGCTGCTAACCCTTGTTCGGATATATACTCTTCAGCTTCTCTCCCTCCGCGAGTTATAACTCCGATTATTCTAATATTATTCAATTTTAACGAGTGCACTAATGAACGAGCAACTCCACCTGTGCCAACAACAATTACAGGTAAGGAACTACATTGTTTCATAAATTACAGATATTATACCACTTTTAGATTTTTTAATACCCGATGAATCGGTTCCACCATATACTTTAAGTTCGCCTTTACTCCTTACTTTGCCAGTTATTTTTGTTGTTTTGTTGAATGCTGCAAACCCCCATGTATTTATGTTTACCAAAGCATTTTCAATATTTGCATCGTTAGCGCGGAGATTCCCTTTTAGTGAAGATTTTACATCAAGAGAGTTTATATTTCCTGTTAAATATCCAAAACCGTCTGTTCTCACTTTCATTGCCACAAAATTTGTCTTCAAGTTTGCTCGGAGTTCTCCGCCCGTTACTATTTTTACTTCGACTGTGTCTGAGGGCATTTCATCTTCTATTATCAAATTTGCAGAGTGTTTTACTGTAATCTCTTTAAGTGGTTTTCCGTGAATTTCAACAGTTGCTTTATGCTCTTTCTTGGCTCCCAACTTTTTGTGTTTTACTATTATCGTGTTGTTTTTTAGTTTATAACGAACTAAATCCGCATTTTCTTTGATATCTACCTTATTCTCTCCATCCGGAGCAATATGGTAGCTTACCGATAAATTACCTTTAACTTTAATATTTACATAAGGCTCAACAGATTGAGTATAACTGTAATTAAACAGAGAAAAAAGCAAAATAAAAGCTGTAATTAAAGATATTTTTCCGTGCATTTTAAGTGAATTTAAGCGTTTTTTAATGATATAATTGCCTCCTCGGGATTAGGAGATTTAAAAACATAACTTCCTGCTACTAAAACATTTGCACCGCATTGTACTAATTTAGCAGCGTTAGTATTATCAACACCACCATCTACCTGTATCTTAACATTCAATGATCTTCTCTTTATCTCACTGCTAAGCTTTTTGATTTTATCGTAGCTGCGTTCAATAAATTTTTGTCCTCCAAAACCGGGATTAACCGACATAATCAAAACCATATCAAGGTCCTCCAAAACATCAAACAGCAATTCAACCGATGTGTGTGGATTTATTGCCACGGCAGCCATTGCTCCCGTATCTTTAATTTGCCGAACTGTTCTGTGCAAATGTATAGCCCCCTCGAGATGAACGGTCAGAATATCTGCACCTGCATCACGAAACGCAGTTATATATCGTTCGGGCTTATCTATCATCAAATGGACATCTAGAGGTTTTGATGTTGTGGTTTTAATTTGACTTATTACAGGCATTCCGAAAGTGATATTGGGAACAAAAATTCCGTCCATAATATCTAAGTGTAGCCAGTCGGCTTGGCTTCTGTTTAACATTTCAATGTCAGCCTTTAGATTTAAAAAGTTGGCTGATAAGAGCGATGGAGAAACAAGTATTGACATAAGGTTTTTTTTCAAAAGTACGAAAAATCGGGGCAATAAAGGCAAATTCTCAATAATTATTTCTTTTTTCAGAATGGTATAAATATTCTGAACTTTTATTGTTTATAAGTGTTGTATATGCTAATGTTATATGTTTACTCAACAAATAATAAATATACGATTATGGAAAAAGATGTAACAATATGCTATTGCAACAATGTTAACAAAAGTGAAATTGTTAAAGCTATTAAGGAAAAAGGGTTAAAAACCGTTGACGAAGTTGGCGAAGAAACAATGGCAGGAACCGGCTGTGGACAGTGCCAAGATGATATTCAAGAAATCCTTGACGAAATAAACGGCAAATAACCACTGAAGCTAACAGATTGTCACAAAACACTATGGAGAGAGTGATGCAGTTAACGTACCTATATCACTTTTTACTTGCTTTCTATTGACAAATTGTGGCTTAAAATTTTCAAAAGTTTTATTGCCCAAGATAAGTTTTCAAATTTTGGCAACGAGTTGTGTGCTTTAAACGTTTAATAGATTTTTCTTTAATTTGCCGCACACGTTCGCGGGTAAGTCCAAATTTATCTCCAATTTCTTCAAGAGTAATAGCTTGAGTATTAATCCCATAGTAGTGTCTAATGATGTCTGCTTCCCTTGTGGACAATGTTGAAAGCACTCGCTCTATCTCTTTGATCAACGAATCATTTAATAAATTTCTATCTGGTCCGTTGTTATCTGTAGATTCTAGAATGTCGGACATTGACAAGTCTTCATCTTCATTTAATGGTGCATCAATTGAGACATGTTTCCCTATGGTTTCCAAAGAACGCTTGACTTCACTTGGCGAGAGATCAAGAGCATTAGCTATTTCTTCGGCTGTTGGCTCACGTTCAAATTCTTGTTCTAAACTCGCAAACGTTTTTAAAATTCTATTTGCAGAGCCTATTTTATTTAACGGCAGCCTTACTATCCTTGCCTGCTCTGCTAATGCTTGCAAAATTGATTGACGAATCCACCAAACTGCATAAGAGATAAATTTAAAACCTCTGGTTTCATCAAATCGTTGAGCGGCTTTAATTAAACCTAAATTTCCTTCATTTATTAAATCGGGCAAGCTTAGTCCCTGGTTTTGATATTGCTTTGCAACAGATACAACAAACCTGAGATTGGATTTTACAAGTTGATCGAATGCAGCTTGATCGCCATTTTTTATCCTGCGTGCAAGCTCTATCTCCTCTTCAACCGTTAGCAACTCTACTTGTCCTATTTCGCGCAAATAGCGATCTAATGAGACGGTATCGCGGTTTGTAACTTGCTTTGATATTGTAAGTTTTCTCATTTATGTGCAATTTGTGGTTTGGTTTTAAAAACATCTCAAATATAGTATATATTTTAACATATATGTTCTGAACCAAATTTAGTGAGCGCAATTTTTGTGGGAGTGCTATTTAATTATGGTTTAATTGTACTTCTAAAACAGTATACCTATTAATTAAAACACTTTTATTGTTAAAGTTGTTCACAGATTTTTAAAATATCTTCAGTTTTTCTTTCTGCGTTTGAAAAAGAGATGATAGGGGTTGTTTAAACACTTATCCAACTGCAGTTAAATTAGTGGAGCCGGCGGGAGTCGAACCCGCGTCCAGACAAGCGGCCAGATTGCTTTCTACATGCTTAGCCATTCGTTGATTGTAGGGCAGCTACCGGAGAGTGGCATCCAATATCAGCCTTAGCTCCTAAATTTTCGCATAACATTCGGAGCAAACGCTATACTATCCTCAACTTCCTGCACCCCATGCTCGGACGGCAAGAGGAAAAACCTCCGTGAGATGTCTCGTCGCAGCTCCTTGAGCCAGCGATTAAGCTAATCGACTAAATCGTATTAGGCAGCGAGAGCAAAATTATTTTCGCCATTTAATTGTTGTTGACCCTTTTTTGCAGGAGTAGTCAATCCCCGCATGCTTACAACCCCACACATCATGCTGTCAAAACCAAGTCGGCCCCATAATTTTATGGTGGAGCTTTAAAACAAATAGCTTGCAAAGTTAAGCCTTTTTATCGAAAATTACAATGTATATTTGCATTAAGAAACAAAGACTACTGTTATGTATAAATTTCCACTTCTAGTAGCAATACTAAGCATATTAACATTTGGTACTGTTCTTAGTCAAAAGAATGACCCTTACGAACTTATACATAATCTGACCGAAATGGTAAATCCTGATAGTTTGGCAAGAACCATTCAGGACTTGGAGGCATTTGTAAGCAGATATTCTACAAAACCCAACCGAATCCATATTGTATCGTATTTGAGGAACAGACTTGAATCATACGGCTGCGATATCGAAATTGATACATTCCCGTACATAAACAACGGTTTCAATTTTGAACAGTACAATGTTATTGGGAAAATATATGGCACAAACAATTCAGCACCGTTATTGATAGGAGCACACTATGACAGTTGTTGCAGGACAGATTCATCGCCAGGAGCAGACGACAACGCTTCAGGGATTGCAACTGTTATTGAGGCTGCCAGAATAATTTCACAGTCGGGATTTACGCCTCGTCGAACAATTTATTTTGGAGCTTGGGCGGCAGAAGAACAAGGACTGTTGGGCAGCAGAAATTATGCACGCAAACTCAGTCTATTAGGGGTTGAACTTGACTTGGCAATAAACTTAGATATGATTGCTACTAACAGATCAGAAAATTATAGGGCTTATGTTAAAACTTCTTCATCTGTCACTGAACATGCACTGTTTTTTGGTAATTTGAATGGGGGATTATCCTTAATACAAGACGCTCCAACAAGCAATTCTGACCATGCATCATTTCGACAATACGGATATCCTATTCTATATTTTCATGAATACGATTTTAGTTCCTACTATCATACTTCCCGCGATTTGTTTATTCATTTGGATATGAACTATTGCGCAAGAGTAACACAGGCAGCATTGGCAAACCTATATGCTTTCTCACAAATGATTGACAAGCCTGAATTAGTTTGCGTCGGCAATAATGGAACAGGCACGGGAATATACGCTCAATGGTTGCCGGTAAAAGATGCTGTTTCGTACAGAATTAAACTACAAAGCAGCGGAGATATTTTACTCGACACATTAATAACAAGCTCTTTATCATTGAGTTACGAAGATTCCTCTTTTTCATCTCTTTCACTAGTTAATTTTTATATCTCAGCTGTTGACAGTTTGATGTTTGAAGGAGTGGCTGTAACTGAAAACATTAAACTGAGCGATAAACCATTAGCATTAAACGAAGTAAAAGCTTTTTCAGACCCTGATAAAATTACAATATCATGGAAAGCACCGAGTGAGCGCGACTTAAAAGAGGTAATTGTTTGGGTCCGTGAAGAAAATCAAGATGTTTTTGTTGATTTTGGCCGCACAGATCCCTACTCAACAGAATACGACATTATTCCTGAAGATAGCCGTCATTTATATATAAAACTTCAATGTGTTGATAGTGCGGGGAACAATGGTGCGGAATCTGCAATAACATCAGGAGCTTTAGCTAAGTTTGACAGAGGGTTACTTGTCATTAGTGATGTTAGTACGGCAAGTGGATTTTCTAACGACTCTGTAAGAGGTTATTTTAGAGCTCTTAACAAGGTAGTACCAACAACAGTCATAAGGTCGTCAGCAAAAATACCAAACATATACAAAGCCTACGAAATGGTGTTGTGGCACAGTACAAAAGCTATTTTATCGCAAAGAATAGTTACAAATCTCGACAATTTAATAGATTACGTAAACTCAGGAGGAGGGCTTATTGTTAGCACTGATTATCCACAAAAGATGTTCGTTATTAATGAACAATACTCACTTTCTGTACCAAATGAAAGTCCTGTTAATTCGTTCCTACATATATCAAAAATTGAATTTGTCAACGGCAGTCGATTAGAGCAAGCCCGAAGCAACCTCGCACCAACTCTTAACGTTGATCCAGAACGAGTCCCAAGTCAATTTGATGGTAATCTTAAGGAGTTTTGTGCAATAACCCCTATTGCTCCGTTGGCGCCTATTTACACTGGATATACATCACTATCTGGTAATTTAATGAATAACAAAACTATTGGTATTATATCTAATGAGAATCCAAAATTGTGTGTTTTAAGTTTCCCTATGTTTTATTTTAAACACAACGAAATCTGCGATTTTATTTCATTTCTGAGAAACGAATGGGGATATACATCAATACCTATTGTCAGTTCAAATAAGGGGACTTTTAATTTTTATCCTAATCCCGCTGGCAATGTAGTTACTGTTACAGTTGAAGAGACAGGAAATGATATTAATATAGAAGTATTTGATTTACAAGGAACAAGAGTCCTTCAATTAAGTAAAAAATGGTATGAAATGTTGACAACTAAAGATATAATTGTCAATATTTCAAAACTCCAGCATAATGTTTATTTCATTAAAGTTAACAATGAAACTAAATTATTGCTAAAACGTTGAGTTATATGCATTAACGACACAGTATATAAAATCTTTGACCCAAAAATTATTCTTCTGCACGGAGTTAATTATTTCAAGTAAGTCGGCTGGTTTCAGTTTCATTTGTTCATTCAACAGATACCTTATTTTGGTTTTTCTTGCATTTTTTACGTTTTATTTTGGTTTTTAATAAAAATGTACTATCTTTGCTTTGATGACCATTCTCTTGTAACCGCGGTTTAACCAGTTGCCTGAGTTTGGTCATCTTTAGTATAGCATTGCTGTTTTTCTCAAGTTTTGAGAAAAACAAAAGCTATGATGTACGGTTTTAGTGTTTGTGATTTATAACAAACTGAGCCATTTGGTTTAATGGTAGTACGTGTTGGGCGGCTCCTAGTTTAATAGCCTCCTTAGGCATTCCAAATATTACGCTCGATTTTTCATCTTGGGCAATGGTTACAGCACCTCTTTCTTTTAGTTCCAATAGTCCCCTGGCACCATCGTCTCCCATTCCTGTCATAAGTATTCCCAATGCGTTAGGACCTGCATATATTGCTGCACTTCTGAAAAGTATATCAACCGAAGGTCTGTGTCTGTTTACTAATGGACCATCGTTGATTTCAACGTAATAACGCGCACCACTGCGTTTTAACAACGTATGGCGATTTCCTGGAGCAATCAAAGCCCTTCCTCTGATTATTGTGTCGTTATCTTCTGCCTCCTTTACTGAAATTTGGCATAACTCATTAAGCCTATCTGCAAACGAGCGGGTAAAGACCTCTGGCATATGTTGCACAATTACGATTCCTGGCGAGTCGGGAGGCAAAGCCGTAAGAAACTCACGCAAAGCTTCTGTTCCACCGGTAGATGCACCTACTACAACGACCATTTCAGTTGTTTTTATCATCGATTGCCCTTTTGTGAATGGGAGTATTACGTCGGCGCTTAGCTTTGGCTGTACCTGTATTGGTTCGCTTATACGTGGTCTTTCTTTTTTCGGCAGTGTAGTTGTGGTTTGTTGCGATGTTATTATCGGTGATTCCGTTTGTGGTACAGATGTTGGGGTTTTTGTCACAGGTTTAGTAGTAGCACTAGCATAACCACGACGTTTTGGTTTAACCTTAGACGCAGTTTTAACCGAATCTGTGATTCTAATGCGCGACTCTTCTATAAATTCTCTGGTACTCATGTTAGGCTTTGCAATGATGTCTACTGCACCAAGCTCAAGCGCGCGCACTGCAGTATCTGCTCCTTTTGTTGTAAGTGATGATATTATTACTACTGGAATAGGATGTTGGCTCATTATTTTTCTCAAAAAGGTGAGTCCATCCATTCTTGGCATTTCAATATCGAGAGTTATTACATCGGGAACCTCTTTACGAATCTTCTTTGCTGCAAAATAGGGATCTGCTGCGACGCCAATAACCTCTAACTCGGGATCCATATTAAAGATAGCAGAAAGAGTTTGTCTCACAACTGCGGAGTCATCAACAATCAATACCTTAATCTTTTTCATATTTCTATAGTTTTCAGTCTAAGGTCGTATGGATCTCATATGCTTTACAGTCATACTTTTGAGTATCTAGTCCAAGGTTAGTGCGTTATATGGCCACAACTACAAATGGTATAACAAGGTATTCGATTTGCTGTTACGATCTTACATTATGGTTGAGCAACTGTACGTTGAATGGTTTTCATAAGGACAACACCTGTTTGTGTGTTAAATTGCAACTTACGTCCAAACTTTCCCCCTGTATCTGCTGCAACTATTTTTATGCCAAGATCTTGTAACATTGATTCTGCAACTTCTATATTTCTTTTACCTATGTTAAACAAATTAGTGGTAGTATCAATAACCTCACCACCTCCAAAAACTTTAGCTACAATATTATGTTTTCGGCTACCCATTTTCAGCATCTGTTCATATAATTTTTCAATGGCTATATTGCCATATTTAGGTGATGCTAATCCCTCGCCATTCCAAAAAGGGAGCATATAATGATTTATTCCACCTATCTTAAGTGTGTTATCGTGAAAACACACCGCTATACAAGAGCCAAGTATAGTATTAACCAAATATGGTTCAACCGAATAAAACATGGCCGCTGGATAAAGATAATGTGAAGGCAATGTATTCGTCATAATTTAAAACACCACGTTATCTAAGTCATCAAACAAAAATTCATTTCCATCAAAAGCCATTCCTTCCACTACCGTACAAGCCAACCTAGGGATACTTATAATTATAAGAGTGCCCATGCCCTCTTCACTACTCAAGTCAATTCTTCCTCCAAGAATATCAAGATACGATTTGGTTATTGATAGCCCTAATCCGTATCCTTCGTTAACCGAATTTATCTCATCATTTCCCTTCTCAAAGCGATCGAATATTCTTTCTAAATTTTCATGAGAAATTCCTTCTCCATAGTCTCTGATTGAAACAAAAAGCTCTTCGTCAACAACAGCAGTCTTTATTTCTATGTTGCTTAAATTGTTGCTGAATTTAATACCATTACTCAAAATGTTTGATATAATGAGTTTAAACATTTCGGCGTCAGTAGGAAAAACAAAATTATCGCCTACCTCTTCGGATACATGGTATTCAAAATTAACAGTCAGGTTTTTTTGTTCTGTTTTATGTTTGTATGTGTCTATAACGCTATTAATTACACCATTAATATCAACATTGTTTATTTCAACATTTGTTTGTCCAGCTTCAACTTTGGCAGCAGCAAAAATATTTTTAAGTTGGAAATCTAAATTAAAAGCCTCATTATATATAAGCTGAGCCATTGATTTTGCTCTATCTGTGTCTTTTATTTCCATAATAGATTTACTCAAGCCTAAAATAGAAGCAAAAGGATTGACCATTTCATTTGTGACGTTTGAAAGAAAATGGCTTTTAAGAGCCTCGCTCTCGTTAAGTTTTACATTAGCAACTTTAAGTTCTTCGTTAATCTCTTGCAATTGTTTTAAGTTTCTTCTACATTGCAACATTCTATTTTTTAACTCCTCAAGTAGCTCTTCTTCTGTAAGTTGATATTTATTCATTTTTCCCTGTAAGATCATTAATTATTTCGACAAGTTTTATTTCAGAAAATGGTTTTGCTATCACTGCATCTGCTCCCAACTCTTTTGCCTTTTCCAGATACTCATCAACAGTATAAGCGCCACCACCTGTTGTGGCAATTATTTTTAAGTTTTGTTGTTCTGCCTTAATTTCCACAATTAACTCAAGTCCTCCTTTCTCGGGCATAATTATGTCAACCAAGACAACATCATAGTCATTTTCTCTTATTTTCTTAATACCCTCAACTCCGTTAGGAGCATCATCAACATATATAGGATAATCAACGAGTAAATCTTTAATGATTTCACGCATTATTACATCATCATCAATTATCAGTAGTCTCATCGATGGTCGTCTTTTTGAAAAATTGTTGGTTTTATATGCTTTAATGGTACATTCATGTTTGTTATAGATTCAGAATGACCAAGAAAGAAATATCCTTTCGGTCGTAAGTGCCGGCACAGCTTATTTATCACGTTTTCTTGCGTTTCTCTATCAAAGTATATCAAAGTGTTTCTACAAAATATGATATCAAAGGTTTCATTTATCGAATAAGATGAATCCATAAGATTCATTCTGCCAAATTTAACTTTTGATCTTACTTGTGGAATAACTCTGTATAAATTTTTCCTGGGATCTTTCGATTTTAAAAAATACTTTCTCCTCAATGACATGGGAATTGGCTCTACTTTATCCTCTTTATAAACCGCATCGATTGCTGCTTTTAAAACAATCGTAGAGATATCCGTTCCAATAATTTGATAATCTATTCCACTATTATTTTTAATATTTTCGTTAAACTCATTGATTGTAAACGCAATAGTATATGCTTCTTCTCCACTTGAACTTCCTGCGCTCCATATTTTTATGTTTCGCTGGTTGTTTGATATGGCTTCAGGTAGTATTACATCTCTCATAAAATCAAAATGGGCAGGCTCGCGAAAAAAATCGGTTTTGTTGGTTGATACAACATCCATCATATGTATAACCTCCTCAGAACCGGGCGTTCCAAACACATGTTCAATATACTCTTTGAATGTAGACAAATTCAGTTCTTTAAGTCGCTTTTGCAAACGACTTTGCAACATAACTTTTTTCACATACGGCATTTTAATTCCATACTCGCCATATATGTATGAACTTAATGCATCAAAATCTTTATCTGACAACTGAGCATTATAATATGTTTTGGGCTGAATGTCCATCACTTTTATATACAAATTTTAATTAAGAAGATTTCTTACATAAGCGTTTTATTACTCTTCCTCTTTAACTTCTCCTGCCTCTTCAGTTTTTGCCTGTAGCAATACTACTTCGTTGGTTGAAAAAATGAGGTCGATATTCAAAAGCATTATAAATGCATCGTCACCTTGACGCCACATACCTTTAATAAACTCGGCTTTATATCGAGTTCCAATACTTGGAGATGGTTCAACCTGCATCTCGTCAATTTCAAGCACTTCACTTACTGAATCAACCAAAATACCCAACATTACTTCTTCACCACTGATGTCAACATTTAATACTATAATACATGTATCGGGAGTTGCTTCTTTTTTTTCCATTCCGAACTTTACACGCATATCAACAACTGGCAACACATTACCTCTCAGATTGATAACTCCGCACATGTACTCAGGAGAATGTGGTACTTTTGTTATGGGCTTGAGCTCTAATATGTTTAATACTTTCTGAACGTTAGTAGCAAATTCCTCGTCTCCAAGACGAAAAGACAAGTAGGTTTGAATGTCTTTGCTTACTGTGTCGGCTTCTTTGTGTTTCTCTTTCATAATATTGTTATTTTTGTTTTTTCTTATAGTTTTATACACTAGTAATATCTTTAGTAAAATTTTTAATCACCGATTTTCACCTCTGTTTTTGCAAACAGTTCTATAAGTTTATTTGGATCTAACACTAATGCAACTGTTCCATCGCCTAAAATTGTTGCACCAGAGAAAAAATCTTGTTCTTTAAATGCACTTCCGAGTGGCTTTAAAACAGCCTGATACTCTCCAATGATTTCGTCTACAGTAAAACCCATGTAATATTCGCCATACTCAATTGTAACAACTCTTTCTAAAGGTGGCGGAATAGATTTCATCTTGAAGTATTTACGTAGGTTTATTATCGGCACCTGTTCCCCGTCAGCTAAAATCAGATTATTAACAGCTTTTTCTATCTTAGTATGCTCATATTCATATACTTTATGGACAGAAGATAGTGGTATTACTATGTTTGTATTTTCAACTTTCACTAATAATCCATCTATAATCGATAATGTAAGTGGTAGCTTAATTGTTACTGTTGTCCCCAATCCTAGCTTACTGTCTATTTCAACTTGTCCTCTTAAATCAGCTATTTTCCGTTTCACAACATCCATTCCTACACCACGTCCTGAAAGGTTTGTAACAACTTTAGCCATGCTAAATCCCGGCAGAAACAGAAAATCAAAAAGCTCTTTATTAGAAATCTCTGATTCTGAGCTTATTAGATCTTTTTCAATTGCTTTTGCTCTAACTTTTTCGGCATCAATGCCTTTTCCGTCATCAATAATTTGTATATAAACATTTGTTCCTGAATAGTACGCATTAAAAAGTATTTTGCCTCTGGCTGGTTTTCCTTTTTTTACCCTCTCTTCGGCGCTCTCTTCAATTCCGTGATCAATACTATTTCTTATTATGTGCATTATCGGATCGGCAAGCATCTCAATAATATTTTTATCCAACTCGGTTTCAGTTCCTCGAGACTCAAAGACAATATCCTTATCCAAGTCGTGTGATAACTCTCGAACTAATCGCTGAAAACGTGTAAGCATGTTGGAAACTGGTATTAATCTTATGCTAAAAACGTCATCACGTAAACGGCGAGTTATTTTTCAATCTCTTCCGATATTGGAGCCAATCCGATATGCTGGTTATGTTGGGTATATAATGATAGCTGCGCTTGTATTGTAACAAGTTCGCTGACCCAGTTTATCAGATTATCGAGCTTTTCGCTTGATACCCGTATCGAGGCTATAGTTTGTTCGCTAGAGTGTGTAGACTGTACTCTTTGTCTTTGAAAATTTGGGTCACTTTCGTTTTGTGCCTTTTCAAAGTCTAGAGCAATGGCGCTCAATTTATCAAACAAGTCATTGTAATTTTTCGATAAGGTTTCTAACAGTGTTTTTCTATGTGATTCTTCTGCTAACAAATTGTTATCGGAAAGCTTTGCTACTTCAACTTTCGAACGCTTGTTTGTAAAAATAAAAACATCCATAATTGCATTTATGTCATCATCTGTTGCTACCAACAAATTCCATGACATGTAACAATCTATTGGATCTATTTTTTCATATTTCGGTATTTTGGAGAATATAGGAACAATTAGTATTTCCCCAAGCTGCCATATATCATCAATTAAAAACAAAGGATTTGAACCATCTTGAAAGAAATCGACAGAAGGTTCGAAGCGAACAAAATATGTTTTTGTATGCTTGCTTATCTCTTTACTATTGCCTTTGGATGAAGTTTTCGAATCGTTTGATTTCAAAACTCCTGTACTAAGAATATTCTCAATCTGTTCGATAAATTTATTATTATCTTTCTCTAATTGCGCAACTGTTTTTGGTGTTTCTTCTATCAAGTTACGCAAATGGTCAACTGCATTAAGAGTTATATCAAGAATATCGTCTGTAACCTGATACTCTCCTGCTCTTATTTTGTCGTAAATATTTTCTAGCAAATGCGTGAATTTATCAATCAATGTAAATCCAAACATTGCACTACCTCCTTTAAGTGAGTGCATTACGCGAAAAACTTCTTCGACAATGGACTTATCGGTTCTATTGCCTTCCAACTTAAGTACCATGTGTTCAAGTTCGGCAATAAGTTCTCTGGCTTCTTCTTTAAATTTTTCTTTAAACGCTTCCATTATCTCACAACTTTTTTAATTGCCTCGAGCAGTTTCTCGGGAACAAATGGTTTGACAATCCAGCCTGTAGCCCCGGCATCTCTAGCTTCCATTTTTTTTGCTGTTTGCGACTCGGTGGTCAAAAACAATATTGGAATAAATTTATACTCTTCTATAGTTCTAACTTTCTTTATTAGTTCAATGCCGTTAAGGTTTGGCATATGCAGGTCGGTGATAATCAAATCGTACTTCTGTCCATCAAGATATTTAAGAGCATCTTGTCCATCGACTGCTTTAACTACTTCGTGGCCAGCATTTTCTAAAGTAAAACTAACTACTTCGCGAATACTTTCTGAGTCATCAACAATTAAGATTTTTTTCTCCATGGGAATCTATTCTTTATCAAGTATTGTGATATTTGCGTGTTGTAATAAAACTGATGCTGACTGACTTAAATCGGCATCATAGTATACTTCGAGTTTTTTTGCTTCTCGATCACGCTTAAAAGCGTAAAGCAACTGTACAGCAGATAAGTCAAAAGCTTCAACTTTTTCAAAGATAACTCTTATTTTACGATTATCTGTTAAAAACTCTTGTAGTATACTTTTTAATTCATTACTATTAGCAATGCTAACATCTCCTGAGAGTTTGATATTAACTTGCTTTTCTGTTTTTTTTACGTTTTTACGCAGTGTTGACATATTTTGGTGTATTAAATAACAAAACAATTATATATTCAGTTCACTTTCCAAATATTTTGAATTTTTATTTACCTGTAAACTCCCCTGCATCGATTTCATTTAGCAAAAAACAAATTTGCCAACATCATCTTGCACTATACTAGTACGCAGATTACCTCACATGCAAATTAATTAAAACAAACTGTATGCCGACATTGTTTTAAAAAAGATAAGTTAACTCTTATTTTTTACCAACAATGTTTTTTTGAATATAAACAATATGTTTCAGTAAATGTTTGCACGATAAATAAAAATAAGTATATAGCAAAGTTAGATATTATTTGCAATGCATCAAAAATTTCTAATTTTACTTAACTAAAAAGTAACTGCAAATTAATGATGGAATAGTTAAATAATAACTAATTTTGGGTTCGTTATAAAAAACCTGTTAATATTATGAGTTTTCTATAGATTGAATTACAAACAAATTCACGTAGAAAAATATTCGTAAAAGACAATTTATCACATCACAAGGTCTGTAAAATGACAAAAAATAACATACTGTTATCAGTTTTATCGGGGCTGTTGCTTGCCACCTCATGGTTTTTTAAGCCTTTTGCTTTATTGATATTAGTTGCAATTGTTCCTTTGTTGCTTGTGGAAAACAGTGTTGAGGGTTTGAAAGATTCACAAAAGAAAATGACTCTGTATGCCTCTATCACATTTCTCATATGGAACTCATTAACAATATGGTGGATATATAAAGCCACACTTTTTGGTGCCATTTTCGCTGTTATAGGTAACAGTTTTCTTATGCTTTTTACGTTTTGTCTCTACTTTTGGCTGAGAAGAAAAAGCAATTTTAGAATTAGTAATTATACGTTAATTATATGGTGGTTGGCTTTTGAATTTGCTTATCTACGTACTGAAATATCGTTTCCCTGGCTTCATTTAGGAAATACTTTTAGCACTACGCCCTCGCTTGTACAGTGGTACGAATACACAGGAACTCTTGGAGGAACTCTTTTGGTGTTGTTTGTCAACATATCACTGTCAAGAATTATAATTGCATTTAAAGAAAGTAAAAACAACAAATACACTATATATCAAACTATTGCAACCCTGTTTATTCCAGCTTTTCTGTTTACATATAGCTGGTTTGTTTATAGCAACTATGAGGAAAAAGGTGAAGCATTTGAGGTTGTCGTTGTACAACCCAATATAGACCCATATAAAGAGAAGTTTAACGGGCTTTCAGATCGTGAACAATTAGACAGAATATTAGACCTGGCAGCAAAAAAAATCACTACCGAGACACGTATGGTTGTGGCTCCTGAGACTGCAATTACTGAAAATGTTTGGGAAAACAGTATAGAGAACGCCATGTCGTCAATTGTGATTAGTAGTTTTTTAAGCAATTGGAATAATCTTTCTGTACTTATTGGTGCCAGCACAAGGAAGATATATGAAAATGGAGAAACTCCATCCCCAACTGCGATAGCCTTCAGAGACACAGCAATTTTTTACGATAGGTTCAATACCGCCTTAATGTACGATTCGGCTGAAATACAGATATATCATAAGTCTAGATTAGTAATAGGAGTTGAAAAAATGCCCTATCCAAAGTATTTAAAGTTTCTGGAGAGTATTAGCATCGATCTTGGGGGAACCGTAGGAAGTCTGGGTACACAAGAGATTCCTTCAGTATTCAAATTTGGAAGTATTATGGCTGCACCTGTTATTTGCTACGAATCGGTATATGGCGAGTATGTTACCGAGTATGTACACGAAGGGGCAAATATGTTGTCAATAATAACTAACGATGGTTGGTGGGGCAATACTCCTGGTTACAAGCAACATCTCTCATTTGCAAGCCTGCGAGCCATAGAGACACGCCGAGCCATTGCCCGTTCTGCAAACACTGGCATAAGCTGTTTTGTCAACCAACGTGGCGAAATATTACAGCCAACAGAGTGGTGGACACCCGATGTAATCTCCGATAAAGTTCATTTGAACACCGAAACCACATTCTATACGAAATATGGCGATTGGCTTGGGAGGGCTGCGGGGATATTCTCACTTCTTTTAATGGCTTACGGAATTACTCTTGTTTTACAAAGCAGGAGAGTTTCTTTGAAAAAGCGACACTCAAAAAAGCTAGATAATTAACAATAAAGCAAGACCTTTTTATTAAAAAAAACATGCTTTTGTAAACATTTTCATATACATTTGCTATTGTTCAAAATTCGAAGAGAGTCGTTAACAGGATGACAGTGTTGTTTTTTTACTTTTCAACACTATTTTAGAAAGTAAAATACGATAATTTTATGTCTTAGAACTTAAGATCTTCTCGTTTGATATTAAAAAAATAAAGACATGAGAAATATTTTAATTTCAGTTTTGAAGAAAGTAAAATACACACTTATAGCACTCTTGCTATTTACATTTGCGTTTACTTCTGACACACCAAAAAGTACCTACACGGTTCCAAGAACAATCTGGTCTGTTAGTTCTGCCGATATAGATTTAGATGGTGATATGGATATAATTGTTGGTCATAAAACAATGTTGCAAGAAACAAATCCGTCATTTACAATATTAAAAAATGACGGCAAAGGGAATTTTACAATAGCCGATACATCAAAAAGCTTTTGCGGTTCTCAAGAAAATATTTTTGCATGTAAAATTGACGAAGATGATTATCCCGATTTGGTAACTTTATACGGAGAACTTTGTGATCGTGATGGTTTTTTTGAAAGATATATTCGTGTTTGGTACAACGAAAATGGAAGTTTTAATACTTATAAAGATTTTTTGCTATATCGTACATTAGCGGGCCTTAATTATATTGTTCGTGATGTTACTTACGGAGATGTAAACGGTGACGGACTTATAGATATACTTGTATTGTCGAATTGGATACAAAACTGGATGGTGCTATATAATCTTGGATATGGTTTACTTTCACCACCAGAATTCTATAATACTGATCATCCTCCACGGGGTATACAGTGCGGAGATTTGAATGGCGATGGTAGAGATGATGTTGTTGTTGCTTTTGGAGAAGCATTAGAAATTTACTATTCAAGAACTTTTGGTCTTGAAAAAAAGGTGCTTGACCCTCTGTCATCTAGTGAACGAATTTCCATTGTTGATTTCAATTTAGACGGATTAGTAGATATTATATCTATGGGTGGTTCAGCGACCGTGAAGTGGATAAATTTCTACCAAAATATAGGAAATGAAAATTTCCTAAAATTAGACAAGTATGTTTCAACACCGGGGGGAAACCCTTTTGTTATAGATTACAATAATGATGGTTTGCCCGATATAGCTTACAACTTGGGAACTCCCCCCTTTGCAGAGTTTATGGACACTATTGTAGGTATAGAAATACTTTACAATCTTGGGAACTTTCAACTCTCAGAGCCTCAACCTATACCTTTGGTTCATCTAGGTGGTGAAGGAGGAATATTTTACGCGACTGATCTTGATGGCAACGGATATAACGATTTTATAATAGCTCAATTGCGTTACTCTTACTTAGAGAACAATCTTATGTTGTTATTTAATGATGGCAATGGCAATTTTGTAGATAATCCTGTGGGCATTAGTGAATTTTCCTCAAAAAGAGAAAAAGCGATGCTTCGCTGTTACCCAAACCCTTTTACTGAGTATATAAACTTTGAATATAAGATAGAAAAAGCAGCTATGGTAGAGCTAAGCGTTTACGACTTGCAAGGCAAGCTTATACAATGTTTAACCCAACAAATCAAGGAAGGAGGAGATCATTCAATACAATGGCATGGGCTTGCTAATGGTTTTATACCGGAAAAGCCCTCTGTTTTAATTGCCTGCCTTAAAGTAAACGGAGAAATCTGCCAAGCAATTAAAATTATAAAAAAGTAAAGTATTAAAAACTATGTTTAAAATAAAAAACATAATAGTTACGCTATTTGCCCTGACAATAAGCACAGTTGCCTTGACACAAACAATAGGCGAAAAGATCAAGATAGACGATTATCATATTTACAAAATAACAAGCCTTGAGCCCCCAACTGTTGAAGTTGTGCCAGACTTTGCTGGACCTCCGTATTGGAATCAAATAAAACCTTATGGCAATTTAGTTATACCAGACACAGTATTCTATAAAAACATTTTATTCAAAGTTACTTCTATTGGAAAAGGTGCTTTCTATGGTTGCGATAACTTAATATCTGTTGTTATTCCTAACTCCGTGAAATCATTTGGTGCTCGTTCTTTTATATTCTGCAACCGTTTAACATCAATTAATATTCCTGACTCTTTGAGGTCAATTGCAGATTGTGCTTTCAGCTATTGCTCAGGAATAACATCAGTTAATATTCCTGATTCAGTAACGTCAATTGGTAGTTATGCATTTTTTGAATGCTCAGGTCTAACATCTGTTAACATCCCTAAATTATTAACTTCAATTAATAACCATACTTTTTTCAAATGTACAAGCTTAACATCTGTTACTTTTCCCGATTCACTGACATCAATTGAAGAATATGCTTTTGCTTACTGTTCTAATTTAACATCGGCTACTATTCCTAACTCCGTAACATCTATCGGAGAGTTTGCTTTTGGTTATTGCTCTAGTTTAACATCAGTTAATATTCCTGAACTCATAACTTCAATAGAGATAGGTACTTTTTTTCAATGTACAAATTTAATATCAATTACTATTCCTGAAATAGTAACTGAGATTGGGCTGGGAGCTTTTTTATCCTGCGAGAGTTTAACAGAGCTTACTATTCCTGCATCTGTTACTTCAATCGGTAAAGGAGCTTTTGATGGTTGTATTGGCTTAACCTCAGTTACTATTCCAAAATCTGTTACATTTATTGGCAATGGAGCTTTCAGGCGATGTACTTCGCTTACTGCTATAGACGTTGCGACCGAAAACACGGAGTATATCAGCGAAAACGGAGTATTGTTTAACTATGACAAAACTACGTTAATAACTTATCCTGCGGGCAAGGTGGGAGCTTCATACGATATTCCATTATCTGTTGACTCAATAGGGATTGCTGCTTTTGAGGGTAGTGTACATCTTACGTCAATAACTGTTCCTGAACAGATAACGTCAATTAGTCGTTATACCTTTGCCAAATGCGCTGCATTAGAGTCAGTTACTCTCCATAACTCCTTAACGTCAATTGGAGACGCTGCTTTCAATAGTTGTAGTAGTTTAATATCAATTACAATACCTACAACGGTAAAATCAATTGGAGATGAGGCTTTTATCCATTGTACAGGATTAACTTCTATAACTTCTCTAATAACAGACCCCCGCTTAGTAACATTAGGTGAAAAGGTGTTTTTTGGTGTTCCCAAAGGCACAGATGCTAATGCTTGTGCGCTCTATGTTCCTGAAGCAAGTTTACATCAGTATCAAAATGCATGGCAATGGAAAGACTTTATACCAAATATGTTTACAAGTATAGAGGATACTCCGCAAGTCTCTGTTATAGTCTATCCCAATCCAGCAAGCGACTTTCTTAATATAAAAAGCGACACGCCTATCTGTAGCTTTGAGATTTACGATGCTCTTGGAAGATTGGTGAAATACCAGACTGAAATGTTTGATACAGAGAACATTATAGATGTATCTTCGCTTACATATGGTATCTATTTTATTAAACTACACACCACAAACGGCATTGCAGAACATAAAGTTGTAATTAGGGTTTACTAAAAAAAGTCTTATTCTTTTGATTTTAAGCATAATACATGCATTTTTACCTTGTTTAAGTGCAAGGTTTTACTAATATTTTTCAAAAAATTCGTGCACTTATGTTTAAACCTAAACCCAATTAGAAATCTGAAGTCGGAAATGTCCGTAGGACAACATGTGATTAACCGTAAGATTTATCTTACGGAAACGGCACCCCCTCGACTTTCGTCCGTAGGGCGACACTAATACATTAAAGCAATGTGCCACCCTACGGGTGGGATTGTGTGCTATTGCACACCCATAGGCTTACGCCTATGGTTAATCATATGTTGTCCTACGGACAAAAAACATGTACTAATCCAAAAATATGAATCTTCAAAAATCAACCATATCATAAAGACGCAGTCTTTCCTAAATGTTCCTTAACTCCTTAATGGATATTTAGTTAATGTCCACCAACCACGCATCACGCAACCCACACCTAAAGATAACATACTTTTTCAGTGAACCCTAATTAACAATTAGCGGTTATAGAAATAAAAAAACCGATAATCTCTTTACTAAGAATTTATCGGTTTTTCTATTTTGAACTATATTCGCCTTATTTTACGCTTATTACCAAGTATTTAGACTGTTGCCAAAATAAGTCGGGGTTCTCAATTGTTAAGCTGTCAACGGTTTTGTCGCCGTGTAACGTATAACTTTCTGTTGGGTGCGAGGTGATAAGTTTTACTCTTTTAGCACCTAAAACAAACGTTTTTTTCACATATTTATCAGCGGCTTCAAAATATCTAGTGTTCAAATCGTCAGAGACTGTACGAGTTTTGCCAATACCTATAAATCCGCCAGACTTGTCAATTACTTTGTTTGCAATCAACTCTTTTTCAGTTCCTATGGCATAGTATACTGTATTGAGTCTTTCTTTTTGGTCAGCCAGCTCAACTTTTTGTTCTTCAATTACCTGATAGCGCTCCTGTGCTACAATACTCAGACTGTCAACTTTTACGTTCAAGCCTGTGATTTGATATTCCATTCTCTCAAGTTGACCACGAAGAACCTCTATCTCAACCACTTTCTCTTCCATCTGTTTGGTCATACGTTCTACTATCGACTCCAAGTCTTTGTTTTTAGTCGATAAAGACTTAACGTTATGCGACATCTGGTTCAATTTTTTACGGTTTTGCAACAACATGTCGTAAATCGCATTAATTTGTTCATTTACCTCTTCGTGTGCGGGTTTAGACTTTTCACCCGAAACTGCAAGTTTGTTAATTATTCCCTCTTTTGCAGCAATACTGTCGAGATTTGACTGTATTGCATTAAAAGTTTCGGCAAAGTTAAAAAGAGCCTCTTCGTTTTGTCCTTGCTGATTTTTTAATTTCAAGTTTTCTTCTCTAAGTTGCTCAAGCTCAGCTTGATGTGTGTTACATGCAACTACTCCTAAAAGAGCTATTGCTAAAAAAGCTAATCGTTTCATTTTGTTGTTGTTTTTATGGGTTTATTTTATGAGTTAAAAGTTTGTAAAGTAGAGACGGAGCATGCTCCGTCTCTACAATTATTTTGTTAATTTTTGTTCAATATATTGTGTGATAATATCATTTATGTTATCAAACAATTCATCGTCTTTCAGACATTTGGTTATAAATTGATATCCCTCAGAACTGGAAATTAAATTAAACGTTGACTTATAATTAACGTCAAAAATCCAACTAAGTTGCATAACTAAAAAATCAGCTGCCGATTTTAACTGTTGCTTATTCACAACCTTGTGATTTTTAAACTGTTGATATGCTTCATCAGAAATTTTTCCATTCTCTTCCAAATTGAGCAAAACAGTACTTTTGTTTTCATCAGACTCTTTTTCCAAACTTTCTTGCATTACCCGGTAAACATCGAGTTTGTCGGCATCTCTGACAACTTTGGTTATTTTTTCGGAAATTTCGTCTGGATATTCTGTTACATATCTTTTGTTATGATTTTTAACTGCATACAAAAGAGCCAGCTGTTCGGGCGTACTAAAATGTTCGAGGAACCCTGTGTTTGAAAGCACATTGTGTCCCAAATCGCCATGATCGACAGATTGTAAGTCATCAAAAGTTCTGTAAAAATTGAGTTGTTCGAAACGACCTATGTCATGCATTATCCCTCCGACTTTGCACAACAAAATCGTTTTATCATCGAAATTCTCCGAGTGTGCAATCTTACCTGAAAGTTCAGATACTTTTAAAGAGTGCTCTTTTTTTAAGTTAATAAGTTGAAGAAATTCTGGTTCTTCGTCGTCATCAACAAAGCAATCGACGTAGTTTAAAAAATCGCTTTCTATTTCGCTAAAAAGGTCTAAATATTCAGACATTCTAATTTTGACATTATATCCTTTGCCTCATCAGTGCTTCGTCCACATATAAGTGGGTCGGGTTTGAAATCCGCACACACTTTCGGTCTATCAGGATGGTTATAAATTAAACATTTTAAATCGTCAGACAGGTAAAGGCAACGTTCGCCCGCCTTTTTCCCGTTGGGATGCAACGGACTTGGAGATGATATGGATAAATAGATACAACAAGCTGCGCAATTATCATGACACTCCATATCACACGTTATCTATTGTATTGATATATTGTTAATTGCAAATTCAATTCTATTTACACAAGCCTCAGCACCAATAGTTTCGCATATCGCAAACAAGTCGGGTCCAACTGAACCTCCTACCAAAGCCAATCTAAGTGCGTTAGCAACGGCACCAAAGCCTAATCCGTTTTGCTCTATATATTTCGAAACGTTCTCCTTAATAGTTGCTACCTCATACGGTGTTGTTTCAGAAATGATTTTTCCCACATTATTTACGTGAGGAATAATATCAGCTTTCCAACGTTTCTTTACAACACTTGGATCGAACTCGGTTGGATTAATAAAGAAAAACCAGCCATGATCCCACAATTCGTGTGTAAAGTTCAGACGCTCCTTTATAAGCTGAACAATTTTTAAAACATATGAATAATTGGCTGTTATTCCTTTGTTTTTTAGGATATTAACAAACTCCACTGCCAAAAAATCGTCACTTTTCAGCAAAATATGTTGGTGGTTGAACCAACGTGCTTTATCGGGATCAAAACGTGCTCCAGATTTGCTTACGCGCTCTAAATCAAACGCTTCTATCAACTGTTCGAGGCTAAAAATCTCCTGCTCAGTGCCGGGATTCCAACCTAAAAGCGCAAGTAAATTAATTACAGCTTCGGGCAGATAACCATCTTCGCGGTATCCGCGGCTAACTTCTCCTTCGGGCGATTCCCATAACAAAGGGAAGACAGGAAATCCCAATTTATCTCCATCGCGTTTACTCAATTTTCCTTTGCCTTCGGGTTTTAAAATCAACGGAAGATGTGCAAAATTTGGCATTGTATCTTGCCAGCCAAAAGCCTCGTACAAAAGCACATGCAACGGAAGTGAGGGCAACCACTCTTCACCACGGATTACGTGAGTTATCTCCATTAAGTGGTCATCAACAACGTTTGCCAAATGGTAAGTTGGCAGTCCGTCTGATTTGAAAAGTACTTTATCGTCAAGTGTTTGTGTATCAACTTTTATCGTGCCTCTTATAATATCATTCATAACGACCTCGCGGTTCTCTGGTATTTTAAACCTTACGACATAAGGTTCATCATTCTCGATTATTCTCATCGACTCTTCTAAAGGGAGTGTCAGAGAGTTTTTCATCTGCATACGTGTAGTCGTGTCGTAGGTAAATACCTTACCTTGAGCCTCATACGATTTTCTTATAGCATCTAACTCCTCTGGTGTGTCAAAAGCAAAATATCCCCAACCTTTATCAATCAGTTCATTAGCATATTTAACATATATTTCGGAACGCTCAGACTGCCGATAAGATGCGTGAGGACCTCCAACAGTGTGTCCTTCGTCTATTTTCAGTCCAAGCCAACGAAACGACTCGATTATATACTCCTCCGCTCCGGGAACATATCGCGTTTGGTCGGTATCTTCAATACGGAGAATAAATTTACCTCCTTTGCTACGTGCAAAAAGATAGTTGTATAGGGCTGTTCTTACACCTCCGATATGAAGTGGTCCTGTGGGACTCGGTGCAAATCGTACTCTTACTGTCATTTTACATTTTTAATTGTGCCGCAAAGATACATGAAAACAAGTTCATGGGTTTATTATTTCGGATATTTTTTGATGACAGTAGAGACGGTGCATGCACCGTCTCTACATCCTGTTAATTGATAAAGCTATCAATTACTGCTTCTTTGATTAAACTGATACTTCAGAGATATTATGTGTGAATAGAGTGCTCCCGAAACATTTCCGATATCGGTATAAGCATAATCTAATCCAAATCGGTTTATTTGCAAGCCTGCACCAATACCCGGCATAATTGTATAGTGTTTTTTCGATTCATCCCCAATCTCTTGTTGAAGGTTGCGTATTCCAAATCGGGCATAAACAATATTATCGAAGCTAAACTCTAAGCCGAGTTGGGGATCCATGCTTATAAAATTGGTGCGAATAAGGGTATTTCTTTTTTTATCTGTAGTGATATCGAGGTTAAACTCTCCCAAAATCTTAAAACGTTCGCGTATTGTGTATGAATATGATACTGCTCCAATAATCCGCGGGGTAGTTATTTCGAGAGAATTGGTGGGTATCTCGTTTCCAGTCTCTATAAATACTTCTCGCAAGTCGTCTGTATTATAACTCCATGCGTTAAAAGTTCCTGTAACATCACGAGCTATCGCAGCAAAAACCCAATCGTCTAATACATATCTCGCACCAACATCAAAACCAAAACCCCACGATTTTGCAAAATCGCCAGCCTTACGTCTTATAATTTTTATATTACCGCCTACTGAAAGGTTTTCAACTGGTATTTTTTGCGCAAAAGTGCCAATAAAAGCCATATCTGCAACAGAAAATGATGTCACACGATCGTAATTTAGAACTCCGTCTTTATACAAATTCAGTGTATTGGGAATATTATCGACTCCAAATCTTATAAACGAAATTCCAGCCACCTGACTTTCGTTTATACGGTAAGCAACTGCACCATAATCGTACTTTGCGATGCCTGCAAAATATTCAGAGTGCATGTATCCAACCTGCATATCGTTTTCCATTGACAATAGCCCCGACGGATTGTAATAGGTTGAATAGATGTCAGTTGTTGAAGCTGCAACCGAATTGCCCATGCCCATTGCTCTTGCTCCAATGCCGATACTTAAAAACTCATTACTATATTTCCTTACTACCTGTGCCGATAAAGAGTTAACGGAAAAAATCATTAGAAAAAACGAAACTGATATTGTGATCTTGCGAATCATACTATATAATTATTTCTGTAAAGATAGAGAACGTTATTTCGTTTACAAAAGTATGTTTCTTTTGAATTAGTCATAACAAACTGATATATAAAATTAACAAAATCAGGTTTAATTTTAATTTGAGGAGAACGCATTGAGCAGGTCATCTATATATTTTTCGCCTCTTTTAGTTTGAAGCGGCACAACGCCCTCAAGTCTTACAACTGTCGGATATTTAGATATATTATTTTCTAAATCTATGATATTCACAATCTTAATAAATAGACTTCTTTCCGAGAAATAGTCGAAAATATATAAAAACCTCTCTCCCTTATTGCTACACCAATCTTCTATATTAATATCTTTCATCAAATGCTTGCTATGCTCGTCCATATCAATTAGTGTCGCCTCGGAAATTTTTTGCCAATTTTCATCTGTTTTCCAAAAAGAGGCAAGATTATTACTGTCAAAATTTAACGCTTCTATAATAGCATGATGAAAATCGAGGAAACTATTTTTTTGATGTAACTGTAATTCCAAAACAAAATCCTCAGACTCACCACTCAATATTAGAAAATGAAAAACCATTGTTTTTATGTGTTAGAATCAACTATATATTGCACATAAAAATTATGTACTTTTTGTTTTGCAATATAGTTAATTCTTTTCTAATGATTGTTTTACGACGTTACAAATTATGGTAAATCAATTATTAACTTTTATTAATATTTAACTGATTGACTTAAATATAGCAAGAAAAGACTATATCAAAGGGGGAAACAATATGAATTTTATAAGTTTTATTTCTACAAGTTTTGTATCTTAGTTTCGTTAATTATTCATTATATGCGATGTTAAATTGTTTCCACCAATGGATAAAGCACTATTAATTAAGAATATATGCAGAGTGTTAACAATGCAGACAAAATAATTAACACATATATACTGAAAAACAGATAAAATATTCGTGACTCTATTATAATAATATTAAACCAAACACTAAAACAATAAGATATGATAAAAAGGTCTCTAATTATTATTTTGCTTTTTGCGATAACTAGATTTATAATAAGTTGTTGCAATGAAAAAGGTTTTAATTTTGAATTTTCAAAAGTTGACCTAACTTTTGGAAATAATATTATCCATGGATCAGTAAATGATTTGGATTCTATCAAATATGACCAATTGATCGGACAGATTGATTTGGGATATACCCGTATAGCATATTTAAATTTAAATTTTTCAAATAATTTGTACGCATTTGATTGTGAACCTTTATACGAATCGATCAAAAAGATCTCTGATGTTCAAATAATCACGATTAATAAATTTAACAATGACAAATTAGAGGGTTCTGAATTAACAGTAAGTTATAAAGTTTTGGGATACGATATGGAATTTGACGGAACTAAAGAAACATTAATTAATATTCTTAATAAGCGATACGGCAGATTACCAAAAGAAATTATTTGTTTTAAATTCAATGAAATACCAAACAAAAATTCATACCACAAATTTTCGGTTAATGTATTATTTGATGACGAAACCATGATTTCAGATACAACTAACATGATTTATCTATATGATTAAGTATCTGCATACAAAACTCGATATAGATCATATAAAAACGAAAAAAATCAACAAATCAAAAAGAGATATTTTTTATTGCTTTGGTCGAACTACTAGAGAATATAAATCAAGCAATTAATGAAATAGATATATAGCAAAAGAAACAGTTATAAGCTAACGATATAAACCATAAAAGATTGAAATCATGAAAATTATTATTCCACTTATCATCTTACTAACTCTTTTTAGTTGCAACAATCAGAGCCAAAATAAATCTGAGCAAGAACCGATAAAAGAGGCAATAATATTGCCAGATAACGCTATTCCTTTTATTTATAAAGGCGGAGTAATTATGGATATAAAAGTCAACGATTCAATCATGGGAAGCTTCCTTTTTGATACTGGTTCGGACCAATTATATCTCGATAGTTCATTTGTAGCCAACAATAATATCCTTACACAAAAGGGCAGAACGAAAGAAATAAGTGGTGTTGGAGCAAACACTCCCCGAGTTCCCGTTTCTGATAATATAAAATTGGAGATAGACTCATTGACTATTACTTACAATAATGTTCCTGTTTTAAATCTTAACTCCATCAGAGGGGAAAAGATTGATGGTATATTTGGAATAGATATTTTTAGGAGTTCCGTTTTAAGAATCAATTTTGACAGCAGTTATTTTCAAATAATTAAGCCATCTGATTTTGTTATTCCAAGCGAGCATGACAGTCTGAAAATCACTATTGCGGGGAACAAAACCTTTATTAAATGTAAGGCATTAATTCTTGACTCTCTAAATGTAGATGGCTTTGCTATGTTAGATTTGGGAAGTGGACATAATCTAACATTTACAAGTGTGATTGCCCACGATTTCAACTTCAACGACAATATAACAAACAAATACTCTGTTACACATAAAAACGCAGGATATGGAGGAGACTCCCACTCTTATTATTTTAGAGCCAAAAAATTAAATATAGGTAAATATACTCTTGAAAACCCTGTTATGAATTATTCTACTGACGAAAGTGGGGGGCTATCAATGTGGGGACCTATGGGTTTAATTGGAATAGGAGTAATGAAAAGGTTTGACTTGATATTCGATTTTCCAAACAAGAAATTGTATTTCAAACCTAACAGTTTGTTCAACGAACATTTCTTTTCAAGCACAACTGGATTTACGGGAAAATATAGAGAATCAGATAGTGTTGCAGGATTCATAATTGGAAATGTTATTGAAAATTCGCCTGCCAGTGCTGCCGGAATAAAGCCGGGAGATATAATTACCCATTTGAATGGTTTAGAGATTTTGTCATACCCAGATACAGAGAGAAATAACCTGTTTCTACAAGATACAATGGAGTTGGAATTTAAAATCAAACGAGGCACTGAATCACACATCGTTAAATTTGTTCCACGAGAAATGCTATGAAACGAGCATGCCAACTTTATATGAAGGTATAAGGTAAAAGGAGCAAGTAGAAAGTGTTTTTAACTTTATAAACTTTCTCCTTTTAATACCGATTGGACAGCTACAATAGTCCAAACTTCGCTATCGCTCTTTTGGACTATGTATCTGTAACATCGGTATTTTCCATTGTAAAATTTTAAAAAAGATTGGACTATTTTAAAATTACAATTGGTATAACTTTTAACTGTGAATTACAGTTGCATTATAAAATCGCAAGTATTTATTCTATCGGCAAAGTCGTTAATATCAGGATATTGCGATTTTCCGAAAGGTACCCATGAGTTGTCAATTTTGGCATCCCCAACCACGCATTGAACCATTGAATCTAAGGCTTTTAAAGATTTTTTAACTTCCTCTATCGACTTATATATTTCAAAATGAACCACTGACATTGGCGAATTTAGTTTCGACTCCTGAATCATAATAACTGGACCGCAATCGTAAAAAGTTTCTCCTTTAGTCAACATCATTGCCTTTTGAAACCTTAGATTGTCAGACCAATCTTTATGATTAGTCATCCAGGAATATGCAGAAAGAGAGTCTTGAATTTGTTTAATACATTCTTCATCAGGCAGATAAATTTTAGAAACTGAACGACATCCCATTCCAAAATAGAGGCAAATATCTTTGGTTAACTCTTCAATCTCTTCTGCTGTCTCATTTCCAGTAATTACAGCCACACTGTTTCGGCTACCTCTTAAAATTGAGGGAATCTGCCCATATTTATAGCTAAAGTAACTCATGGTATTATTTGTGCCGGAGGCAATCAGAGCATCTATATTGTCTGTAATTTCTTGCACAAAAGAGATATGTTTGGCAATCTCGGGAAAATCTTTTTCTAAATAGGATACCAGCGTGGGTAGTAAGATTGTATCTTTAGACGAAAGCTTAACAACCGCTTTATTCCCCGTCAAAAGCACTATTATAAAGTCATGAAATCCAACTAAAGGGATATTACCCGCCATTATTAATCCTATCGTTTTGGGGGTTTTCGCAAATTTGATTCTGTTTTCATTGTAAAAACTCCAAAGTTTATCTTTATTAAGCCACTGGCTAACCCCTTTTAACGAGTTGATTACAAATGGTTTAACAAACCAACTGTTCTGCTCGTGACAATCCAAAACAGCGGTGCTAAGCTCGGGATATTTAGCAACCCTCTCCTCTTCAGAGAGACTAAGAAAATTACTGATGATTGACCCAAGTTTGTCAAGAACATCTATAATACAATCGGGCTTCATTTGATTAATAATTTATGGGTTGAATGCAATCTACTTTGAATGGTACCCTCTTTATCAATTAACACAAATTGATGGATAAAAGTTCACACAAACCTCACTTTTAAGCTATAAAACAAGCAATTTATATTGTGTATAAATTTACTGTAAACGCTGTTATCAAAAAAACAATTAATTGTTTATGGTTTATTTTGTAAAAGTAAAACATTTCATGATGTAAAATAATTATCTTTGCCTGAAATAAAGTTGAAAGGTAAAAGGTACAAGGTAAAAGTGAAGAACGGAGCACTTTACAAACTTTTAACTTTCACCTTAATTGTTAATTGTACATTGCTAATTGTTAATTGATAAAGGTATGAAGTTTGGAGTAGTAACATTTCCCGGATCTAACTGTGATCACGACATGATTTATACATTGGAAACTATCATGGGGCATGAAATTGTTCATCTATGGCACAAAGATGGCTCTATACCAAAAGTAGATGCCATTGCACTACCCGGAGGTTTCACTTATGGAGATTATTTACGCTGTGGCGCCATTGCGAAACACAGCCCAATCATGGCCGAAGTAATCAAATTTGCTAATCAAAACCGCCCAGTTTTTGGAATATGCAACGGATTTCAAATTTTGTGCGAATCGGGATTGCTACCCGGAGTGCTACTGCAAAATACAAACCAGAGATTTATCTGTAGTAACCAGTATATTATAGCTGACAATCCTAAAACAGCATTTACAGCACACGCAGGTTCAAAACCATTAAATATACCAATTGCTCACAGTGAGGGTCGTTATTATGCGCCTGATGAGGTGTTAGAAGAGCTGGAAGATAATGGTCAGGTTCTCTTTAGATACTGCGACAAAAATGGAAAAATTACTGACGAGGCAAATCCAAACGGAAGCGTAAACCATATTGCTGGCGTTTGCAACAAAAACAAAAATGTTTACGGAATGATGCCACACCCCGAACGCGCTGCAGACCACGAGCTTGGAAATACCGATGGACTGTTTATTCTCGAATCGTTTATTAAATGGATAAGCTAATAATAAGGTGCAAAAAGGCGCACTAAACGTAGAAGACATTGTAGAGACGGAGCATGCTCCGTCTCTACTTTATAAACTTTTAACACTTCGACTTCGCTCACATTTCGACTCTGCTCAGTGCATCGCTTCGACAAGCTCAGCGACCGAGTACAACGCTTTTAACTTTAAAAACTTTTAACTAAAAATAGAAATTATGAAAAAAATTCCCAAATATTTTGTTCAAGGGCTTGTGTTTGTACTACCATTAGCCATAACCTTTTATCTTATATATATTGTCTTTATGTGGGTGGACAATATTATTCCTTTTAAAATCCCTGGATTAGGAATATTGGTAATTCTGACAAGTATAACCATTCTTGGATTTTTGTTTCAAAAATTGGTTACTACTCGTTCAATGGGTGTATTGAAGCGCATGTTTAGGAAAGCTCCGTTACTTAAAGTTATATACACATCAATAAAAGACCTATTCTCTGCTTTCGTAGGGAAAGAGAAAAAGTTTGATAAACCCGTTTTGGTTACAATGGACAATGTAAACAAAATCAAACAGTTAGGCTTTGTTACTCAAACCGACCTGTCGTTTATCGATGTACCCGAAGGGTTTATTTCTGTATATATCCCATGCTCTTACGGTATTCTGGGAGATATGTATATCGTTCCAGCTGAAAACGTTGAGCCCATTAAAGGACATCCAGCCGAAATAATGAAATTTATCGTTAGTGGTGGTGTTTCAAAAATAAACCCAGACTACGATCCAGATTCAGAAGAGCAAGAATAGTCTTTCCTAGACAATAACATTATAGGTTTTGCTCGAACAAGGGTTTGTATATCGCACCCTTGGGAGTTAAGGTACTTTGGTACATAATTACTTTGTCGCACAGAACTGTTTGAAATTCCTTGTTTCGATATTTTCTAGATAAGTCGTTAACTATATTGGTATCATTTAGTTGCTTAATTCTCCCAATAGTTATATGCGGCTTGAAAGCACGAAAGTCGTGTTGAATTTTATGCTGTAAAACAATGTCATTAATGACCTTGTGTAGTTCTATGAGATGTTCGCTTTGCTCTATACCTACCCAAATAACTGTAGGGCTTGCTTTGGGTCCAAAATAACCGACATTAGCAACTTTCAACTGGAAGGTTCCAAAATCACTAATTCTATTTTTGAAATCGGTTTGGATCTTTTGAATTACACTGTTTTGAGTATCTCCTAAAAACACAATTGTCAGATGAAGAGTTGAAAAATCGACCCAATTGATTTTTGACGTTGATAGACTCTGTTTAATGTCTAACATTGCCGTTTTAAGTTCCTCGTTTACAGGTATATCTATTGCTATAAAAGTTCTCATATCAGCATAAAGTAGTGTAGAGACGGAGCATGCTCCGTCTCTACGTTGAAAACGTTGCCCTTGTGAACCGCTTTACTTGGGCTAAAGCCCAAAAAGCACGGGTGCTTACTCAATCCCCGACTTGAAAGTCGGGGCTATTGATACAAAAATTGCCTCATTAATCACCAGCCACCAATCACCAGCCACCAATCACCAGCCACCAACCACCAACCACGTAATTCGCACCCAAAAATTGCATGAACTTTTTCAGTGAATCCTAATTTGTCATGTAGTAAGCGATAATTTTTACTTTATTTCAATCTCTATCCATTTAGAACGGTCTGGCTCTTCAGGTGTTTTCCATTTTTTAGGTGGATTTTCCTTCAACTCTTTTAACAACACCTCTACAGCCTTTTCGAGAGATGGATCTTTCCCTTGTGCGACCAAATGCGGAGAGTCAATCACCTCAATATCAGGATACACTCCTACTCCCTCAATAATCCACTCTCCATCTTTATTATAAATACCAAATCGAGGAACATTAAACGAACCTCCGTCAACAAATCCGGGATTTGCGGAAATTCCAACAAGTCCTCCCCAAGTGCGTGCTCCTATAACGGTTCCCAATTTCTTTTGTTTAAAGAAATACGGAAACGCATCGCCACCCGATGACGAATATTGGTTGATAAGCATAACTTTTGGACCATCGTGAGCGATACCAGGGGTGCGCATTGGATCAAGTCCATTTACATTCCATTTTGCAAGGGTTTCGCGACTAACGATTTCAATCATTCTATCGGGGATAAATCCACCGCCGTTAAATCTGTCGTCAATAATTAAAGCCTCTTTATCGTTGTATGCATACATTCCGCGATGTAACTCACGGTTACCATCATACGATGTGTTTGGTATGTGCATATAACCTATTTTCCCGTCAGAAAGTTTGTCAACCATCGCACGTCGTTCGTTTACCCAATCAAGGTACATAAGTTCGTGTTCACTCTCAATTGGCTTAACTGTGTAGGTTATTGCACCATCGGCGGATGGTTTAGAATTGACGGTAATTTTCACGGGCACATTGACTTTGTTTTCAAGAAACTTGTAAGGATTTTCGTTAGTTGTAACATCTATCCCGTCTATTGCTATCAAATAGTCGCCCTCTCTAACATTAATACCTTGTTCGGTAAGAGGTGCACGCCGGCTTGGGTTCCAGTTCTCACCTTGATATATTTTAGTGAATTTATATCGCTGATTTTTTAAGTCTGCTGCAAATTTAGCACCTAAAAGACCTGTCTCTAAGCGTTTTACCTTTTCAAAATCGCCGTAATTTGAGTAAGCGTGTCCGGCGTTAGTCTCTCCTATCATTTCTCCAAAAATGTAGTCTAAGTCAAATCTGTGACTAACAAAAGGTAACAACTCGCTATATTTTTTACGGAAACCATCCCAGTCAACTCCGTGTATATTAGAGACATAGAAATAGTCGCGATAAATACGCCAACCATCGGCAAATACTTGTTTCCACTCCTCACGTGGCTCGATACGCATATCAAGTTTATCGAGGTTTAGCTTACCATCTCCTGCCTTTTGATTTGGTGCTAACGTAGCAACTCCGTAATCTGAGCCTTGACTGTAAAGGAATTTGTTTTCGTTGGCTGAAACAACGGCAAATGAGATACCTTCCATTATTGTCTCTTGCTTCTGCTCTTTAATGTCAAATCGTTGAAATCCTTCATCATTACAAAAAACAATTCCATTTTTTATTGCATCAAGATTCCAATAAGAGCCTGATGGTAACGGGAATGCCACAATACGCTGATTTATTCCGTCAAAATCTATTGTAACATTTAAGTCTTTTTCTGACTTATCATCTTTTTTAGCGTTATCTTTTTTCTGCTCTGTACTCTTTTGAGAGTCATCGCTTGGCGTTTCAAGCGTTTCCTTAATATCCAACAGTCTTGGGCTATCTTTTCTAAGTGCTACAGCATAAATACGCGTTGCTTTATTGTAAAGATAATTGAACTCAAAATCAGAGAATGCCAAATTAAAATCGCGGTTAGATCGGAAAAATATGTAGTTTCCACATTCAGAAAACACGGGACTTCTGTCGCTGAAAGTTGCATCGGTTAGTTGAGTTTTTTCAGATTTTTCGATATTGTAAACCCAAATTGCAGACTGATTGTTAGGATTATTTTTTGTGTATGTAACCCAACGAGAATCGGGAGAAAACGAATACGAACGTATCTCATTGCTTGTTGGAGTATCAATGACTGTAACTTTTTTAGTGGTTACATCAACAAGCTGGAGTTGCATGCTTCTGTCAAAAAAGACCAAATATTTACTGTTTGGCGACCATTCTGCTTGATATTTCCAACCTTTAGAGTTTTTGGTAATTTGCGTTGGCTTTGCACCCTCTTTATTTTCAAGCAAGTACAACTCATATTCATCGGTAGCGTCATTATAGTATGCAATATATTTTCCATCGGGTGACCATGCTGATGACAAATCCCTAACTCCTTGACTGTTTGTAAGATTAGTTATTGTGCCCTCTCCAGCGGGAACTGAAAAGATATCTCCACGAGCATCAATCAATACACGGTTTCCGTTTGGAGAGATATCAACACCACTGATATCTTCTTTTACATTTTTGAAATATGGAAGCGTATATGGATTATCGTAATTGATACTGATTTTTACTCTCTCTATATTTCCATTTGCTAAATTTAGCTTATAAATATGTCCTCCATGTTCATAAACAATTTGACCATTTGAGCCACTGGGCCACATAACATCAAATGTGTCGTGGTTTGTAACTTTTGTAGTAGCCTTAGTATTAACATCGTAGCTAAATATATTTAGCCATAGGTCTCTGTCCGAAGCATAATAAATTTTATCGCCGTACCAAACGGGAACTTGATCTGTACCCTTAAAGTCGGTAATCTCTTCGGAGAGATTTTTCTCTAAATCGTAAATCCAAATATTTGAGGCTCTACCACCTTTATATCTTTTCCATGTTCTAAATTCGCGGTCGATATATGAAAAAGCAACTTTTTTATTGTCGGGCGAAAGTGTTCCAAAACCTCCGTGCGGTATCGGAAGCTCTTCCTCTAAACCTCCCTCTATACTGATTGTAAAGTATTTTCCCATTCGGTCACCATATTCGGTTCTGTTGCTGCGGAAAAACACCTTTTTGCTGTCGGCTGTCCACCCTAAAACCACGTTATCAAACCCTCCACGTGGTGGCAAGTTTGTAACATCGTTATAAAAAGTTAATTGTTTAGGAGTACCTCCATTTGCGGGCATTACATAAACTTGTCGGCTTCCGCTGTACTCGCCTGAGAAAGCAATCCATTTTCCATCTGGAGATATTTTTGGAAAAAGCTCAATTCCACGATGTGACGTTAGTTTGCGGGCTACTCCACCTTTTGAATCGACTGTCCAAATGTCGCCTGCATAAACAAATACTATGCGTTCACCGTTGATGTCGGGGAAACGCATCATTCGGGCATCATCATAAGCCCACGACTTTGTTGCGCAAAAAGTTACCGCAACAAACAGAAATAATAATTTTTTCATATAAATGGGTTTTTTATTAATTTTTAACATTTAAGTCTGTAAAATACAAAATTTTAACTAAAATTACTTTTTAAACCGTAAAAAGGTCGTTTATATATTAACTATCAAAGTACAACAGGTCGGTGCTATCAATCTCAATCTTATCATCAAGAAATTGAGGTAAATAAAGGCTACGACCAACAATCTTTACCATCTCTTCCTGATAAATCATAGGACCTGATAATGTGTTTTTCAAAACAACTACAGTTATTTTTTGTTCAGGAAAACGCATTAGCAATGTTTTAAAGCCTTGCCACCATCCTGTATGGTAATATACAGCTGCTTGATTGTAATTGGCTATTCTCCAACCATATCCATAATTATTTTTTGACGAGATTGGTCTTCCATGTGGAGTTAATGCTAATTCAAGTGTTTCGTTTTTTATAATTACAGAATCGTATAGAGCTTGATCCCACGATACAAGATCTCTTGCTGTTGACCATATACCTTTATCGCCATAACAGCCGTTGAGATAATCTTCCCGGCTATCACGCCCAAATTTGCTATAGCCTGTTAGCATGTTAGGGAAGTTATCATTGACATTTGGCACCAAAAGTTCGGTTTGCAACATTCCTGCAGGTTCAAATAGATTGTTTCTGAGATAATTGTGAAACGACTCTCCTGTAATTCGTTCAACTATAAGCGATAATACAACATAACCTGTATTAGAGTATCTGAATCTACTTCCGGGTTTTGAATAGATTGCTGGGGGATTTTTTACTAATAGTCTTAATAAAGAGTCGCCAGAAATAGAATTATAACGAGAATCTGCAAATTTATCTAAAAAATAAATATAATTCGGTAGCCCCGATCTGTGACATAACAGTTGATGAATAGTAATGTTATGGTAGGGAAACTCAGGAATAAATTTTTGTACTGTATCATAGATATTTAGCAAACCCCTTTCATATAATTGTAAAACTGCCACCGCCGTAAATTGCTTAGTAATAGAGGCTAATTGAAAACGGGAATTTTGATTTATATTGGCATTTATTCTTCTGTTTTTAAACGACTTATACCGCTCAAAAACAATATCTCTACCGCATGAAACTATCATTGCTCCTGAAAAGCCGCCTGTTATCTTTTCATTATAAAGTTTCTCGACTTCTCCTCTTAAAATAGGATAAAATGAAGTATCGGGTTTATTTAATTCTTCAGTATTATACAAAGGGGATTTGTTAGAAAGGCTTAATGGAAAATTATTTCCCAAAATAAAAAATAGAACTGATGTGAGTAACAAAAATAAAAATTCAGTTTTTCCTCTCCTCATTACTGTTAGTAATAAAATTTTAGACCCTACAAAAATATAAAAATAGTGTTTCCATCACCATGTTTATTCAATTTTAAAGAAAAGGTTCCATCACTCGATAGTAATATCCATGCATAAATGCTATTGCCATTCCATAATTTGTTATAGGAACTCCAGCATCAATAGCAACTTGCAAACGCTGATGTAGCTGCTTTCTGGTTACCATGCAACCACCGCACTGAACAACTAAAGCATAATCAGTAATAGGACGATTAATTGCTGACAGACCTGCAACAACATCAAACTCTAGTTGTTTTTGGGAAAAATCTTTCATCCAACGTGGAATTTTCACTCTCCCGATATCGTCACAACTAACGTGATGTGAGCATGATTCAAGAATCAGAACTCTGTCACCATCTTTCAAACTACCAATCTTAGGTGTCCCTTTCATATACTCCTGAAAATTACCTTTATGGCGAGCTAAGACGATGCTAAATCCTGTAAGTGGAATATTTTCAGGCACAAGAGTGTCCACCCGATAGAAAAGTTGGGAATCGGCAATCGCTAATTTTGGCTTAATGCCGGTTGTTTTTAAAAATTGCGCCACCTCATTGAATTGCAGAACAATAGAGACTGCACGATTGTCCAATATATCACGAATTACTTGAACTTGTGGTAATATCAGTCGTCCTGCAGGAGCCTCTGCATCTATTGACACTATGAGCAATACGATATCACCTTCGCCAACAATATCTCCCAATATTGAGGACATTGTGTAAGCTGTTTCGGGAATCAAGCGTTTAATCTCATCAATAATTGCTTTTAATCCTTCGGGATTTGCAGTATTGATGAGAAAAATCTCTTTATTGTACTTATCTTGTTTCGATTTAATTAGCTGATTGTCAGGAGTAGAAATATCTGTCTTTGAATAGACTAAAACATAAGGTAGCTTGTGTTTGTCGAAATCTTTAATAAGATTATCCTCTATTTCACCAAACTGATTATCAGTAACTAAAAGTAAAGCCAAATCTATTTGCGATACAACTTGTTGCGTTCGCTGGATACGTTTTTTCCCGAGTGCCCCGACATCATCTATTCCAGCAGTATCAATAATAACTACCGGTGAAAAATCCAAAATTTCAACCGAACGCTTAACAGGGTCAGTTGTAGTACCTGGAATATCAGAGACAATGGCAACTTCTTGTCCAGTTAGTATATTGATAAAAGTTGATTTACCAACATTTCGACGACCAAATATCCCTATATGTGGTTTTAAATCGCGTGATGTTTTGTTTGTCATATGTCAATTGCTTTTAAACAAAAACCTTTACTGCTTTTGGGATAATGCTTATTTCATAAGGCGTAGAGCCGATGATTTCTCCATCAGTCTCTGCAAAAATTTCTTGTTCAGACTCAATAAGGAATTTCTTAGTTTTGAACATTCTTACTCCTCTAACCTTGCTTACGCTCCCATTAAATAATCTTCCAACGTTTATTGCAATTTTAAATTTTGGCATATTTTCGTAAATAGTAACGTCTAACCAACCGTCATCAATTATTGCATCAGGAGTTTGGAGCATTCCTCCTCCTGAGTATTTCCCATTACCAATACTTATAGACAAAAACTTCCCTTCAAGAATTTCATCGTTTATGTGAATTTTTAAATGCCACGGCTTATAGTTAATAAGGTTTTTGAGCAAACTGAACATATAAGACAATCTTGTTCTCTTCCCTCTTGCTTTCATTTGATTGGTTGCTTTTACTACAACAGAGTCAAAGCATAAACCTGCAATATTTATAAAATATGCTTCTTTGTTTTCGGATTCGTCTTTATATCTAATTAAGCCTACATCTTGAAATTTTGTTTTCTTCTGTTTAAATCTATCTATTGCCTTTTGATAATCGTTGTCAAACTCGTAATATTTAGACCAGTCATTTCCAGTACCCATTTGAATAATGCCTAAGCTAATATCTTCAGAACTAACTTCATTTTGTTTACAAACGGCATTTATTACTTCGTTTACTGTTCCGTCTCCTCCGACAATTATAAAGTTTCTATGTCCAACTTTTATTTGCTCCAGAACAATTTGTTCAGCATGTCCGTTGAATTCAGTAAAAGCAAAATCTAAATCTAAATTGTTTTTATTTATAACTTCTAATATATTGGACCATTCGCGTTTGCCTTCTGAATTTCCAGCGTTGGGATTTATTAAAAAGAAATATTTGTTTTCGTAGGTATTATTCAAAATATCTGTTTTTAAACTATTGGGATTTATTTTTTTAAAGCAACAAAAGTACAAAATTATTATTGCAAAAACACTTAGTTTAGCTAAAACAGTGAAACTGAAAAGATTAGTAAGATTTTATAATAACTAAAAAACAATTTGATGATGGCAAATTATTAACACCAGTCAAAAAAATGTGACTAAAGATAATTCTCAAAAGAGATATTTCCATAAAATTAAAGTACATCAATGTTGTACCTGTAAAAACAACTAGGAAAGTATAAATTGGGTTTTAGTCCCCAAAAACCTGATGATTATGATTTCTCTTTTTCCGTTGAAACGAAAAAGTATTGATGTTAAATAAAAATACTATTTAGAGCTTTTCAAAATGTATATAATTTTTACACAAAAACTTTTACCGCATTTGGGATAATGCTTATATCATAAGGAGCAGAGCCAATAATTTCGCCATCGGTTTGGGCAAAAACATCTTGCCCAGATTCTACAAGTATTTTTTTAGTTTTAAACATTTTAGCCCCCTTAACCTTGCTTATGGTCCCATTGTATAGTCTCCTGATGTTTAATACAATTCTACACTTTGGCATGTTTTCATAAATAGTAACATGTAACCAACCGTCATCAATTATTGCGTCGGGAGTTTGCAGCATTCCTCCTCCTGAATATTTTCCATTACCAATACTCATAGACAAAAATCTTCCTTCGAGAATTTTATCATTTATTTGGACTTTTAAATGCCACGGCTTATAACTAATAAGACTCTTTAACAAATTAATCATGTAGGACAGACTTGTTCTCTTCCCTCTTACTTTCATTTGGTTGGTTGATTTTGTTACAACAGAATCGAAACACAAACCTGCTATATTTATAAAGTATGCTTCCTTGTTTTTTCCTTCATCCTTGTATCTAACTAAACCTACATCTTGAAATTTTGTATTTTTTTGTTTAAATCTGTCTATCGCTTTTTGATAATCGTTATCAAACCCATAATATTTAGACCAATCGTTTCCCTTACCAATTTGAATAATACCTAAGCTAATATCTTTAGAACTAACTTCATTTTGTTTACAAATGGCATTTATCACTTCATTTAATGTTCCATCCCCTCCTACAACTATAAAGTTTTTGTGTCCAGCTTTTATTTGTTCTGAAACAACTTGTTCTGCATGTCCATTGATTCTAGTGACAGCAAAATCAAAGTCTAAATTATTATTATTTATAACTTCTAAAATGTTAAACCATTCAAGTTCGGCTTCTGAGTTGCCGGCATATGGGTTTACAAGAAAAAAATATTTATCTTCGTAAGTATTCAAAATATTTATTTTTTAATAATTAATTCTAAATTTTTCAACTTAAAGGTAAGTGTAATCAGTGGTTTTTACTAAATTTCTAATTTAAGTAACTATTCCTATAAGTGTTGCTGATGAAGCAGAAACTATTTTTACTTTAACAAGGTTACCAATTTTTGTGCCATTATTCGGAAATACCACAACCTTGTTTTGAGATGTCCTTCCAAACATATCTTTATCAGACTTTTTTGAATATCCCTCCACAAGAACTTCGAAGGTTTTTCCTACTTCGGCTTGGTTCCGTTTTTGGGATATTTTGTTTTGCAGATCTATTATCTCTGTCAAACGCTTTATTTTAATATCTTCGGGCACATCATCGGGTAGTTTTTTTGCGGCATAAGTTCCGGGTCGCTCGCTATATTTAAACATAAACGCCGAATCGAACTCAACTTCACGTAAAAGCTCCAATGTTTGCAGAAAATCTTGTTCTGTTTCGCCTGAAAATCCACAAAAAACGTCTGTTGTAAGACCACAATTGGGAATTAGAGTACGAATCTTTTTCACTCTCTCTAAATAATACTCACGTGTATATTTACGGTTCATTCGCTCCAAAACAGCATTGCTTCCAGCCTGAACGGGCAAATGTATATGTTTGCAAACATTGTTATATCGGGCAATAACCTCTATCAACTCATCTGATATATCTTTAGGATGGGATGTTGTAAACCTAACACGTAAATTTGGGTTAATTTTTGCAATCATCTCCACGAGTTTGGGGAAATTAATTTCTTTATCCTCTTCTATCCAATTGTAACTGTTTACGTTTTGCCCCAAAAGAGTAACCTCACGGTAACCCTTGTCAATCAACGACTTAATCTCATTGATAATATCTTTAGGATTGCGACTTCGCTCCCTGCCACGTGTATATGGAACAATGCAATATGTACAAAAATTATTACACCCACGCATAATGCTTACAAAACCGCTAATAGAATCGTCTGCAACTCTTTCAGGAACGATACCTGAGTAGGTTTCAACTTCACTCTGTTCAATATCAATACCTTTTGAACCAGAAATAGCTCTGTCGAGCAGCATAGGCATGTCGCGATACGAGTCGGGACCTGCAACAATATCAACAGCTTGATGTTCTATCAACTCCTGACCTACTCGCTTAGCCATGCAACCAATAACACCAACTTTGACATTAGGTTTTCGTCTTTTGTAACCTTTGAAAAAATCCAGCCTATTCCAAACTCGCTGCTCTGCGTTATCGCGGACACTACAAGTGTTTATTAATACAAGATCGGCATTGTTAACATCATCGGTGAGTTCGTATCCCTGAGCAACTAATATCGCCGCAACAACCTCACTATCAGCTATATTCATCTGACAACCATAAGTTTCTATAAATAGTTGCGGCTTTCTTATTTTAAAACTCATTTTAAATATCTTGGTTAAAAATTAACAACTTTAGAGCTCTTTATGATGTTTCACAAAATTCACATAAATCAAAATTCTATTTTCAACTGATTGTCTAACAATTTGAAACTCCTACGATGGTATTTGGTTATGCCATACTGCTTGATTGCCTCGCGATGTTTGACGGTTGGATATCCTTTGTTTTTATTCCACAAATATTCGGGGTATTCCAAAGCGATTTTATCCATAAATCTGTCTCGGGCTGTTTTTGCCAGGATTGAAGCTGCAGCAATGCTTTTAAACTGTGCATCACCTTTAACAATGGTTTTGTATTTTACCTCTCCATACGGTTTAAATCGGTTGCCATCAACAATAATAAATTCAGGTCTAATCTTCAGCATATCTAGCGCACGGTGCATACACAAGATAGATGCATTTAAAATGTTTATTTTATCGATTGTTTCGCGGTCAACAAATGCTACGGCGTAATCAATTGCATTTTGTTCAATAAAAACACGTACTTCCTCTCGTTCCTTGTGAGAGAGTTGTTTCGAGTCATTTAGAAAAGGATGGTCAAAGTTATTTGAAATTATTACAGCCGCTGCAACTACAGGACCTGCCAGACAGCCCCGACCGGCTTCATCGCATCCAACTTCAAACTTAAACCCTGAATAGTTTTCTTTTAATATGCTGTTTCCTTGACGTATTGTTGACATTTAAGACAACTTACAACCACCTATTTATCCATATCCGCAGGAACTACAAGCCGTAATTCTCCTTTTGTAATCGAACCTGCTGTAATTAGAGTTTTGAACTCATCTTCGCTAATCGTTATCGACTTTGTTTTATTTCTCTCGTATTCAAATGTTGCAGATAACCAATTGTTTATTAATATCTCGTATTCAGCATATTTCGCATATTTATAACGTTTCAAGTCGTCAATAGTGCGTTTATTAAGTATGATATCGACATAACTTATCGGACCTTTAGGTTTCGATGGCTTATTTTGTGCAATTGATTGCTCTATTTTTTTTACCTCTACCGGATCTTCAGGCATTTGATCCGGATCTGCCATATTAAGCTCTTTTTCAGTAACCTCATCTCCATCTTCTTCAACTAAAAAGTTTGGAGTTCTAGCCCTCTCGGCCTCAATTAGATCCTTACTTTTTAATATAAGTATTGAGTTTAAATAATTGTCTGGGCGGTATATAATGTAATGGTTATTTTCTGTATAAGACTCAGTTGTATATTGCCTCGGCTCAATTTTCTTACAACCAATTGGTGTTGCATTACAATTTACTTCTTCAACTTCCTTAGTCTTGATATTGATTTTTTTAAACTTATTTCTAAAAATATCGGTATTTGCATAAAAAAATTCACCTTCTGGATCAAAAGTACTGTTATACAACTCTATACGATTGTCATCCAAACGTAAGGAGACCAACTCTTCCCAAGTATAAAGTTTATAAACCTTTAAATAGGTATGTGAGGCTTTTTCAGCTCTGAAAGTTGCTACAAAATAGTTGTTGTATTTATCAACCATTATTTCAAGCACACTGCTTCTCTTATGTCTGGGTCCTACTATTCTTTTTTCGAATCTATACTTCTCTATTTTTTCCTCTCTCTCTGTTTTAACCTGTGATTTGGCACTAAAGGCAACGCCACACACTAACAAAACAACAAGAAAAATATTATTTATAGCTTTTTTCATATGTCTATAATTTTTTCAGTTTAGGGTCACAATTAACAATGTGCAATTAAGTCAAAAAGAGACCTCAAATTTATAATAAATTATCTAATCTACGCAATAATTTACTCATTGAAACCTTACTATCAACTATTTCAGTCAGCTTATCAATCGGGATACGTTCTTGCTTCATTGTATCGCGATCACGTAAAGTGACTGTGTTAGTATCTAATGTCTCATGATCGATTGTTATGCAATATGGCGTTCCAATAGCATCGTGGCGACGATATCTTTTACCTATGCTGTCTTTCTCATCGTATTGACAAACAAAGTCATATTTCAAATTATTAAATATTTCTGCTGCTTTTTCTGGTAATCCATCTTTGTTTACTAATGGGAAAACTGCGACTTTCACAGGTGCGAGCGGGGCAGGTATTTGCAACACAATTCGCGTATCTGATTTTCCTTCGCTTTCAAGAACCTCTTCTTTATAAGCGGCTGACAATATCAACAAAAACATTCTATCTAGCCCTATTGATGTCTCTACAACATACGGCACATAACTTGTATTTGTTTCATTATCATAATATTGCAACTTCTTACCTGAAAACTCTTGGTGTTGTTTCAAATCAAAATCGGTACGAGAATGTATTCCCTCAACCTCTTTGAAACCTATTGGGAATTCAAACTCTATGTCAGTTGCTGCGTTTGCATAGTGTGCAAGCTTTTCGTGATCGTGATATCTAAATCTACTTTCGTCAATACCCAAGTTTTGATGCCATGCCATACGTGCTTTTTTCCAGTACTCAAACCATTTGATCTCCTCGCCCGGCTTGACAAAAAACTGCATCTCCATTTGTTCAAACTCACGCATACGGAAAATAAACTGGCGTGCAACAATTTCATTACGAAATGCTTTACCAACCTGAGCTATCCCAAAAGGCAGACGCATACGTCCTGTTTTAGCAACATTCAGGTAGTTAACAAAAATGCCTTGAGCCGTTTCAGGTCTTAAATAAATTGTGTTTGCATCATCGCTAACTGAGCCTAATTTGGTTTCAAACATTAAGTTAAACTGGCGTACATCTGTCCAATTACGTGAACCACTTACAGGGCAGACGATTTGTAAATCTTCTATCAGCTTTTTAAATCCCTCTAAATCGTCTTTGTTTTGAACATCAGCCAAACGTTGTTGAATATTTTTGACTTCAGCCGAATAACCTAAAACACGTTGATTTGTTGTAACAAACTGTTCGCGATCGAAGCTGTCTCCAAAACGCTTTTGTGCTTTAGTTATCTCTCTATTAATCTTATCTTCAATTTTTTGAATATGTTCTTCGACTAAAACATCGGCACGATATCGTTTTTTTGAATCCTTATTATCAATCAACGGATCATTGAATGCTCCAACATGACCGGAAGCTTTCCAAATGGTTGGATGCATAAATATTGCTGAATCAATTCCAACAATGTTTTCATTAAGCATGGTCATTGTTTTCCACCAATATTCACGAATGTTAGATTTTAAAGCTACACCGTTTTGTCCATAGTCATAAACTGCGCTTAACCCGTCATAAATCTCACTCGACTGAAACACAAACCCGTACTCTTTCGAGTGGGCTATAATCTTCTTAAATAAATCTTCCTGTATCATTGTTATTTTTAAGCTTTTAAAATCGAGTGCAAAAATAAACTAAAATTTATGTTTAATTGCAAAATAACGCCGAATATACAATTATAGTACCTACATATCACACTGTTTTTGATAAATAACATATCATTAAGAAAAGATAAAGCAGAATTAAAGTCAGGTTTTCGAGTGTAAAGTTTAGGTTGGCATGTTCGTTGTAGCAGTCCAAAAACAGTTATTGATTTTTATAAAAGTACTCCTTTTGTTGTCTATAAAAATTCTGTAACTTGCAACGTTTTTTTTAATTTATAAATATAATAAATCAAAAGTTTTTTAACAATATGACAATGAGAAAGTTAATTTTTATTTTGCCGGTATTGCTTATTGCGGTATCGTGCGCTGACAAAGCAAAAGAGAAAATCGTGTATCCCGAAACCGCAAAAGTTGATACGGTTGACATCTATTTTGGGCATGAAGTTGCTGACCCTTATCGTTGGCTTGAAGATGACAACTCGGAACAAACCAAAAACTGGGTAAATGCACAAAACGAAGTGACCCAAAACTATTTGTCTAAAATCCCATTTCGCGATTACATTAAAAACCGATTGACTGAACTTTGGGACTATCCACGTAATTCTGCTCCATTTAAAAAAGGTGGTTACTATTTTATTTTCAAAAATGACGGATTACAAAATCAAAGTGTAGCTTATTATACACGTTCACTTGACGAAGAACCGAAAGTTTTGCTCGACCCAAATCTTTTAAGCGATGATGGCACTGTTTCGTTGACTGAATTCTCGGTATCAGAATGCGGAAAATATTTAGCATATGGAATTTCAAGAGGAGGCTCAGACTGGAATGAGTTTTTTGTAAAAGATATTGAGACAGGAGAAGATTTAAAAGAGGATCATATCCAATGGGTAAAATTCTCAGGTGTCACATGGTACAAAAATGGATTTTATTACTCACAATATCCTGAACCAAAAGCAGGAGATGAACTTAAAGGTGTTAATGAAAACAATAAAGTTTACTATCACGAGATTGGTACTCCACAGTCGAAAGATAAATTGATTTACGAAGATACAAAAAATCCAAACTGGAGTTTTTATGTAGACATTACTGAAGATATGAAATATATGGGTATATCAGTAACCGAATCCACCACAGGCAATGCTTTATATATCAGAGACATAAAAACACAAAAGCAAACTGTTTTGGTTGACAATTTTGAATCGTCCTATTATATAGTTGACCATATCAACGGTAAACTCTTGATTATGACCAATAATAATGCACCAAAATATAAGATTGTAGCTGTTGATCCACATAACCCAGAACGTGAAAACTGGGTTGATTTTATACCTGAGGCAGAAGGTGTATTAAATGGCATTTCATTAGTTGGTGGCAAAATAATTGCTTCTTATATGGAAGATGCACACTCTAAAATTCGCATTTTCGATTTATCTGGTAAATATCTATACGACATAGACAACCAAGAAGTTGGAAGCATTGGCGGTTTTAGTGGAAAAATAGAAGATAACGAAACTTTCTATACCGTAACATCATTTACAACCCCTGCAACCATATACAGATATGATGTAGCCTCTAATAAATCAGAACTATATGAAAGTTCAGCTGTTGATTTTGATGCTTCAAAATATGAGACAAAACAGATTTTTTATACAAGCAAAGATGGAACAAAAGTCCCGATGTTTATTGTACACAAGAAAGGTCTTAAGTTAGATGGGAACCGTCCTACCCTACTATACGGTTATGGTGGTTTCAACATCAGTTTAACACCTTCTTTCAGCATCACACGACTTATTTGGCTTGAAAATGATGGTGTATTTGCAATGGCTAACACTCGTGGTGGTGGCGAATATGGCGAAACATGGCATAAAGCTGGAACAATACTTCAAAAACAAAATGTTTTCGATGATTTTATTGCAGCAGCAGAATATCTAATCGACAACAAATATACAAGCAACAAACGTTTGGCTATTCAAGGCGGATCCAACGGAGGACTTCTTGTAGGAGCAGTAGCCAACCAACGTCCAGATCTGTTTGCAGTTGCATTCCCAGCAGTCGGAGTTATGGATATGCTTCGTTATCATAAATTTACAATTGGTCGCTATTGGGCAACTGATTACGGCACAAGCGAAGATAGCGAAGAGATGTTTCTTTATTTGAAAGGATACAGCCCTCTACACAATGTTAATCCTGAAACATATCCGGCAACACTAGTAACTACAGCCGATCACGACGACCGCGTTGTTCCTGCCCACTCATTCAAATATATTGCAGCACTGCAAGCCACATACACCGGCAATAATCCTGTTTTAATAAGAATAGACACAAAAGCAGGGCACGGTGCAGGGAAACCAACATCAATGGTTATCCAAGAGTATGCTGACCTGTGGGCGTTTGCATTCTATAATATGGATTTTAAACCAGTTAATAACAATTAACAATTACGAATTACGAATGGGACACAGATAACACGGATTAAACTGATTTGCACGGATAAAAATCTGTGTGAATATGTTACATCTGTGTCATCTGCGTTCTACTAACTTTTAACTTTACTAACTTTATAAACTTTTAACTATATTTACTATTTTTGGGTTTTATAAGACTAAAGCACCAAAATATAATGTTATATAATAATCGCTATATGAAATTTTTAGCCATCAACAAATCAGGATTTAAAGCGTCTATCACCATATTATTAATGGTCTCTATTTTTTTCAATGCGAAATCACAAAGTATAAAAAGAGACTCTCTAACATTAACTACACTATCAGCAAATGTAGGCTTCTGTTACCCAATGGGTGATTTAAATAACAGATACAACTTTTTTGGTCAAGCTGGATCATCTTTTATGATGAAATTCAAAAACAATATCTCTTTATCAGCAGAGGGTTTAGTACTGTATGGAACTGGCTACAAAGGCGAAGACCCATTAAGATTAATCTTAAACTCAAACGGCACCCTTACAAACGAATATGGGCAACCTGCTGAGTTTTCGAGAGGTATGAGAGGAATGCAAATAACCACAAAAGTTGGGTATATTTTCTCAAAATATGCACATAATCCCAACTCGGGTATTACAGTCTCTTTGGGCGGAGGATTCTTTCAATCGAAATACTGGATTGATCAACGTGGTAACAACATACCACAAATTATGGGTGACTATGTAAAAGGTTATGATAGATTGTCGAACGGCTTCGCTTTAACTCAATTTGTTGGCTACACCTATTTTCACAATAAAAACTTTTGGAACTTTTTTATTGGTGTAGAATTTACCGAAGCTTGGACACAAAACCGTCGCAGCTGGGATTTTACGTTAATGCGTAAAGACGATAGTCGTTACAATGAGTTTATGGCGACAATTAAAGCTGGATGGATAATTTCGTTTATCAAACGAGAAGCCGAAGATATTTATTATTACTAAAATTCTGATAATGCGACTATTATATACCCTTAGCATTAGTTTATACAGCTTGGCTATTAGGTTAGTCTCAGTAAAAAACCAAAAGGCAAAACTGTGGGTTGATGGTCGTAAGAACTGGAAACAGGGCTTAAAAAATGCCATGAAAAACAACACTAAACCTGTTGTATGGGTGCACTGTTCTAGCTTAGGGGAATTTGAGCAGGGACGGCCTGTTATTGAATCTATCAAAGAAAAAAGTGACAATCTATTTATATTGTTAACTTTTTTTTCACCATCGGGATATGAAATCAGAAAAAAATATGCTCACGCTGATTATGTGTGTTATTTGCCCTCAGACACAATTACCAATTCAATAAATTTCGTAACGATTGCCAATCCTACAGTTGCTCTTTTCGTAAAATATGAGTTTTGGTATAATTATCTAAAAGTGTTGAAAAACAGAGATATACCTGTTTGGTTAATATCAGGAATATTTCGTCCTAGCCATCACTTTTTTAAATGGTGGGGATTTTGGTTCCGCAAACAATTAAACTGTTTTGACCATTTTTTTCTTCAAAATCAAGCATCAGCACAACTACTCGATAGAATTAATATAAAAAACTACACTATTGGTGGCGATACCCGCTTTGACAGAGTTATTGAGGTTGCCAAAAGCGGCAAAGAGATAGAGATTGCCAAAACGTTTAAAAACAATAAGTTTACAATAGTTGCGGGTAGTACTTGGCAAGCAGATGAAGATATTTTAACAAGATATATCAACGAATCGGATAACGATTTCAAATATATAATTGCACCACACGAAATAGACAAAGAGCATGTGCAGCAAATTGTCTCAAAAATATCTAAAAAAACCATAAAATACTCCGAAGTTAATACCAATACCGACCTATTGAGTGCAAAAGTTTTAATAATAGACAACATAGGAATGTTATCAACGCTTTATAGATATGCCGATTTAGTCATGATTGGTGGTGGTTTTGGGAAAGGAATTCACAATATTCTTGAACCTGCTGTTTTTGGTATTCCTATAATTATAGGTCCTAATTATCAAAAATTCAATGAAGCTGTCGAACTTGTGAAACGAGAAACAGTTTTCACAATAAAATCTTATAATGAGTTTTCAGAACTTGTAAACAATTTATCGGGAGACAAGGTTAGATTAAAGAAAATTTTTGAAACTCAAAATCAATATATTAAAGCAATGTCGGGGTCAACTACCATTATCGTAAACAAACTTCTTTCAATTACTGAAACCCTTTAAAAAATACGATATCAACCGATTAATACGCTCTGTATTTGCTTGTTAACACACAATTGTTACAATTTGTTAATAATTGTTTTTGTAAAATTTATCGCATTACATTAAATTCGCAAGACTGTTTTTTGAGAGTTTTACCTTATAATTATACAACAAGAATTCAGTCATTTACTGGTTATATTGCTTATTAAGTGTAACAATAAAACCAAATAATTAAGTAGAATTTAACAACACTAACGATAAAACTTAATATAATAATGCTAACGGATGAAATAATAGCCCCTAAAAGCAATACAATGCGGAAAACTTATTCAAATGAAGAGGCAGCAGAAGCGACCTTAGCCTATTTTAAAGGCGACCAATTAGCGACATCGGTATGGCTAAACAAATATGCTTTAAAGGATTCTTTCGGCAATTTGTATGAAAAAACTCCAGATGATATGCATTGGCGTATTGCAAATGAAATTGCTCGTATTGAAGCAAACTACCCAAACCCAATGACCGCGGAGGAGATTTTTGAAGCCCTAAAAGATTTCAAATATATAGTTCCACAGGGTAGTCCTATGGCGGGAATTGGTAATAATTTTCAGGTAGGCTCCCTTTCAAATTGCTTCGTTATTGGAAATAAAGGAAACTCCGACAGCTACGGAGGAATAATGAAGATTGACCAAGAGCAAGTTCAACTAATGAAACGTCGTGGAGGCGTTGGTCACGATCTGTCGCATATACGTCCTGCGGGTAGTCCTGTGAAGAATTCAGCTCTCACTTCTACCGGATTAGTTCCTTTTATGGAGCGTTATTCAAATTCGACCCGCGAAGTGGCACAAGATGGTCGAAGAGGGGCTTTGATGCTTTCAGTTAGCATAAAACATCCTGATGCTGAGCATTTTATTGATGCAAAATTAGAACAAGGTAAAGTAACCGGTGCTAATATATCTGTAAAAATTGACGACGATTTCATGCGCTCTGTTATTGATGGTAAACCGTACGTACAACAATATCCCGTTAAAAGTCATAACCCTACTGTAAGCCGTGAAATAGATGCACAAAGCTTGTGGAACAAAATTGTACACAACGCATGGCGATCAGCTGAGCCAGGGATACTGTTCTGGGATACAATACAAAGAGAGTCAATACCCGATTGCTACGCAGATTTTGGTTTTGAAACTGTTTCAACAAACCCTTGTGGTGAAATTCCATTGTGCCCTTATGATAGCTGTCGATTATTGGCAATAAATCTGTATGGATATGTAAAAAATCCTTTTACTCCACAAGCCGAATTTGATTTCGAACTATTTAAAAAACATACAACCATCGCACATCGAATGATGGACGACATTATAGATCTTGAAATTGAAAAAATTGATACCATACTTCACAAAGTAAACAGCGACCCCGAAACTGAGGAGATAAAAAGAGTTGAAAAACAGTTATGGTTAAATATTAGAAAAAAAGCAATCGAAGGACGTCGCACCGGTATTGGTATAACAGCTGAAGGTGACATGCTTGCAGCTATGGGATTACGCTATGGTAGCCCAGAAGCAATTGAATTTTCAGTTGAAGTACACAAATTTTTAGCTCTAAGTGTTTATTCAAGTTCTGTTGATTTGGCAAAAGAACGTGGACCTTTCACAATATACGACGCTGAAAGAGAGTGTGACAATCCGTTCATTCTTAGAATTAAAGAAGCAGATCCAGAACTATATAAACGAATGGTTGCACACGGTCGCAGAAATATTGCAATGTTAACAGTTGCTCCTACGGGAAGCACAAGCATTCTAACGCAAACAACATCGGGAATTGAGCCTGTTTTCAAGCCAATATATCGCCGTAATCGCAAAGTGAATCCAAACGAAAAAGATGTAAAAGTATCATTTACCGATTCAGTTGGTGATAGTTGGGAAACGTTTACTGTAATTCACCATAAATTTATAGAATGGATGAATGCAGCTGGCTACAATATCGATGACGTAGAAAAAATGGAAGAGTCTGAGTTGGAAGAATTGGTTGCTAAATCACCATATTACAAAGCCACTGCCAATGATGTTGATTGGGTTAGCAAGGTACATATGCAAGGGGCAATACAAAAATGGGTTGACCACAGCATAAGCGTTACTGTTAACCTCCCAGAAAACATTACCGAAGAGATGGTTGGAAAAGTATATTTTGAAGGATGGAAATCGGGATGTAAAGGTATTACTGTATATCGTGAAGGTTCAAGAGTTGGTGTCTTAGTTTCAAACACAAAAGAAGAGAAACCCACTTCTACACAAGAACTCAAACGACCAAAAGAGTTATGTAGTGATGTGGTGAGATTCAAAAATGGCACAGAAGATTGGATTGCTTTTATAGGTTTATTAGACGACCGCCCTTATGAAATATTTACCGGTCTTGCCGAAGAGGATGTTTTACCAATCCCAAAAGGTATTGATAAAGGTAAAATCATCAAAAACAAAGATGAGGAAAACGTTACAAGGTACGACTTCCAATATATCAACAAGTTTGGATACAAGACAACTATTGAAGGATTATCTCATAAGTTCAATCCTGAGTTTTGGAACTATGCAAAACTTATTTCAGGCGTACTAAGATACGGCATGCCCATTGAAAAAACTGTTCCTCTCATTAGCTCACTTCACTTTGATAACGAGTCAATCAACACTTGGAAAGCAGGTGTTGCCAGAGCTTTGAAAAGATATATTCCTGATGGCACAGAAGCTAAAGGAGAAGTATGCAAAAACTGCAAGTCGCACAATATTGTATATCAAGAAGGTTGCTTAACATGTAACGACTGTGGCTCATCGGAATGTGGTTAATTTTTTACATCGTACCAAAAAGTCACCTAAAGCATTTTAGGTGACTTTTTTATATTATAACAATTGTAATTTTAAAATAGTCCTATCTTTTTAAAATTTTACAATGGTAAATACCGATGTAACAAACACATAGTTCAAACGAACGATAATGAAGTTTGGACTATAGTAGTTGTCAAATCGGTATTATATCACTAAATGTCAACACATTCTCATTATTACTCACACAACATATTTCTGCTATAGCAACGTGATTTTTATTAAGTGGAGGTGTTAACGCTATCAAGCCACCTTGCAACTTATTTTTACTCCATTGCGGACTGTTTGAATTTATAAAGCCTATAATATCATTGTTGGGAACACAGGTTTTATTTATAATTCTGAACCTACCTACATGATTATCCGCAATCCACGGCAACAAATAGTGAGCTGCCAGTCCCATATTCTGTCTTAAGTTTATTTCAACGCACGGATGTAAAAACAATTCGCCATTTTGGTGTTCACACAAAAACATATCTACTCCCAAATAACCATTGTAGTAATTTCCAATTTCAAGTTTTTTTAGTGCATCGGATAAAATATCAGCGATTAGCCCGATATCAATATCGTTAACGAACTGCTTGACTTTCGGCAAAACCTCAACTCCACCGATAAAATTACACTCATATCCACCTTTCGAATTGCATGAAAATGCTCCGAAAGCTACTCTCCTACATTGTGCTTTATCGTTATAAAACTGTATTGAAAAATGGTTTAAAATATTAAAAAAGGGCTCTACCATAACATAACCGCTCTGTTTTATGGCTCCTAAAATCCAATCGACATTTTGTCTGTTTAAAACTGGTTTTTGCAACATTACTATCCCCTTACCTGACGAGCTATGAGGCGATTTAACTACAATTTTTTTATTTAATTTCAAAAAATCGTCAATCTCGGCAACTTTACATGCTTTTACAGGAAACATGTTATCGGGTATTAACTTTTCGCGATTCGGATAGTCTTGTACTATGAATTTTAATGCCTTCAATGCTGTTTCGCGCCCGTAAACGGATTTATGTTTTGATGTCCATCTATAATTGGGTAAATTAAGATCAATACTAGGCGATAGTCGTATTATCTCTTCTACTCTTTTAATCATTCTTGGACTCCAACCCCACGGTGTAATATCTTCTATAACAACCTCTTGAGACTTGATTAATGACATCAAATCTTCCTTTTTCAAAAATTTAGGTAGTGGTATTTCTCGCGAAGAGAACGACTCAAGCCAATTTTTATCAGGGATATTATCAACCAGCACGTAATCATCGGGGGAGGCGAATAAAAACGGTAAAGTATCTAAATTGCTTTCAAACTCGGCTAAATATTTCGAAGGAATATAGCCCTTACCTCCATCTGCTATGGCCAATTCATTGGTTGGGTTGAATATATATAGTTTAGACACGGACAATCAATTATCAATGTGCAATTAGCAATGAACAATTATTTAGTTAAAAGTTTGTAAAGCGGTGTACTCGATCTCTGAACCTGTCGAAGTGGGCGAAGCCGAAGTGTTAAAAGCAATTGACTGTTAGCTATTTTTAAACGAACAATTATTAATGGGCTAATAGTTTACTAATTAGCCCATTAACAATTGTTCATTGTTAATTGTTAATTGTTCATTGCTTGATCACTCTTTGAACAACATGTTTATCGTTTTTAGAAATCTTCAACATGTACAATCCGCTAGCATATTGACTTAAATCAATTGTTGGATCTAAAGGATTGTATTCATATTCGAGCAACACAGCTCCATTGTAGTTGTATAAAGAAATATGTATATTTTCACCGCCCCCGGGAATAATAATATTTGCTGAACCTGTAGTAGGATTCGGATAAACCATTATAGACTCCAATGGGTCATTTTCTCTATCTGATGTTACACTTACAACTTTTGAATAAGAGTACAAGCCATTAAAATCAACCTGTTTTAGCCTATAGTAGTTCGTTCCCGCTTTAGGAGCATCGTCTGTATATGCATAGTCGATTGCTTGAGTGCTACTACCATTTTGCGCTTTAGAATAAACAGTACCTATTTTGGTAAAATCTTTCATATTATCAGACCTTTCAATTTCGAAATGGCTGTTGTTGTGTTCTGTTGCGGTTATCCAAGTAAGGAGAGTTTGTCCGTTATACAAATATGCTTTAAAGTTTATAAGCTCAACAGGTAGCGGGTTGTCTCCTGTTAAAGACCCAAAAGTAAAATAATTATTAGGTCTGGTGGTGCTTACACCAGATTTAATAGAACCTGTGTTAGTGTCAAAAGAGGTGCCTCCATTACCTTTATCCGTCCATGTTCCATCAAAATATGCAACTCTTAAGTCTGGTAAATTTGAAGTATTAATATTGCTTAATGAGACATTTTCAGTATGTAGTGTAACGTTACATTCCGCATCGTTTGTTGTATTTTGTAGGTACCAGTGCTCTACTTCACTAGCGTTATTTAATGGTACGCTTACATTGTCAGGTTCGCTGTATTTTCCAATATGATACTGCGCTTTCATTGTTATCGTAGATTTTGCTGCTACAATATCCGAAATTCCAATTCTTGCCCAACGGTCTCCAGCACCAACTGGGAACGTAAAGTCGGTGTTACCAATTTTCTGCATAGGACCATCGACATAAGAGTTAGCATTACCTGGAGTAGTACTTGCTGTATTCGCAAGTGTAAGAATATTTGTATCATCAGTTTTTACAATGCCACTTGTTAGTGTAAGTGCACCAGATATGTTAACTTTAGTTTCAAGGATAACAGATTCACCTTGTTTTTCAACAGTTAAATTACTGAAATTAAACCCTGTGTTATCTATTAATTTTTGTTCATTTCCTCCAGTCAACCTGATGGTTGCATTAGATGATGTAAATGTTCCTCTATTAATTATATCTCCAGCGATTGAGAATATTCCGTTGTTATGGGTTAAAGAGGCTCCTGTCTCAACTTCAATTGTCTTAACAGATGAAGACGTGCTAACTATAGGCATACGCGCAGCTCTTACGGGTATAAACGCATCAATTGCTAACGATGGCAAGTATCCACATGCCCAGTTACCTAAACTTTCCCATGCTGTCGATACTTCACCCGACCATATATTGTTACCCACTGATACAGCAATAACACTACTCGTATCTCTACATCCTTTGTTTGTAGTACCCACAACATATATTTCGTCATTGTGCTGTAAACTTGTTGTTGCGTATGACGTAGATTCAGAACTTTGAACTGATAAGCCATTTATAATAAAATTAAAACTGTTGGCCAAAGCTGCTGCATCTGATGCTGTGAAGTTCGCCTGTGTCCCTTGACAAAGAATATGGTCGGTATCATCAATAGCTAATAGAACATCAGGATTTTGCACAGTAACGTCAACTGTTCCTGGATTTGGTGGCATTCGCAGTTCACATCCAAGATTATATGCTCTAACATAGAAGTTTTCTGTTGCTAGTAATGGATCTGTATTAAGCTGTAGATTACCCCCATTTCCTGATAAATACGGACCCACGTTAATACCACTACTATTATTTACAAGTTGATAATTGACACCCGATTCCGAATTTATAACCGTAATTTGTCCTGCCAAGTTTTGGCAAACTTCATCGCCCAGTAAAGTTCTTTGAGTCGGTTGTTTAGATACTTGTATATTTAAAATATCTTCAGATTTTGTTGTAGTGTTTTTAATTTGCTCTTCAACTTTAACATAACCCGCATTTGTTGGACTATCCCATGTCACTATTATTTGAGCTTTATCGGAAACCCAACTGTCGCATCCTTGACAAACTCCTCCAACTACCGTCCAAAAGTATTCATTTGATGGATTATAATTAGTGGTATAAGTTCGTATTTCTCCTTGACAAATATTCGTTTCATCATGTGGATTTATATACGGTGCTGGCATATTTTGTACATTAATAGTAATTTCATCATATGCAAAACAGCCTGAACTACTCGTTTCTGTAACTTTTAGGACATAAACTCCAGTAGTACTGTTAAAATTAATTTTTGCTTCATTTGCTGTTGGAGTAATTGTTCCTCCTGAAGCACCTACCCACTCCCACAAATAAACACTTCCATCGTGAAGAGGTGTTGTATAGGTTCGTTCCTCACCTAGTGCAACAATTGCTGCACCTGAAATAATTGGCTTATGAGTCAATTTTACTGTAATTTTCACACTATCTGGTCTTACAAAACCTGCAGTTGCTCCACCATCTCCTGATACCGAAACAAGTTTCAAAACATATGGAGTTGCTGAATATCCTCCCATACTAAGTCCATTCAATGTTATTACAAATTGTGAAGTTTCAATATTATTCTCAGTAAATTCTCTTGTATATTCTCCAACTGTCTTATAAGTCAGTCTATAAGGCGGGTTTCCCGTTAGTTTAACAGGTACCATTACGTAATCTGTTTCATTATCGCAAATAGACCATGAAGTTGTATCATCAATTATTGCAGTAACTCCAATTGCTCCAATTGAGTATGTGTGACCAACTTGTGTCACGGACTGTGGTACAAATGTATAAACATTTCCAGATGTAGCTGTTCCACTTACTCTGTCTCCAATGGGAGTCCACATATCAGCTTCGTTTTCAACAACTCTCAGCAAATTTCTTCCAGAACTTGAATATGTATATTCTGGGAATGACACTCCGTCATAACGAAGATAAATGTTTGCCTCTGAATTAACATCAGGTCCTATTACACGCCAGTATTCATTATCACTAACTGCAGTCAACGGTATTGCTAAATTTGTTATCTCTGTTGGATATGTTGGACTTGGATCTGTGTTAAAATATTGTGCTGTCCAGTACTGTTGCGATGATGTCGCCCTAGTCAATCTGATAACTCCTAAACGTCCGTCGTTTCCTGTCGGGAAGTTGAACGATTGTCCAGATAATATTCGCTTTTTAACAGGTCCATCAACAAACGAAGTGTTTTTAACTCCTACGACGGCTTGACTTATTGAAGTGTTCGAAAGTATTACTTCTCTATTTTCTGCCGAATGGATAACTCCTTTTGTTAATCTAAGAGTTTTCATAATCTCTATGGGATTGTTAGTTATAACGAGACCTGCACTATTTTGCATAGTAAGGTTATTGAATTTTTCTTTAGCAGACACAGTCATATTTTGTGTCTCTGTTCCTTCAATAAATACTGTTCCCGTTCCTGCAATAAAGCTATTTTCTGTTGTGTTTTCGTTTATCCAATCTCCTGAAATATAAATACTTCTATTGTGATTAGAGCTGTTTAGCTTTGTTCCATTTTTAATTTCAAGCCTACCTCTAACTCTAAGGTCATCAGCACTCATATTTTTTTGCCCAAGACCCGATAATATTAAGTTGTTAAATGGCTTACTATAATTTCCAGGTTTTAGAGGCATAGTAGCCGTAATTGAACCTGTAAGCTCAACCTCTGTTCCCATTGTATTAAAGAACTCTTCATATTCACCCGCCGGAAATACAAAATATCCTTCATCTGTTGACTCTATTACTATTTTTCCTGTTCCATATACATTTCCTAAGTTGTGAAATACAGTTTTGCCACAATTTAATACTCCATTAACCTCTACTGAAGCCTGCATCTGCTGATTTACACTTATTACCATTGTGTGTCCTGCTGCAATAACTATCGGATTACCATGTGGGGGAACTGAAGCTAAATGAGTGTCGTCATCATGTCCAACTGTTGACCAGTTGTCTTGTTCAATCCAATTATCGTTTAATCTGTTGTTTCTACTATAATAAGTTGGCAACGATATAAAATTAGCTGGATATCCTGCTGTAAAATCTCCAGTAGCATAATTAACATTTAAAACTTCAATAGTTT
>JGI24710J26742_10000032_pt1 | contig 105049 bp, 93 predicted proteins | sample BioPla2DNA2_FD_26742 | JGI IMG/M metagenome (IMG submission 26742) | reverse complement strand
AATTAATATTGTATAATCTGGGGGAAAATCTGAAAAGCACTTAAATTTGGAAAAAAATTTTAAAAACGCGCCGCAGTTGCACTTAACATTAGACTTAACAAACTAGAAAAAAATTAGACTATCTTTTGTTGAAACTTGTCTATTGCTTCAAATTTTTATATAATAAATCTATACAAGATTTGACGGAGAGAGATAAAATGAAAATAGAAATAACACAAAAAAATTATGATGCAAACCAAAGATTTACAAATGTTTTAGAATCAAAACTTCTAAAATTTAAAAAATTTTTAGATGAAAACGATAAAGTTAAAGTTAAATTAAGTAAAGTTGGTTCCGATAATTATACTATGGAAATTAATGTATTAGTTAGAAACAAAATGATTAGAGCAGCTGTTACTAGTTACAACATGTGGGATAACATTGATTTAATTTTGCCAAAACTAGAAAGACAAATTAATAAAACAACTGAAAAAACAGAAAGAAGAAATGCTGAACCATATGTTATTTATTCAAAACAAGAAACAGTTGATGATAAGTCATATAACTCATATGGAAAAATTGTAAAAGAAAAAAATTTCCCAGTTTCAATTATAACGACTTCACAAGCAGTGGAAGAAATGGAAATGTTAGATCATAATTTCTACATATTTATTAATGTGGAAAACAACAAGGTTTCAGTTGTATACAAGAGATTAGACGGAAACTATGGGTTAATAACACCTGAATACTAAAATGCAATTAGGTATATCGACAGCTTCTTTTTTTAGCAAGTACACTACAGAAGACAGCTTGCAAATAATTAAAGATTTTGGGTTGGAAACTTGTGAATTATTTTTGACAACAAAATATGAATACAACCCAAATTTTGTTGACATTATTGCAGAGAAAGCTAGTTTATTAAATCTTGATATATATAGTATACATGCATTAAGTATGCAATTTGAGCCAGAACTTTTTAATAAAGTTGCAAGAACCTTTGATGATGCTTTGGAATGCTTTAAGTTAATAGCAAATGCAGCAAAAATGACTCAAGCAAAATATTATACATTTCATGGACCAGCAAAACTTAAAAGAAAACCATACACCCTTGATTATGAGTACCTAGGACAAAGAGTTTCTTTGTTAAACAGTATAATTAAGGAAATTACATCAAATAAATGTAAATTAGCATATGAGAATGTTCACTGGACATATTTTGATAATCCTAATTTTTTTACACTGCTTAAAAAAAACTGCGATATTGATTGTTGTCTAGACATAAAACAAGCCTTTCAATCAAAAATATCTGTTTATGAATATATTGAAAGCATGAAAGAGGATTTAAAAAACATTCATATTTGTGATTATACAAATGAAGGTGATTTAAAATTGCCAGGAAAAGGGATTTTTGATTTTATTTCTTTTTTTAAAAAATTAAACGAAATCAAATATAATGGTCCAATTATGCTGGAATTATATCCCTATAATTATTCTAATCTAAATGAAATTGCTGAAAGCTTAGAATATCTAAAACAATGTTTTAAGATTGCAAATAAATAATACAAAAAAACATCTTAATTAAAAAAATACTAGGAGATACAAATTATGAAAGAAATAAAACCATTAATTTTTGATTACAATAATATGATGAAAGATTTTTTAGGCGAAGAAGGGTTTTCAGACAAAGAACTAAAAGATAATTTTCCCAAGGCACAAATTGCCCACAAGTTTTTTGAAGAAAATAGGGGCAAAAATATGTTAGGATGGACAGAGCTCCCATACAATCAAAAAAGCATTATTAAAAACATCAAAGAAGTTGCAAAAAAAGCACGAAAAGCTGATGCTTTTGTGGTGTTAGGAATAGGTGGATCTGCTTTAGGTGCTAATGCTTTATTCAATTCTCTATGCCATCTGCATCATAATGAACTAAAAAAATCGAAACGTAAAGCTCCTAAATTCTATGTGGAAGATAATATAGACCCTGTTAGAATGAAAGAATTACTCGATATATTAAATTTAGAAAAAACCATTTTTAATGTTATTAGCAAAAGTGGCTCTACTTCGGAAACTATGAGCCAATTTTTAATAATATACAAAATTTTAAAAGAAAAATATGGAGAAAATGCAAAAAATCATATTATTGCTACGACCGATGAAAAAAACGGTAATCTTATCAAGATAGCAAAAGAAGAATCTTTAACAACATTTTTCATCCCAGATGGAGTGGGTGGGAGATTTTCTGTTATAAGCCCTGTTGGACTATTACCAGCTGCAATTTTAGGTATAGATATTAATCAACTCCTAAAAGGCTGCATATATATGGATAAAATGTGCAGAAAAAACAACTCAAAAAATCCTGCTCTAGTTTTAGGATTATTGCAATATTTAGCAATGAAAAAAGGGAAAAACATTAGTGTTATGATGCCTTATTCTGACAATCTTAAACTTGTAGCTGATTGGTATTCTCAGCTTTGGGCAGAAAGTCTTGGTAAAAAAGTTGATCTTAACAATAATATTGTTCATACTGGACAAACTCCTGTTAGAGCATTAGGTGCAACAGACCAACATAGCCAAATCCAATTATTTACTGAAGGACCGTTTGATAAGGTGATAACTTTAATTGGTGTGAAAAACTTTAAAGAAACCGTAGAAATACCACACATTTTTCCCCAATACCCTGCAGTTAGCTTTTTAAGTGGATATTCATTAAACGATTTGATTACAAACGAAAGAATTGCTACAGAATATGCCTTAACAAAAAACAAAAGATTAAACCATTCAATAATTTTGAATGAAATTAATGCGCATACCATTGGACAATTACTTATGTTCTTTATGATCCAAACAGCTTATGTCGGAGCAATGTTAAATGTTGACACATTTAATCAGCCAGGAGTTGAAGAGGGTAAAAATGCAACTTATGCATTATTTGGAAGATCTGGTTATGAAGAAAAATTAACTGAATTAAAAACAACAAAGCCCAAAAACGATAAGTATATCATATGATAATAACACTAGAAAACATTGATTACACTTATAAATATGGTGATTTAGCTATTAACAATTTGTCATTAAGTCTTACAAAAAATGAAAAAATAGCTATTTTAGGCTTTGAAAAAAGTGGTAAAACTACTTTGTTAAAAGTTATTGCAGGATTAATTGCACCGACTAAAGGTAAAGTTATTATTAATAACAACGTTGCTCAATGTAAAACTATTAATAAACAAAATATTCAAATGGTCTTTTCACATGGAGGTTTTTTTAAGTTAAAAACATTTAAAGGCAATCTTGCATATGGATTTAAAAAACAAAAATATGACAAGGAACAAATTAATTATTTTTTATCAAATCCTTTTAATAAATTAAGCCTTTCTTCATATCACACACTTGGCTTTACTTTGGATAATGAAGAAATAGTTAGATTGAATATGGAGCGTATTTTCCATCGAAAATCCGATATATTATTAATTGATAATATATTTAATCTTTTAAATTTAGAAAATAGATTTGAAATATTTTTACAATATATTGATTTATTTAAAAGTGATACACAAACATTAATATTTGCTACAAATTCTATCGATGAGGCTTTTATGGTTTCAAATAAGGTTATTTATATTGAGCAAGGACAAATTGTAGATATTTTGTATCAAAATCAATATGAAAACTTTACTAATAGTTTAAAACTCTTGAAAGCAATACACCCGTTTATTAATGAAAAACTTTTTGAATATGATAATAACAAAATTATTGCAGCATACACATTATCTTTAGTAAATTATGATAAAGAAAGTATCCAACATGTTTTACTTGATGATATAGATTTTAACAAGCATAAATTTGATACTTTGTTTTATAAAAATAAAAAAATAATTATAACCAAACATGGTTTTTTAGAACTTAATTATGATGATAAAATGCAAAATAGTAAGATTTTTATTTCTAATATCGCATTTTACGACTATTATGGTGGGTTTCGTGTTAAAAGCACATTGGAATTATTAAACAAATTTTACAATGAAATGCAAATTGAATCCAATTAATTCTATATTATATGTTTGATATTTGATATAATTTATTATAATGAGGTAAAAATGAGAATAATTGGCATAGATCCAGGCTATGGAATCTTAGGGTTTGGTATAATAGATTATCAAAACAATAAACACACATTGGTTGATTATGGAGTAATAAAAACATCAAAAGATATAAGTTTCCCAGATCGATTATTACATATTGGAAAACGATTAAACGAATTATTAGAAATTTATAATCCTAAAGAAATGGCTGTTGAGGAATTGTTTTTTCAAAAAAATGCAAAAACTGCAATGTTTGTAGCTCAAGCTAGGGGAGTTATACTCTATGTAGCAAAAGAGAAAAATATTCCAGTATATGAATATACTCCATTACAAATTAAACAAGGACTAACTGGTTATGGAAGAGCAGAAAAAATTCAAATTCAACAAATGGTGAAATTGTTTTTAAATCTAACAAAAATTCCGAAACCAGATGATGCAGCTGATGCTTTAGCTGTAGCTATTACTCATTCTAATACAAAGGTTTATAGGTAGAGGGTTAAATGATTGGGAAAATAACGGGACATTATATTGGTGTAGAAAATGATGGTAATATCATAATTGATGTCAATGGCGTCGGTTTTAGTATTAGTGTTAGCGAATTTACTAAAGAAAAAATTACAAATAACGATTTAAAAATCTCGTTATTTACATATATGAATGTACGCGAAAATGAAATTTCGCTTTTTGGTTTCTTGTCAAAAACTGAAAAAGAAATGTTTATGCGGTTAATAAGTGTTTCTGGAGTAGGACCAAAGGTTGCTTTAAATATTCTTTCCGGTCTTCCTCTTAATGACTTGGTTGTGGCTATTATCACAGAAAATATAAAATATTTATCTACAATCAAGGGAATTGGGAAAAAAACAGCTGAAAGAATAATCTTAGAATTAAAAGAAATACTAGCAAAAGACAATATGTTAGATAGTGATAACATTTTATTTGAACAAAACTCAGTAAAAAGTGATGCAATAATAGCTTTAAAATCACTTGGAATTGATCATAATGATGCTTATAAGGCAGTTCAAAATGTTTTTGATCCCAAATATGATTTAGAAAAATTAATTTTTCAAGCATTAAAATCATTAAATAAATAAATAAGGTGTATTTATGAAAGAAGAAGATTCTAGAATAATTTCAGCAGCTCAATTAGCAGGGGATGATCCAGAGAACATACTAAGACCATTAAGATTAACTGATTTCATTGGACAAGAAGACATAAAATCTAATCTTAATGTATTCATTAAAGCAGCTCTAAATAGAAAAGAAGCCCTTGACCATGTTTTACTTTATGGTCCTCCAGGATTAGGAAAAACAACTCTCAGCCAAATTATTGCAAATGAATTAGGAGTTGAAATTAAAAAAATTTCTGCTCCCTCTATCAATAGTATCGGTGAATTAGCCTCTATTCTTACAGCTCTTAGCGAAAATTCTGTTTTATTTATTGATGAAATTCATAGACTCAATGCTACGCTAGAAGAAGCTCTTTATCCTGTTATGGAAGACTTTAAATTTGATATGTTTATTGGAAAAGGGCCATCAGCTCGCTCTTTAAGGATGAGCATACCTAAATTTACTTTAGTGGGAGCGACAACAAAGGCAGGCAACATTGCTTCGCCGTTACGTGATCGTTTTGGAATTGATTTTAGATTAGATATTTATAATTATGAAGAATTAACAACAATAATTAAACGCTCAGCTAAAATTTTAGATATAAAAATTGACGATGATGCAGCTATAGAAATAGCAAAAAGATCAAGAGGAACTCCTAGAATTGCAAATAGATTACTCAAAAGGGTTAGAGATTTTGCTAATTATAAAAAACTTGAAAAAATTAATTTGGAAATCACTAATTATGCTTTAGAGCAATTAAATATAGATTTTTTAGGTCTCGATCGTGTTGATAAAAACATTTTAAAAACTATTGTCGAAAAATTTGATGGAGGTCCTGTAGGGCTTGATTCAATTGCTGCTTCAAGTGGTGAAGAATCTAGGACAATAGAAGAAGTATATGAACCATATCTATTGCAAATTGGCTTTATTGCAAGAACCCCGAGGGGTAGAGTTTGTTTAAAAAAAGCATATGAACATCTAGGCTTAAATCAAAAACCTGAAAATCCATCATTGTTTGATTGGTTAAACAATTAGTTAATTATGGAAAAATCAGTTTTTTATTATAATTTACCAAAGGATTTAATTGCTCAAGCTCCCTTAGAGCCAAGAGACAGTTCTTCTCTTTTAGATTACAATTTAAAAACAGGTGAAATTATAGATAGAAAATTTTTTGAAATTATAAATCTTTTACATGAAGGCGATATTTTAGTCTTAAATAACACAAAAGTTTTGCCTGCTAGGCTTTACTGTTTCACAGAAAATAACGTAAAAATTGAAGTTTTATTATTGAAGCAAATTAATAAGTTTTCATGGAAAGTTTTAATGAAACCAGCAAAAAAAGCATCAATTGGCAAACTGCTAACTTTTTCCAACGAATTATATGGACGAGTAAATCATATTGACAAAGATCATGGATTAAGAGTCATTAATTTTGAATATGAGGGTTCGTTTGAAGAAATAATTGATAAAATAGGAAATGCTCCAATTCCACCATATATTGAAAAAACACTTAAAGATAAAACAAAATATCAAACTGTTTATGCAAAACATGATGGATCTGCTGCAGCCCCAACTGCAGGTTTACATTTTACTAATAAACTTTTAAATGAAATTAAAGAAAAACACATAAAAGTTGTTGAAATACTGCTTCATGTTGGGCTTGGAACCTTTAGACCAGTCAAAACAAAAAATATTGAAGATCATATTATGCATGAAGAATTTGTTAAAATCACAAAAGAAACCGCAGATATAATAAATGAAGCAAAAAAAAATAAACAAAGAATAATTGCTGTTGGAACTACATCCGTTAGAGCATTAGAAAGTTTTGCAAATGAAAATGGATTTTTAGATTATGGAGAAAAAAATACTGATATCTTCATATATCCTCCATATAAGTTTAAAATAATAGATGCCTTAATAACAAATTTTCATTTGCCAGAAAGTAGTTTACTCATGCTTGTATCATCGTTAACTGGAATAGAGCAAATAAAAGCAATATATAAACATGCAATATCACAAAAATATAGATTTTATAGTTTTGGTGATGCAATGTTTATTCATTAAAACTATGAATAAAATGTATAAATTTGAAATCTTACATGAATGCAAACAATCTGGTGCACGAACCGGCATTTTATATACGCCACATGGAAAAATACAAACGCCGGTTTTTATGCCGGTTGGAACGAAAGCAACAGTTAAAGGACTTTCAGTAGAAGAAATTAAAAATGTAGGTTCTGAAATTATTTTAGCAAACACACTACACCTGCACTTAAGACCAGGCGAAAATATAATTGAAAAAGCTGGTGGTATACACAAATTTATGAATTGGAATCTACCAATATTAACTGATAGTGGCGGTTTTCAGGTTTTTTCTTTATCAAAAATTAATAAAATTGTAGAAGATGGAGTACATTTTCAAAGTTTTGTTGATGGTAAAAAAATATTTATGAAACCTGAAGATTCAATAAATATACAAAAAAGCATTGGTTCAAATATAGTTATGGCTTTTGACGAGTGTTCTGCAGCTAATGTAACTTATGCTAAAGCTGAAGCAGCGATGCGCAGAACTATAATGTGGCTTGAAAGATGTAAAGAAGTAAAGTTAAAAGAACATCAAATTATGTTCCCCATTGTTCAAGGAAACATCTTTGAAGATTTAAGATTAGAAAGCCTTAATTTAACGTTGCCTTATGCAGACTGCGGAATAGCTATTGGTGGTTTATCAGTTGGGGAGAGCAAGGAAACTATGCTAAAAATTTTAAAATGTTTGAAACCAAATTATCCTAAAAATCAACCACGCTATTTGATGGGAGTAGGTACGCCAGATTATATTGTAGAAAGTGTACTTAATGGCATAGATATGTTTGATTGTGTGTTACCTACAAGAATTGCTAGAAATGGTACAGCTATAACACATGAAGGTAATATTACTATTCGAAATTCTAGTTATAAAGAGGATTTTAGGCCCGTGGAAGAAGGCTGTGAATGTTATACTTGCAAAAACTATTCTAGAGCATATATTAGACATTTGATAAACTCTAATGAAATTTTAGGTGGGAGATTACTTTCAATTCATAACATTTATTCTCTTCACAGCTTAATAAAAAATATTAGAGATGCAATTAATAAAGATAAATATTTAGATTTTGTTTATGAATTTAACAAAAAATACAATAAAAAACTTGTTGAGAATAATTTAAAGTAAGCTAGTTATTTAATTTCATTTCATTTGCAAAAAAATATCTCGTTAATTTTGAAGAAACTTATAAACGCTTGTATTATTTATAAATTGTTGATATTATAAACTTATTAAATTCTTCAAAAGGAGAGACTTATGGGTGACAACAATTGGATTATGTTTGCAGTTCTAGGTGGTTTTTTTGTCATAATGATACTTATGACTGTGATTCCAAATAGAAAAAGAAAGAAACAAACAAACGAAATGTTTGCAAGTTTAACAGTAGGGGATAAAATAATGACCGTAGGCGGCATTATTGGAACAATTGTAGCAATTGATTCAGATACTGAAAGATATACAATAAATGTCGGAACTGCAGAAAGCGAGTCATTAATGGTTATTGTTAAAGGCGCAATAAGACAAAGAATATAATTTCAAAAACAAGGAGCTATCAATGAAACATATTAATATTATTGCAAAAAACACATTAAAAAAAGATCATAAAATTGGATGCAATGAATGTCAAGCTAGTTGCCAATCAGCATGCAAAACAAGTTGTACTGTTGGAAACCAATCTTGTGTTTTTCAAGATACAGCAATTAATAAAAAAGAGTCTGATAGGGCTTAATGGTTCATTTTTTTACATTTAACCACAATAAAGTAGAGTACTATTTCATTTGGGATATTGAAAGCGGCAGCTTATTTAATGTAAGTGATGTCGCTTTTTTATGTGCTAAAAATTTATATGGTAAATTAAATGAAAAGGAAATTCTAGCGTATAAAGACATTCCAAATGAAAACAAAAAAATAATGCTAACCGAATTTATCACATTAGAAAAAGAAGGATGCTTAAATTCTAATCAATCAGTCAAAAATTTTAAAAAAAATCTCAGTTATGTTAAAGCTCTTTGTTTACATATATGTCACGACTGTAATTTAAATTGTGATTATTGCTTTGCTGGCGGAGGAAAATATAACTCCCCACACGATTACATGACTTTTAAGGTTGGAAAACAAGCAATTGATTTTTTAATAAAAAGTAGTGGTAACATCAAAAATATTGAAGTAGATTATTTTGGTGGTGAGCCTTTAATGAATTTTGGTATAGTGAAAGAAATCACAGAATATGCTAAATCTGCAGCACGAAAAAATAATAAAAACATCTATTTTACTCTAACAACAAATTGTTTGATGCTCAACAAAGAAAAATCTAATTATTTAAACAATAAAATGGATAATGTTGTATTAAGTATTGATGGGAGAAAAGAAACCCACAATGCTGTTAGACATTCATTAAATGGCAATGATATCTATAATCTAATTTTAAATAATGCAAAGTATTTTGTAAAAATTCGCAATAATAAAAAATATTATGTAAGAGGCACCTTTACAAATAGAAATTTAGATTTTTCGAATGATGTTAAATTTTTAAGGGAACAAGGATTTTCACAAATATCAATTGAACCCGTAGTATTGCCTAAAAATCATAATCTAGCTATTCAAGAACAAGACCTTGAAAAAATTAACAATGAATATAATATCTTGGCAAACTCATATATAAATGAAAGAAATACAGGTAATTGGTATAACTTTTTTCACTTCATGATTGATTTGGAAAAAGGACCTTGTATGTCTAAAAGATTGACAGGATGTGGAGCTGGTGTAGAATATTTGGCGGTAAGTCCCTTAGGTGACCTATATCCCTGCCATCAATTTGTTGGTAATGAAAATTTCAAATTAGGTAATATTTATGAAGGAATAATATCAAATAAAATTAGAGAATCTTTTGCAAGCAATTCCGTTTTGAATAAACAAAATTGCAAAAATTGTCCTGCAAAATATTTTTGTGGAGGAGGCTGCGCATCAAATGCTTATAATTTTACTGGCTCAATATCTAATACCTATGATATAGGATGTAAAATGCTTGTTAAACGTTTTGAAAACAGTCTTGCTATTTCTGCTATTGAAAAAATGACATCTAAGCTGTAATTATTTAAACTCTTTTTTATTAAAAGCTTTTTCTCTATACACTAATACAACTGCAATATTTAAATATTTTTACATTTACCTATAACATATTAACATTTAATAATTGACTACAACAAAGTTTTCAATATATAATTAATAAGATTACAAACAAGGAGGCACCTTCAGTGAGCAAAAAGATGCGTCAGTCAAAAGAGTGGGGGCAATTCAAAAAATCCACAGCGATTGTCATCTCTGTTATTATGTCCGTGATTGTCATATTGGCTATTTTATTTGCTATTCCCCTTAATGGCAAAGATAGTTTTCAAATTGGAAAAAGCAATTACGATTTTAAATGGGTTTCAAAATCAATAAAATTAGGATTAGATCTAGAAGGTGGTATGTATGCTTTATATGAAGCTGATTTATCAAAACTTGCTTCTAGTGAAGAAAAAAACAATGCTATGGATGGAACAATATCCAATTTACAAGCAATGCTATTTTCTGAAGGATATACTGAAGCTACAGTTACAAAACAAGGTGAAAATAATATTAGGGTAGAAGTTCCTTCCATAGAAAATACCGAACATTTAATGACCATTATTGGCGAACCAGCCACTTTAGAATTTAAAGACCCTGAAGGAAATGTAATAATTGAGGGGAACAAACATCTTAAAAATGCTGCAGAAACTTTACATGAAGGAGCATATGTTATTAGTCTAGAATTTAACGAAGAAGGGCGAGATAGATTTGCTACAGCAACAAAAAATAATATTGGAAAAACAATTAGTATATATATAAATGGGCAAGAAATTTTAAAACCCACTGTAAATGCAGCAATTACCGAAGGAAGAGCTATTATCACAGGTAATTATGATTACAATACCGCTAAAGATCTAGCAACCAAAATTAATGCTGGTACTTTTGCAGTTAAACTAGATGTCATTTCAACAGCAAACATTACTCCAACGCTAGGACAAAATGCGCTCAAATATGGTTTAATAGCCAGCGCGATAGGTATTGCTGTCATAATTTTATTTATGATTTTCTTCTATAGAGGGTTAGGATTAGCTGCCTCATTTGCGTTAATTATTTATTCAGTCCTAACAATTTATTTTCTAGCTATAGTGCCTTGGGTGCAACTAACATTACCATCAATTGCTGGTGTAATTTTAAGCATAGGTATGGCTGTGGATGCAAATATCATAATTTTTGAAAGAATAAAGGAAGAAAAACTTTTAGGTAAAATAGGGAAAGGTATATCTACCTCTGTTCAATATGGCTTTAACAAATCGTTACCTGCTATTTTGGATGGAAATATTACAACGCTTTTAGGTTGTATTGTTATGATAATTTTTGGCTCTACTGCAATTAAAAGTTTTGGAATAACCTTGTTAATAGGAATTCTTTTATCTATGTTTAGTGCTTTTATAATAACAAGATTAATAATTAAAATTATGTTGTCTTTTAATGATGAAAATGATGCATTCTATGGATTAGAATTAAAGGAGGTAACAGTCAATGAAAAATAAAACAAAAAAACTTCCTAGCATTCTAAACAAAGAGTTTAAAATATTTCAAAATGCTCAATATTGGTTTTTAGTACCACTCATTATCATACTGATTTCATCTATTGCAGGTATAATCTATCATGTTGATAAAAGATTTTACGGTTTTATTGATATCGGAATTGATTTTAGAGGTGGAACAGTGCTAACAATTGAAATGACAGGCGCAGATATCCTTGGTGAAAATCGAGAAAAAAATCTTAAAATAATTTCTGAAATTGTTTCAGAAAATGGTGCTGACATTGTGTCTGATCAAAATAGTGGAAGCAATGCTTTAGTAGTTAGATATCCAAATACAATACGTGTAGATGGGGTGCAAGAAGATTATAATAAACCAGAAAAAACAGAAACAATGATTGAAATTAACACAAATATTTCAAATCAAGTTGAAAGAAAATTTAAGGAAACATATGGAGAAGATATAACGATTACTGCAACAGCTGAAATGATAAATGCAACTGCAAGTAGTGATTTAATTAAAAAAGCTGCACTCTCAGTTGGAATCACAATGATACTAATGTTGATTTATATGGCTTTTAGATTTGATTTATTTAGTGGGGTTGCGGCTTTAACTACTCAATTTATTGATGTATTAGTAATGTTTGGTTGTGTTGTTTTATTTAGAATTCAAATTAACAGTACTTTTATTGCTGCTTTAATTACTATTGTTTCATACTCTATAAACAACACAATTGTTATTTTTGATAGAGTGAGAGATAATGTTAAACTTTCAAAATCTACAACTGGAAAAATGGATGTCCAAGAAATCGTCAATGTTTCAGTCAAACAAAGTTTTCGTAGATCTGTATTTACAAGTTTTACCACTCTAATTACCATTTCTATTTTAGCCATGGTAGGAATAAGATCATTGACAGAATTTGCTTTACCTATCATATTTGGACTACTTTCTGGATTATATTCGTCCTTATTCTTGTCTCCAAGTTTATGGGGACTTATGATGCAAGCAAAACTAAAAGGCAATAAGCCGTCTTTTAAAAAATATAATCATAGGAAAAAACAATTCAAAAAAGCCCGCTAAGCGGGTTTTTCTAAATTTAATATTATGTGATTTTTATGAATGCAAATCAAGATATAATAAAAATAATATCGTATAAGCTAGGGCTTGATGAAATGATAATTACTCTATTATTTAATAGAGGTTTAAATACAGAGGAAAAAATTAAAACTTTCTTGTATGGTACATTAGAAGATTTAGAGCCAATAACTATTTTCAAAGATGCCCCTAAAATTAAAAATTTAATTTTCAATCACCTAAATAAAAATTCAAAAATAATAATATATGGTGATTATGATTGTGACGGAATTATGGCATCTAGCATGCTTTATCTTGCACTAAAAAAAATAGGTGGAAACGTCGAAGTGTTTATTCCAGATAGAAAAGAAGATGGATATGGATTAAATATTTATTCTCTTTCAAATCTAATTGACACAAAACAGCCCCAATTAATTATCACTGTAGATTGTGGTATAACAGCTATATCCGAAGTTAAATATTTAATTAATCAAGGAGTCGATATAATTATTACTGATCATCATGTGCCAACTGATGAATTACCAGATTGTTTAATTATGAATCCACATCTTGTCATTGGATCAACGCCTCTTTGTGGTGCAGGTGTTGTATATAAATTAATAGAATGTTTGTTTGGAGTTAACGAATCAAAACTTTATATTGATCTATGTGCTATCGCTACAATTGCAGATATTGTTCCATTGATAGGTGATAATAGAATTTTAGCTAAAGAAGGGTTGAGCTTTTTATCAAAATATCATAAACGTGTAGGGCTTGATTGCTTATTTAAAAAATTTAATATAACATATCCACAAATAATTAAATCTAACGATATTGCTTTTAAAATAGCTCCTACTTTAAATTCATCTGGTCGTCTTTCTAGTGCTGTTAAATCATTTGAGCTAATGATAACAGAAGATGAAAAATATGCAAAAGTCCTAGCAGAAGAATTATATCTAGAAAATGAATCAAGAAAAACTATAACTGAAGATGTGTTTAATAAAGCACAAGAATTACTAATTGACTATGATTTATCAAAAAATACAATTATAGTTTTAAAAGGCAACTGGGAAGCAGGAGTTCTTGGTATAGCCGCAAATAAGCTTGTTGATAAGTTTAATAGGCCCGCCATACTTTTTACAAATGAAAATAACATATTAAAAGGTTCATGTAGAAGCATTAAAGGCATTAATATTTTAGAGCTATTAGACCAATGTTCAGAATTTATAGACAATTATGGTGGACATTCAATGGCGGCAGGAATAACTATAGATGCTTCAAACTTTGAAGCCTTTGTTGAAAAAATTAATTTGATTTCTACAAAAATATATGAGCCAAATGCATTTAAATACAAATTAGATTATGACATAGATTTCGATTACAATGATTTAAATATTGAAATTGCTCATCAATTAGCTCTTTTAGAACCATATGGCCACAGTAATCCAAAACCACTTTTTAAAACTTTAAAAAATGGAATTAAATGTGAACAAATAAAATTATCAACTCACTTAAAATCTAGATTAAACAATAATGTCGAACTAATAATGTTTAACAAACTAGAGCACTTTCATTTACTCAAAAATAACATATCAAAAAACTTGTATTATAGTGTTGATATCAATGAATTTAGAAACAAAAAAACCGTTCAATGTAATATAAAAGATATTGAATATAAAAACACATATTTAGACGATTCTTTTTTAGCAATAGAATCCTTAAAAAGATTTTTAGTAAATAGCAATGATAATAAATCAACTAAAACCAAATTTTATACACCTACAAAATATTTTGGAAAAATTTTATTAGCTTTTACGAATGAAACTTTTAATCATTTATCATCAAAGTTCCCAGACTATAATAGAAACATTATTAAGCTTCAGTCTTCCAATGTGTTTAATACAATATTACTTGCACCATCAAAAGATGAAAATTTTAAATACTTTGAAGAAATCATTGTATTTGATAATCCGCCAGAAGAATATTTAAAAAACTTAAATTTTAGTTATGGTAATGTTGTAAAAATTGGAGAGGTAAATAACTTAAATTCTCTTAAATTTAAAAAATATAAATTTAATAGAAATAGTCTCGCAAAAACGTACAGGGTAATTAGGACATTAGAAAATATAAAACTAACATCTATACATAGTGAAGTTCTAAAAATCGACCCAACTATTAGCTTTTTTGATTTATTTGCGAGTTTATTAATTTTTAATGAACTAAAAATTGTTTCACTTGATGAAAGCATGTTGAAATTTTCAAATACAAAAAAAGATTTAAATAATTCAAAAATATATTCATTTATAAAAAGCAATAATATGGATTAAATAATATTGATGCTTATGATTTTATTATTAAATTTAATGCTATAATGATATAAAAGGTGTATAAAATGGCAGAAATTATAACAGATAAAGAATTTTTAGAAAAAATAAAAAGCAATTATTCCAAAGAAGAATATGCTTTAATTTCATATGCACTTGATTTTTCTAAAGAAATGCATGCGGGACAAAAGAGAATGTCCGGTGAACCATATTACACACATACATTAGAAGCTGCTAATATTTTGCTTGATTACTCATTAGATAGTTCAAGTATATGTGCCGCTTTATTACATGACATCATTGAGGATACTCAATTTACTGAAGATGAAATGCGTTTAAAGTTTGGAGATGAAATTACAAACTTAATCATAGGCGTTACAAAACTTTCGAAAATTAAATTTAGATCTAAAGAAGAGGAACAGGCAGAAAATTTTAGAAAACTCTTTTTTTCAATAGCGGAGGACATTAGGGTTATTTTTATCAAACTCGCTGATAGACTACATAATATGAGAACTTTAAAAGCTTTGCCAATAGAAAAACAAATAAGAATTGCAAATGAAACTCTTGACATATATGCTCCGATAGCAAGTAGGATTGGCTTATATAAGATTAAATCTGAACTAGAAGATTTATGCTTTAAATATTTATATCCAGAAGATTATTCATCTTTATCGCAAATATTAGAAAACAAAAAAGACTTCTATTTACAAATGGTTGATCAAATTAGCACTAGGCTTGATAAGGAATTAAAACAAGTTGGCATAAATTCTGAAATAAAAGGACGCCCTAAACACCTTTACAGTGTTTTTATTAAAACTCAAAAACAAAACAAAACAGTCAGTCAAATTAGTGATTTAATAGCACTTAGAGTGATTGTTAATGATATTAGAGAATGTTATGCCACGCTGGGAATCATTCATTCTATTTGGAAACCAGTGCCAGGACGATTTAAAGACTATATAGCAATGCCCAAACCAAATAACTATCAATCACTTCACACAACAGTCATTTCGGAATATGGTCAAATTTTTGAAGTGCAAATTAGAACCATAGAAATGCACAAAATAGCAGAATATGGTGTTGCCGCACACTGGAAATATAAAGAGGGAAAATCAAATAAAAAAACATCTAAATATGATGAAAAGTTTAGTTGGATTCAAGAAGTTTTAGATTCTGAAATAGATATTAAAGATAGCTCTGAATTTTTAGATGCCTTAAAACTAAATGTCGCAATTAATGAAATTTATATATTTACACCAAAAGGTGATGTAATAAATTTGCCTTCTAAAGCTACAGCGATAGATTTTGCTTATAAAATACACAGTGAAATTGGGAATCAATGTGTTGGAGTTAAAATTAATGGAAAAATGCTTCCTATCAATACAGAATTAGAAACCGGAGATTTGGTTGAAGTAATTACAAATAAAAATAGTAAAGGACCTAGTCGGGATTGGCTTAAATTTGTTGTTACTCCACAAGCTAAATCAAAAATAAAAGCTTTCTTCAAAAAAACTATGAAAGAAGAAAATATTAAGAGCGGAAAAGAGACTTTAGAAAAAGAAGCAAAAAGAAGAGGATATAAGCTTTCCGAATTACTTTCAATTGAAGAAAATTTAAAATACATAATAAATAGGTATTCGTTAACCTCGTTAGAAGATTTATATGCATCAATAGGTTATGGAGGATTATCTCCTAATCAAATTTTGCTCAAATTAATAGATAAATATAAAAAATATCAAGCAATTCACAATCCTGAACAACTGCCACAAATAATATCAAAGCAGATACAAACAAAAAAAACCAAATCTACTAGTGGTATTTTAATTGAAGGCTTTGATGATTTCCTAGTTAGATTAAGCAAGTGTTGTAACCCCGTTCCAGGGGATAACATAATAGGATATGCTGCACGTGGTACTGGTATTTCTGTGCATAGAGCTGATTGTCCAAATGTAACAGCAATGGAAAAAGAGCGTATCCTTGATGCAAAGTGGGCAGTTGAAGATGGCTCTGTTTTTACAGCAAAACTTAAAATTGAGGCAATTGATAAAGCAGGAATTGTACATTCAATAATTCAATTGCTTGCAAACCATAATATATCTATTGATAACCTTGAAATACATAAACAATCTTTTGGAAAAACAGCAATTAATTTAGGAGTACAAATAAAATCAAAAGATGACTTGCAGTTTGTTATAAAAAAAATTGGTGAAATTCCTAATATTACCAAAGTTTCTAGATCCACATAAAATATATATTATTTTTACTTAAAAATCATTTTTATGATGTTAAAACTATTTTTTTATTTGACATAAGCAACTATAATAATGTATATTGATAAAGACGCTAAAAAGATTACTTTATGATAATCAGTAGAGTGTTTAATAATTGACGGGGTGTGGCGCAATTTGGTAGCGCACTTGGTTTGGGACCAAGGGGCTGGGAGTTCAAATCTCTTCACCCCGACCATAATACACGCTTAATTTTAGTGATTATGAGGGCCTTTAGCTCAGTTGGTCAGAGCGGTCGGCTCATAACCGATTGGTCCGCGGTTCGAGTCCGTGAAGGCCCACCAAAAGAAACTTTTAACTTAATATTATGGTCCGGTAGTTCAGTTGGTTAGAACGCTAGCCTGTCACGCTAGAGGCCGAGGGTTCGAGTCCCTTCCGGATCGCCAATCAAATGCCTTGGTAGCTCAGTCGGTAGAGCAAGGGACTGAAAATCCCTGTGTCGTTGGTTCGATTCCGACCCAAGGCACCAATGGCAAATATGCTGGCTTAGCTCAACAGGCAGAGCAGCTGATTTGTAATCAGCAGGTTGTTGGTTCGATTCCGATAGCCAGCTCCATTAGGGTAGATGCCCGAGAGGCCAAAGGGAGCAGACTGTAAATCTGCCGTCAGTGACTTCGATGGTTCGAATCCATCTCTGCCCACCAAAAAAAGATGTTGTCATTCAACATCTTTTTTGTTTTCAAACTGTTTTTACTTATGAGTTTCAATAGCCAGTAACGGGATGAGGGGTATTCCCAAAAACATTAGGAACTAATCTTACATTTACTATAATTTCTGTTGACCCAAACAAAGAAGGGCGAGCAATACGAATTGAGATAGTCGAATCCATGGTTTTTTGTTTTAATACTGTATCTAAGTCCTTTATAGAATTAATATCAGTGCTACCAATTGATACAATTCTATCTCCTGCAGTATTTGAGCCAGCTACAATTGTTTGACTATTTGGTTGAGCATTAAACCATGCAATACTTCCGTATGAGCCTATAGATTGTATATATACACCAGTTGAATTGCCACCAACAGTTACGCCAAGTTTTACATCAGTAAGTGTTCCATCAATGCTTCCATAGACATAATCTCCACCTGCATTTTTAATAATTTGAGTAGCTACTGTTATTGCGTCTAATGATGCTTCATGATTATCTGTAACTTTAATTGCATATCCTATTGAATCAATATTGCTTCCCACATTTTTTGCAACTACAATACCAACCAATCTCCCGAGACCATCAAAAAGTGGTCCTCCTGAATTTCCAGGGTTAACTGAAGCATCAGTTTGTATTACTTCTTTTTTGGTTGCATCTAGTGTAATTGTTCTTTCGCTACTAATTATGCCCTTAGTTACGCTAAAATCTAAACCTATTGGCGTTCCAATCGCAACAACGACTTCACCTCTTTTATATTTAACATCTTTCTTTCTTAATTCAGGTATATCACCTGACTCGAAATCTTCTGGCTTGGGAATAGCTAATACCGCAATATCATGTGATTCACTCCCCCCAACTAAAATTGCCTCTTTTTTTGTTCCATTTTCAAATAAGACTGTCGCTCCATGTGGATTGCTTTCTAAAACATGTGCACAAGTCATAATAAATAAAATATTTTCTAAAGTTTCAGTTCCTTTTAATTTTTTTGTTCCTTCAGCAAATACAACACCTGAACCTTGGGAATCATATTTTCCATCTTTCTCATTAATTGTTATTTTTACCACTGATTTCATAACTTTATCAACTAAAGTTACTGTGCTTAAACTTACATCTTCGGTTGCAATTCTACCATCACTCGAATATTTAATAGGTGTTGTAATTTCATACTCATAATTGAGAACTTCTTCCGGCGGCGTAAAACTATCAGTTTCAATCCCGCCGTTAGCTTGATTGTTAGGTGAATTGTTTGGTTGTGTGTTTTTTTCAGAATCAGTTAAAAATAAACTTACACAACCTGTCATAGAAAAAACAGTTATAACAATAATTAGTAATATTACGAAAATTTTTTTAGATTTTTTTAACATGTTTTATTTCTCCAGTTTGGTTTATATATAGTGTAATATTTATAATTATACTATATAAAATTACAAAAGCATAAGAACATTACACACTTTTCATTAAATTGTTAGAATAAATATGCTATATTATTAAGTAGGTAAAACGCACCGAGGTTAATTGTTTAATGAAAGCTACTTATATATCTAGTCCTACAAATTTATTATATTATTCATCTCTAAAAAATAGCGATGCTAGAATATTATTATGTGGAAACGCAAAATACTATATCACTGATTCAAGGTTCATATTAACAGCACAAAAAGAACTTAGTAATTATTATACCGTCGTGCTTAGCGACAAATTGCCTCTAGTTAAAAAATCCATAGAAATTATTAATCAATTAAATGTTAACATTTTAGCTGTCGAAGGTGAAGCGTTGAGTATGCTCGAATATTTAATGTTAGAACAATCTCTAAAAAACATAACAATTGTTGATGATTCGGAAAAAATTAATGAAAAAAGGGTTCAAAAAAGAAAAAATGAAATTATTAATATTGAAAAGGCACAAGAAATAACTGATTGTATATATCTTGAAGTCATTCAAACACTTTTTGAAGGTATTACCGAAAAAGAATTAGCAATATTAATTAATAAAAAAATATTTGAAAATAATTGCACTCCAGCCTTTGATACCATAGTAGCTTTTGGAGAAAATTCAGCTTGTCCACATGCAATCCCTTCAAACAAAAAATTACAAGCTGGAGATGCTGTTATAATTGACTTTGGTGTAAAATATAATAATTATTGTTCTGATATGACTAGGTCTTTTTCATATAAATTTGCCACAACTGAGTATGAAAAAATATATAATAATGTTTTAAATGCTCAAAGTGCAGCTATTAAAAACATTCGACCAGGAGTAGAAGCTAAAGAACTCGATTGTATTGCAAGAAATTCACTTGGAATATATCAAAAATATTTTATCCATTCATTAGGCCATGGAGTAGGTCTTGATATCCACGAAAAGCCAAGACTTTCTACAAAATCAAATGATATATTGAAAAAAAATAGCATTATAACAATAGAACCAGGAGTATATATAGAAAATAAATTTGGAATTAGATTAGAAGATTTGATTGTCGTTCAACAACAAGGTATTCGTAACTTGACAAACGCACATAAAAATATGATAATTAGATAAGTTAAACAGGTAAAAGGAGATAAGTATGGCATATATTACCGCAGGAGATTTTAGAAAAGGTATCACTTTTGAATTAGACAATGGAACTGTTCAAGTAATTGTAGATTTTCAACATGTAAAGCCAGGGAAAGGTGCTGCTTTTGTAAGAGCAAAAATTAGAAATGTCATGACAGGCGGAGTCATTGAAAGAACCTTTAATCCTAGTGATAAATTTGAATTAGCTAGAATTGATCGAAAAAAAATGACTTATAGTTATGCTGATGGTGAACTTTATTACTTTATGGATGATGAAACTTATGAAATTATACCATTAGGGCAAGAGCTAGTAAGTAATGCTCTAAATTTTATCAAAGAAAACAGCACCGTTGAAGTTTCTTTTTATAAAGGTGCAGCATTTAACGTTGAACCAGAAAATTTTGTTGATTTAAAAATAATTGAATGTGAGCCTGGAATTGCAGGAGCAACTGCTCAACCAGGCACTAAATCTGCTAAACTAGAAACCGGCTTTTCTATTCAAGTACCATTATTTATAAATGAAGGTGAAATGATTAGAGTTGATACAAGAACTGGGGAATATATGTCAAGAGCATAAAATGTCTGAATTAAAACAACAAGTTAAAAATAGATATGCATCTTTTATAGCTTCAATATGCAATAATGCAATTGAAAAAACTATTGGTATTACAAAAGAGGCTAATTTAGTTAAGTCACGATTTGGCTTGAAACTATTGAAGGATAAAAATGTTCATGTCTACTTTGATAACAACTCTGTAATTATAGATATGTATGTTAATGTAGATTTTGGCACATCTATTCCAGAGGCAATATGCTATTTGCAAGAATTAATAAAAAGTGACGTTGAAAATGAGACAAGTTTTTCTGTAAAACAAATAAACATAAATGTCACTAACATAAACTTATGAATTATAAACTAAGAAAAAAATCTAGAGAAGCTGCATATAAACTCATTTATGAAGCTTTGTTTTCAAAATTTACACCTAATGAAATTAGTTTAAAAAATATAGTAATTGAAGAAAAATTAGAAGATGATGAAGATTATATTAAAATAGTGTACTTTGGTGTAATCGAAAAGCATGAAGAATTAATAGACTTAATTTCTAAATTTGCAATTGGATTCAAAATAGATAGAATATATAAAACCGATCTAGCTGCCTTACTTCTTTCAATTTATGAAATGAAATATATTGAAACTATTCCACTTAATGTATCCATTGCAGAAGCAATTGAATTAGTTAAAAAATACTCCACAGACAAAAGTAGTGGATATGTTAATGGAATTTTAAGCTCCGTATTTAAGGAATTAAATAATTGTGAATGAAAATAGACAATATATTACCATAACAGAACTAAATAGCCGTTTATCCTCATTGATATCACAAGATAAAATTTTAAACGATATTCCAGTTGTAGGTGAGATTTCTGATATAAAAATTGTCCGTGGACACATGTATAGTACTATCAAAGATGAAAACTCATCGATTCCTTTTATTGTTTTCAATATAAAAACTTATCAATATATACCAAATGAAGGTGATAAGATATTAACTATAGGGTCACCAAATTTGTATGAAAAAACAGGAAAAATTTCCTTTATCGCTCAATATGTTGAACCTTTTGGTATAGGGAAATTATATATTGAATTTGAACAGTTAAAGAAAAAACTTTCTAAAAATGGTTATTTTAAAGAAATTTATAAAAAACCTCTACCTAAATATCCAATTCAAATTTGTGTAGTCACTAGTAAGCAAGGGGCCGTTATAAACGATATTGTTACAACAATAAGAAGAAAAAATCACTTAATTAATATCGACTTGATTGATGTTGCTGTTCAAGGTGAAAATGCGGTAAAAGAAATTGTTAATGGTTTAAAATTAGCAGATGAGCAAGGCTATGATGTCATTATTTTAGCTCGTGGGGGTGGTTCGTTTGAAGATTTAATGCCTTTTAATGCTGAAATAGTTGCTGAAACTATTTTTAACATGAAAACGTGTTTAGTTTCTGCCATTGGGCATGAAACGGATTTTACAATTGCAGACTTTGTAGCTGACAAGCGGGCTTCTACTCCAACCGCAGCAGCTGAAATAATTGCTTTTAGCGTTTTAGATTTAATAACTGAAATTAATGACATTTTATCTAATATAGAAACAAAAATTAATTTAAAAATTCTTAAAGCTCAACAAAAAATATTCTCAAGAGGAAAAGATATTCAATATCATGCTGACAAAAAAATCAATAATTGTTTTAACTTAGTAAATAACTATATAGGAAAAATTAATATTTTAAACCCTAACAACATTTTACAAAAAGGTTACTTTAAAATAAAAAAAGGACAACAAGAAGTATTTAGTGTTAAAGACTTTTCTGTTGGAGACGAATTAAAAATTACAGGATATGACAGCGAAATTACAGCTGAAGTAATACAGGTAAAAAAAAGAAAATAAAATTTGGAGGCTTTCAAAATGAATTTCGAAACAAATTTAAAAAAGCTTGAAAATTTACTTAATAAACTTGAAAATGAACAAACTAGCATTGATGAAAGTTTAAAAATTTATGAAGAAGCTATAGCATTATCAAAAAAATGCATAGAAAGCATTAATAAAAGTAAAGGTAAACTTGAAATTTTAACTCAAGAATTAAATAAAATCGATTTTGAAATCAATTAACATCTCTCACATCTTTAATATATAGAAATCTTGTTTTATGATATAATAATGTTGTAAAGAGTGCTACTGTATTCTAGTCAGATAAGGTACAGCTGAAGGCGGGGTTAAAATACCGTCAAAGAGCATATCGATGAAGTTCCTTGTNTTTGCTTGAGTTGCCCAAACTTGGGCTGATGCTGGGAGTTAAGGATATTGGACGTCAAATAATGGCATATTTGAGCCGATCCAATTTCCGTGGAGACCTATATTGGTGGGGAAACCTGCTGAGTAGGATTAAACCTGTTTATGCGGTGATATTAGCTGTGTACAGTGTAGCTTGCCTTGAGTGACATAATGAGGATTAGGGTTACAAGAATAACATGCCCGCGAACTTGATTTTTCTAGTGCCTATGAAACTTATTGTTGCAAAAGAGGATAGGTTGTATTAAATCTGTCAAAGAAATTTTCTAGACAGTATTTAGATTAAGGATTATAGTGTGTACTAAGTGGCGATTCGGTTATACTTTGAGAAATCAAGTTTTGTAGAACTTTAAAGGAAACTGCTTGTTTGGTGACATCAAGTGTTCTGCAGGGAAATCCTACCGAACCTAAGTAGCAAGGTTTACTTAATCTATAGCACTCTTTTATATACGAGATTAAATAATGAAAAATCACAAACTGGAAAATAATTCTGATGACATTAATATATTAGATTCTAAAAATATTGATAACAATATCAATAATCTTAAAAATATTGAAGTTGATTTATCAAAACAAAAAAATAAAAAAATAAAAAACTCAAAACACAAAGCTACAAAATGGGTTTTAACTGTAATAATACTGACATTCTTTTTAGCTTTTTTATTTTCATTTGTTGCTGAAATTACAACATCAAAAGCAGGTTTGATTGTTTCGTTTGTATTGCTGATAATTTTGATATTAATTAACTATATTTCAGACGCCATAGGAGTTGCAGCCACCGCCAGCGAGGAACAGCCATTTCATGCTATGGCTAGCAAAAAAGAAAAAGGTGCAAAAATAGCCATATTGTTAATTAAAAATGCAGATAAAGTTTCATCAATTTGTTGCGATGTCATTGGTGATATATGCGGAATCATTAGTGGTGCATGCTCAATTTCTATTATATTAATGTTAGCAAAAAAAATTAATAATGCTCAAATAACATTTTGGCTAACAATTGCTTTTTCTGCTTTAGTCAGCGCAGTTACTGTTGGTGGAAAAGCGCTTGTTAAAATTTTTGCTATAAAAAGATCTAAAAATATAATTTTAAAAACTGCCAAATTTCTATCTATTTTTAACAAAAAAGAGAACAAATAAAATTTAGCATTGTTTTAAATTAATTCATTTTAGGTTATAATTATTGAGGAGACAAAAGCGTGAATTTTGGTGTTTATACGAATTTAACAAAAGATTTAAAAGGATTACAAACTCAAAAAGTATGTAATTCTATTAATAATCTTCTTAAAAATGAAAATGATAATTTGTTTTTATCCAATGATTTAAAAAACTTAGGAATTAAAGCTCAATACTTGACCAATGAAGATTTATTTAAACTTTGCAATGTTGTTGTTTTACTTGGTGGCGACGGAACCATTCTTCGCGTGGCAGAACTTGCCTCAAAATATAAAACAAAAATTTTGGCATTAAATTTAGGCAGCCGAGGGTTTTTGACAGAAATTCCCCCAAATGATTTAGATCAAATTTTGAAAGATATTTTGTCTAAAAATTATTGTTTAGATGAAAGGTTTATGATTCAAGCAAAAATAAATAAAAAAGTTTACATTGGACTTAATGATGTTGTTGTTTCAAGAGGAGATGCAAGAGCAGGACGATTTTGTGTTTATATTAATGGTTTTTTAGTAGACAAATATTCTTCTGATGGCGTTATTATAAGCACCCCAACAGGTTCTACAGCATATAATTTATCTTCTGGAGGACCAATATTAGCTCCTGATGTGTCAGCTTTAGTCATCACGCCAATCGCTGCACATAGTCTCCATACTAGACCTTTAGTCACAAACTCAAATAATGTAATTAAAATTAACATAAACTCAGTATCAATGCAAGCTCAATTAAATGTTGATGGCATAGATGTATGTAAAATTAATCAAAATGAAGATGTAGAAATAACTAAATCAAAAAACAGTTTGTTATTTATAAGGACAGTAACATATAATTACTATGATAGGTTTTTAAATAAACTGTTAAATTGGATAATTATATGAAAGGAGGAAATACCTTTAGATATAAAAAGGTATAAAGTTTGAATGTCAAAAATAAAAAGACATAAAAGTATACTTACTCTAATTAATGAAAATATTATTGAAACTCAACAAGAATTAACGGATTTATTAATTAAATTGGGTTATAAAGTTACTCAAGCAACTATATCAAGAGATATAAAAGAGCTTGGATTGGTAAAAGAATCATATGATGGCAAAACATATTACATGCAACCGCTCGATCCAAGACTTGAAAAACTAGTTTCAATTTTTAAGCAATCCGTAACAAGTATAGATTACGCTAATAACATTATAGTTATAAAAACAATAGAAGGATCAGCAAATTCATCAGCAGCCTTAATAGACTATCTTGATAATTCACAAATATTAGGAACAGTTGCTGGTGATGATACTATTATTGTTGTAATCAAAACAGAAGCGGAAGTTGTTAAAGTTATAGATCTATTAAAAAAATATATGCATTCATAATATGATTTCTACACTTTTAGTAAAAAATATTGCTTTAATAAAAGAGGCTGAACTTGATTTTGGCAAAGGTCTTAATGTTATTTCTGGAGAAACTGGTTCAGGAAAATCTATATTGATTGATAGTTTAAATTTTGTTTTAGGAGACCGAGCAGATAAATCCTTAATTCGACATAATAGTGAAACTGCTATGGTTGAAGCTACTTTTATTGAAATTAAAAATCCCGAAATTCATAGTATACTTAATTCTTACGGCATAGAATTTGATGATGAAATTATTATTAATCGAACCATGTCTATTAACGGGAAAAATGAATGTAGAATTAATGGAAAGCTAGTTACTGTTGCACAAATTAGAAAGATAGTTTCTTTATTAATTGATGTGCATTTACAGCATCAAAATCAATCTTTATTAAACGAACAAAATCACATTTATATATTTGATGAATATATAGGGGATACCATTTTATACATTAAAAATGAATATCGTAATTTTTTAAATTTATATAATAATATAATTGAAGACATTGAATCATATGGAAATGAAAATGAAATAAAACTTGAAATTGATATTTTGTCTCATCAAATATCAGAAATCGAAAAAATAAAATTTGAAGAAGATGAAGAAGCTAATTTAGTTAAACAAAGAAACATTCTTCAAAATCAAGAACATATTGCCTTGCTATTAAGTAATACGATAAAGATTTTAGATTATGGAAATGAATTTGGATGCTTATCAAATTTAAATACGACACTTAAAAACTTAAAAAGTATAGAAAAATATACGGATTCTTATGCTCCTTTGACAGCTCGTATTGAAAGTTGCGCAATAGAGCTTGATGATATATTATCAGATATTAAAAATACTTCAAATAATCTTAATGATTTTGATTCAAATTCATTAGATGCTATTACAAAAAGATTAGAGCAAATTAGGCTAGTGAAAAAAAAGTACGGAGAAAATATAGAAATTATTCAAGCGTTTTATAAAAAATCCAAAGATAGGCTTGAAAAACTATTAAATGCAGAAAGTTATTTAAGCGATAAAAAAAATGAAAAAAAGAAAACGTATGATAAGTTATTAAAATTAGCAAATGAAATGCATCAATTAAGAAAACAGCGTTCAGAAAGTTTTTCTAATGAAATAACTGCACACTTAAAAGATTTAGATATGCCGAATGTTCAGTTTGAAGTTGATATTATTGCGAGCGATACTATAAATTTTTCAAATTTTAATATCAATGGCTATGATGATGTTGTATTTAAAATTAGTCCAAACCTTGGAGAGCCTTTAAAAAACTTATCCAAAATTGCTAGCGGTGGTGAAATGAGTAGACTTATGGTAGGGCTTAAAAATATAACTGCAGATTTTGAGCATATTGGAACATTAGTTTTTGATGAAATAGACACAGGTATCAGTGGGTATGTAGGAAAAACCGTAGCAAAAAAACTATATAATATTGCTTTAAACCATCAAGTTATATCCGTAACACATTTACCACAAATTGTGGCAATGGCGGATATCCATTTTTTAATTTCCAAATTTACAAAAGATAATTCAACTTTTACTAAAATAACAAAATTAGATGAAGAAAATTCGTTAAAAGAAATAATGAGACTAACAGGAAGTGATATAAAAAGCATTGCTGGACTAAATAACGCTAAGGAGCTAAAAATATGGGCTAACAGCTATAAAATAGCGAAAAATAACCAGTGTATTGCAAAAAGCTAGTTATTTTGGAATAATTTTAAGTATTTTTATGCAAATTTTCCATATCACATAAAAATTTAACTTTATAAAAGACACTCTAATACACAAAATAAATTTTTTAGGTAATTATTAATTGAAGACTTTCGGTGTATTAATGTATAATATTTTATACGCACACTAAAATAACATTTTATAGTTATATATTATTTTGTGTAATTATTTATGGAGAAGTCTATGAAAGAGAAAATCAAATCCTTAGTTAAAAATTCACTTGAACAAATTAGTGATTGCAATTCCTTGAAAGAGTTAGAATTAATTAAAATAGAAATTTTATCTAAAAATGGCTCGTTTGCTAATTTAATGAAAGACTTAAAAAATATTCCCAATGAACAAAAGCCATTTTATGGAAAAATAATTAACGAAGCTAAATCAGAAGTTTTAAATGTGTTTTCTACAAAAAGCTCTATTCTCAATGAACAAGAACAAAATGCAAAAGAAAAAAAAGAAGCATTAGATGTTACTTTATCAAAAAAATATAACATTGGGGCATTTAATCCTATCAATATTGTTAAACAAGACATTTCTAACATTTTTATCGGAATGGGTTTTAGTTTAGCTGATGGGCCTGAAATTGAACTAAAAAAATATAATTTTGATTTGTTAAATATTCCAGAAGACCATCCTGCAAGAGACTTTACTGATACATTTTATATTACTGAAAACTTACTATTAAGGACTCAAACTTCAGGGGTCCAAGTTAGAGTACTCGAAAAAGAAAAACCACCTATAAAAATTATTTGTCCAGGAAAAGTGTATCGTCCAGATGATGATGCAACTCACAGCCCAATGTTTCATCAAATAGAAGGGCTATATATAGATGAAAATGTCACTTTAAAAGATTTAAAGAAAACACTTGAGGAATTTGCTAAATTATTTTTTGATAAACACACGACTGTTAGATTTAGGCCGTCATTTTTTCCATTTACTGAACCTAGTGTTGAGGTCGACTTAAGCTGTAGCATGTGTCATGGAAAAGGTTGTAATTTATGCAAAAACACTGGCTGGCTGGAACTTTTAGGTGCTGGAGTAGTCAATCCAGTTGTTTTAGAAAAATCCGGATTAGACAGCAAAAAATATTCTGGCTTTGCCTTTGGAATAGGAGTAGAAAGAGCCGCTATGATAAAATATGGAATTCCAGATATGCGACTTATGTTTGACAATGACGTTAGATTCATAAAACAATTTAAATTTTAAGGGGAAAATTATGTTAATACCGATTAAATGGCTTAAAGAATATATCAATTTTGAATTAGATATCAATGAAATTGCTCAAAAGCTTATTAACTCTGGCTTTGAGGTTGAACAAATTATCGATCAAAGAAAACAATATACAAACATAGTGACAAGTAAAATTGTTGAAATTAACGATCATCCGCATGCTTCTAACCTTAAAGTTTGTCAAGCTGAAATTAATAATGGGGTTTTAAAACAAGTAATTACAAACTCAAAAACTTTAAATGTTGGTGATTTTGTATTTTTGGCCCTGGAAGATGCAACTCTTTTTAGTGGATTAACCATAAAAAACACAGAAATACGTGGAGTTTTATCTCAAGGGATGTTTTGTGGAATTACTGATTTAAATTTAACTCAAGACGATTTTGATTATCATATTGATGATAAAGAAGTTTTAAAACTTAATGGAAACAATATAAACCCTGGGGTTAGTTTTTGCGATTTTTGGGAATTAAATGACTTGATTCTTGATATTTCAATAACATCAAATAGACCCGATGCAAACAGCATATTAGGAATTGCTAGAGAGCTTTCTTGTATCTTATCCAAACCATTGAAAAAAATTAATTGTTTACAAATAGAAAAATCACCTAGTTTGGAAAACAAATTAAAAATTGATAATATGGAACACAATAAATGTTTTGCTTATTTCACTGCTCTTATTGAAGATGTTAAAATTTTACCAACACCAAGAGCGATCAAAAATAAATTAAAAGCTGTTGGGATACGCTCTATAAATAATTTTGTGGATTTAACCAATTATATTCTAGTGTCTATCGGACAGCCAATGCATGCTTTTGATTATGACAAAATTGAAGGAAAGCAAATTATAGTTCGAAATGCTATCAAGAATGAAAAACTTAAAGCATTAGATGGAAAAGAGTATTTACTCTCTGAAGAAGATTTAATTATTGCTAATAAAAATAAGGCTATGGCAATAGCAGGGGTTATTGGTGGACTAGATAGCTCCATAACCAAACACACGAAAACAATAGCATTAGAAAGTGCTGTATTCAGCAAAGAAACCGTGAGAAAAACCTCTAAACATCTTGGTATTCGTACAGATAGTTCTGCGAATTTTGAAAAAGGTGTTAACTTTACAACCCAGCTTCTCGCTTTGGAAATGTTTTTATTTTTTGTAGAAAAATACAAATGGGGGAAGGTAAAAAGAATTTATGACGGATTTATACTTAATTATCAAGAAAATCCACAAATAACTTTTACAGCTCTTGATATTGAAAAAGTTTTAGGTATTTATGTAGAGCAACATATAATTGAAAAAATTCTTAAAGGCTTAAATTTTGAAATAACATTATCCAAAGACGGAATTTTCCAAGTTACAGCTCCACAATATAGAACCGATATTTCTTCCATCAATGATGTTGCTGAAGAAATTATAAGAATATACGGCTATGATAAACTTGAATCAGATGAGCACACTAGTTTCACATTAACAGTAGGCACTATAAATACAAAGGAAACGTGTTTAAATAATATTAGAAATTTAGCTATATATAATGGATTATATGAAATAATGACATATTCGTTCATAGGAGAAAGTGACTTTGATAAAATTAATTTATTAAAAGAAGATGAATTAAGAAATGCTATTACCTTGTCTAACCCATTAGGATTGGATATGTCTATAATGAGAACAACTTTAATACCAAGTATGCTCAATGTAATGGAAAAAAATTTTAGTAGAAGTAATAAGTCGGCAACATTTTTTGAAATCAGTAAAACATACAAATGGGAAAACGCAAAAAAACTCAATATAAATGAACACTTAATGCTTTGTTTAGGCTCCTATGATAATGGAGATTTTTATTCATTTAAGGCTATTGTGGAAGCTATTTTTGATAAACTATCAATTAATGTTAGATTTAAATCTTCAAACTATAATTTTTTACACCCATATGTAACTGCGGATATATTTATTCAACGCGAAAACAAAGAAGAAATAAAGGTAGGCTTTATTGGACAAATAAATAATAAGCTAACTAAGAATTATAATATATCTTCCAATTCTTTTTTGGCTGAAATTAATTTAGATTTAGTTTTTGAAGAATACAAAGGCTATAAAGGATATTCAATGATTTCCAAGTATCAGCCTGTAGAAAGAGATTTTGCTATTGTTTGTGAGAACAATATAGAAGCTCAAACAATTATTGATATTATCAGTGATGCTGCAAGGCCATATATCAAATCAGTTAATATTTTTGATGTTTATCAAGGTGAACAGATTGAAAAAAACAAAAAAAGTATTGCTTTGAGAGTAGTTTTGCAAAGCGATACGAAATCTTTAAACGAAAATGACATTAATACAATATCTGAAAAAATAATAAAAAGCTTATATGAAAAAATTCATGCTACTTTGAGATAACTAATATTATAATAGGGAGTTTGAGGTGAAACAATTAGAAAAAATTTATAATTTATTAGAATTTAATAAAATCCTTAAAAATATTGCTAAGTTTGCCTCAACATCATCTGCAAAAGAATTATTACTTCAAACAAAGCCATATGAAAATATTACAAAATTAAATAATGAACTGGATTTAGTTGAGCAAACTGTAATTGTTGAAACAACCGGAAAATGTCATGTAAGTTTTTCTTTTGAAGATATTAGATTAATTCTACAAAAAGCAAAGCTTTCTTCTTTATTATCAATATCAGACATCATAAAAATAGCCAAAATGATTAAAGCTGCCTCGATAACAAAAAATAACTTAGTTATTTTGTGTGACGATTCAACTCCCGACTTAAAAAATCTTGTTTCTAGTATATCTAATCAAAAAAAACTTCTCAATGAAATTGAGAGATGTATAATTTCCGAAACCGAAATAAATGATAACGCTTCAGTAAATCTTGCTAAAATTCGCAAAGAAATAAGAAATAAAAGCGATCAAATCAAAAAGCAAATCAATAAATTTTCAACCTCCCCAATTTATGCTGCTTGTTTACAAGATAATATTGTTACAATACGCAATGATAGATATGTTTTGCCAGTGAAAGCAGAATATAGAAGTTTTATTCCTGGATTAATACATGATAGAAGCGCTTCGGGGCAAACTCTATACATTGAGCCTATGTCTATCGTTGAATTAAATAATGATTTAAAAGCACTTCAGCTTGATGAGGAGTCCGAGATACAAAAAATATTGTATGCTCTCACTTTAGAAATATCAATAAATGCAGATCAAATAGGATGTGATTATGACAAAATGATAAAATTAGATATGCTTTTTGCAAAAGTATATTATGCTAAGCACCATAAAGCAATACGCCCAATTATAAATAATAAAGGCATCATAGACATAAGCAAAGGAAGACATCCATTAATTGATTTAAACAAAGTTGTTCCAACTACAATATCAATAGGGAAAACTTTTAACATTTTAATTATTACAGGACCTAATACTGGCGGTAAGACTGTCACATTAAAACTTGTAGGACTGTTTGTTTTAATGGCTATGGCTGGGATATATGTTCATGCGGAATCAGCAAATATTTCCATATTTAGTTCTGTATACTGTGATATAGGCGACGAGCAAAGTATTGAACAAAATCTTTCAACTTTTTCATCTCACATATCAAATATTAAATATATTGTTGATAACGTTGATGAAAAATCCTTAGTATTATTAGATGAATTGGGAGCAGGAACTGATCCAAAAGAAGGCTCTGCTCTTGCTTTATCCATAGTAGACTATCTTGAAAAAGTTAAAGTAAAAGCATTAATAACTACACATTATAATGAATTAAAAGAATATGCATTAGTAAAATCAAATTTTCAAAATGCATCAATGGAATTTGACCATAACACTTATGAGCCCACATTTAATTTGTTAGTAGGTTCCCCGGGATTTTCAAATGCTTTATTTATAGCCTCTAAACTCGGACTAAAACAAGAAATAATTGATAATGCTACAAAAAAAATGAATAAAATTGATATTAAAACGGAAGATTTGCTTAAATCAATTGAAAAAATGCGAACTGACTTAAACTCGAAGCAACAAAAATTAGATTTGATTTTAAATACCAATGCAGAAAAGCAAAAAGAAATAGAAAAAGAGCTCGAAAACATTAAAAGAATTAAAGAAAACTTGCAAAATAAAGCTGAAAACTTTAAAGCTAAATATATAAAAAATAAACTTGTTGAAATAGATAAAATTGTTGATGACATTAAACAACTTGCAGAAAATCCAACAACAAAAAATTTATTTAAAGCGAGAGATTTAAAAAGCAAGCTAAAAAAAATAAACGATAATCAAATTGATTCAAACCTAGATACTGAAACTCCACAATTAAATAATAGCCTTAAAAGTTTTAATATCAATGATAGCGTGTTTGTTAAATCTTTAAATCAAGAAGGAATTATCATTGAAATATTGAAAAAAAATAAATTTCAAATTAAATTGGGAAATTTTGCTGGAATTTTTGACGTATCTGATTTAATCCCCCTAGCTAACAAAAAGACTGATTTTGATGAAAACATTAAAGTTGGCTCTATTTTTAGCCATAATTTATCTAGTAGGGCGATACCAATGGAATTAAATTTAATAGGACTTACGGGACTTGAAGCAGAAATGATTCTAACACAATATATTTCTGATGCATATGCCTCTAAATATCAACAAGTGAAGATTGTACATGGATATGGAACTGGCAAACTTAAAGCTGTTGTTGAAAAAGCACTATCAAATAGCTCAATAGTTAAATCCTATAGAGAAGGTAGATTCGGAGAGGGAGGCTCCGGGGTAACTATGGTCAATTTTTATTAAAACAATTAAAATTAATATGGGAAATAATTCAAAAGAAAATTTAATATATTTAGATAATGCTGCAACTACATGTAGTTTAAGTGGCTGTATGGATATAATTCAAAAATATACTTTCTCAAGTTTTTACAATCCATCTGCGACATATAGTAAAGCAATTGAAGTAAAAAAAGATTTGGAAAAAGCTAGAAAAAACATTCTAAATAAACTAAATGGAAGCGAAGGGAAATTAGTTTTTACTTCATCAGGCTCAGAAGCAAATAATATAGCTTTAAGTTGTTTGTCTATACCAAAAGGTTCTAAAATTATTGTTGGCAATGCTGAACATTCATCAGTTTTTAATGTAACCACATTGCTAAAGTCGTTAGGCTATAATATTTGCTTTGCTCCTGTAAACTTAAATGGCCAAATTTGTTTGGAAAAATTTAAACAAATTTTAACTCCCGATACTAAATTGGTTTCAATAATGCATGTCAACAATGAAACAGGGGCAGTTAATGATATAAAATTACTTAACTCTTTATCTAAGTGTGCTAATAAAAATATCATATTTCATGCTGATGGAGTGCAAGCTGTCGGTAAAATTCCAGTTGACATGAAAGAATTGGATGTTGATCTATATTCAATTAGTGCACATAAATTTGGAGGCATTAAAGGTGCTGCTGCATTATATGCTAAATCGCAAATAAACATAAAACCTTTTATATATGGCGGCGGTCAGGAACTAAACATACGATCTTCTACCGAAAATATTACTGCAATATTATGTATGGAACTAGCATTAATTCACAAATTGAAAAAACTTGAAGATAATATTCAAAAAACGAAATCCTTTCAACAAAAACTTAATCACTATTTTTCAAAATTGGATAACATCAAAATTCTTACTAAAATTGAAAATAGTAACTATCATATTTTTTCATTTGCTATGAAAAAAGTAAAGTCAGAAATTATGCAGCACATTTTAGAAGAAAATAAAATATTTGTAGGCACCGGAAGTGCTTGCAATTCATCAAAACATAATTTAAGAATTTCAAATGCTCTTAAATTGGGTAACGAATATAAACATGGAATAATTAGATTAAGCTTTTCTGAAGAAACTAATGAAGAGCAAATACAAAAATTCTTAAACATATTTTCTCTAGAATACAATAAAATATATAATCAATTAAATTCAGGAGTATAAAATGAAATATAATGTTAATTGTATAATTATTAGACCCGGTGAATTGTTTTTAAAAGGTAAAAATAAATTTCTATTTGAAAATTGTTTATTTAACAACATTAAAGATGCTCTCAAAGAATATGAGGCTACTATCTTAAAATCGCAAAATAGATTTTATGTTGAAAAATTTAATCTATCTAATTTGAATGATATTCTCAATATTTTAAAAAAAATTTTTGGTATTTCAACCATAAGTCAAGCATATAAAGTTTCAATAGATGTAGATTCAATAAAAAATGTTGTTATGAATGTTATACCAAAAGAAGGAACTTTTCGAGTTACGACTAAAAGAGCATATAAAAAATTTCCAATGACTTCTATGGAGTTTTCTGCATATTTAGGTGCTGAAATATTAAAAAAATTCAATCAATTATCTGTTAATTTATTTGATTATGACTTTAATCTTAATATTGATATTAGAGAAAATAATTTTGCTTATATATTCTTTGAAACAATAAAAGGAGCTGGCGGACTTCCAGTTGGAACTTCTGGCAAAGCAAGCTTGCTACTCTCTGGAGGCATTGATAGTCCTGTCGCTGGTTTTATGATTGCTAAAAGAGGTGTACAATTAATAGCTATTCATTTTTATTCTTTCCCATATACAAGTGAACTGGCATTATTAAAGGTAAAAGACTTGGTAAAGAAGCTTTCAGAATATGCAAAAAAAATTGATTTATTCATTGTACCATTTACAAAGATTCAAGAAAATATTTATAAAAAATGCCCTGATTCATATATGATAACCATTATGAGACGTTTCATGATGAGAATTGCAGAAAAAATATCTAAAAATAACAACTCTGAAGCTATTGTTACTGGCGAAAGCTTAGGACAAGTAGCATCACAAACTATACCAAGTATTATTTGCACTGATAATGCCACCATATTACCTGTTCTAAGGCCTCTAATTGCATTTGATAAAACAGAAATAATAGATATTGCAAACGACATAAACACATACGATATTAGTATCAGACCTTTTCAGGATTGTTGTACGGTATTTGTTCCTCAAAAACCTGCTATTAAACCTAAACTTGATATGGTAAAAAAATTTGAAAATGAGCTCGATATAGAAGCTTTAGTTAATGATGCCGTTGCTATGACAACAATTGAAAGTTTTTAAAATTATGAATAAAATTTTATTGCAAAATAAATTTAGATACTTTATTCAGACATTTGGATGTCAAATGAATGTACACGAATCTGAAAAAATCGCAGGTTTATTAAGCTCCAATGGTTATACTAAAGTTAGTAATATGCAAATGGCTGACATTATTGTATTTAACACATGCTGTATAAGAGATACGGCTGAGAAAAAAATTTTATCTAAAATAGGAGAATTAAAAGCCTTAAAGAGAAAAAATAAAAATCTTATCATTGCAATTGTGGGCTGTATGACACAGCAAGAAGGTAAAGCTACAAGCATTTTAAATACATATAATTATATAGATATAATACTTGGAAGCAATAATCACCTTGATCTAGTAAAACATATTAATGAACTTTCAAAAAAGAAAAAAATTGTTCAAATTGAATCTTTAGACAATAATAATATAATTGAAGATTTCCCAATATATAGAGAGTCTAAGTATAAAGCCTTTGTAAACATAACATACGGCTGTAATAATTTTTGTACTTACTGTATAGTGCCATATGTTCGTGGACCCGAAATAAGCAGAAATCCACAAAAGATCATTGAAGAAATCACTGGTCTTTTAAGTAATGGAATTAAGGAAATTACATTATTAGGACAAAATGTTAACAGTTATAAGTTTGAAGATATTGACTTCAATAAACTCTTAATTATGATAGATAATATTAACGTTGTTAAAGAGTTTTGGATAAGATTTATGACTTCACATCCAAAAGATTTAGATGAAAATATTATAACTACAATAGCCAATAGCAAGCACATTTGCAATAATATACACTTGCCTTTGCAATCTGGTTCAAATAAAATATTAAATTTAATGAATCGTAAATATAATAGGGAACAGTACCTAAACATAATTAAAATCATTAGGGACAAAATTCCCCACTGTGGAATAACTACAGATATAATGGTTGGATTTCCATATGAAACCGAAGAAGATTTTTTAGATACCTTGGACATAATTGAAAAAGCTCAATTTATGAATGCCTTTACTTTCATTTATTCACAAAGAAAAGGAACTCCTGCAAGTGAAATGCCACAAATTGCCCCTGAAATAAAAAAAGAACGTATAATGAAATTAATTAAAAAACAAAATATAATAGCCAAAAATATATCAAATGAGTATGTAAATAATACATATACCGCATTTGTTGAATCTTATGATCATAAAAACAAAATTCTCATTGCAAGACTTCAAGATGGGAAACAAGTCAACATCAAAAATAATGATATATCCTTACTTGGATGCTTTGTTAAAATTAAGATTAAAAATGCAGGAATTTCTGCATTATTAGGAGAAGTAATATGATAAATTATGAAAAATTATCTCCAATGATGAAACATTATTTTGAAATCAAAAAACAATACCCAGATTGTATAATTTTATATAGGCTTGGTGATTTTTATGAAATGTTTTTTGATGATGCAATAGAAGCAAGCAAAATTTTAGAGATTGCACTTACTGGTAGAGATTGTGGTTTAGATGATAGAGCACCTATGTGCGGAGTTCCTTTTCATGCAATAGATTCTTACATAGGAAAACTTATAAAGGCGGGGAAAAAAGTTGCTATATGCGAACAGTTATCTGATCCGAAAAATTCAAAAGGCATTGTAGAAAGAGATGTTGTACGTGTTATAACACCCGGTACTGTAATAGAAGCTGAAATGTTAGATGAAGGAAATAACAACTATCTTTTATCGGTTTCTAACTCAAATGGCGAATTTGGATTAAGTTGGATTGATTTATCAACGGGGGAATTAAAGGCTACTAAACTTGAAACTTTTGAAATTGAGTTATTAAAAGAATTAATACTCTTTATAAATCCAAGTGAAATAATTGGAAATGCAGATAGTGCTAATATCATTAATAATTTTAATATATCAAATATGGAAATACTTCCCAAAGCACAAAAATACTACGAATATTCTTATGATATTGAAAATGCAAAAAAATCTATACTGTTATTTTTTAATGCCAAATCCATAAAAGCATTAGACTTAGAATCTGAGGAAACTATTATTTCTTCTTTAGGCGCTTTACTTGAATATTTAACTAACACTCAAAAAACAAGTCTAAAACATGTACAAACTCCTACTGTATTAAGAAAAATGAATAAAATGTTTTTGGATTTTAATACTGTAAGAAACTTAGAGTTGTTAGAAAGTTTTACAGAGCGAACAAAAAGAGGAAGTTTATTAGGTTTACTAGATAAAACAAAAACGAGTATGGGAGCAAGGGCTATTAGAAAAGCCATACAAGAACCCTTTACCAAATCTTCAGCTATCAACAATAGACTAGACTCAATTGAGGAACATATACGTCATAAAGATAATATAAACTTAATAACAAGCGAACTTTCAAAAATTAGTGACATTGAAAGACTTTGTACAAAAATAGCATATAACTCAATAAATCCTAGAGAATGTAGATCTTTATTACAATCCTTGTTTTCTATATCTAATGTAAAAGAATACATGTCAGTATACACATCATCTAAAAATAATATTAGTATTTATAGAAGATTACAACCCTTAAAATCACTAGCTAAAATGCTAGAAACTGCTTTAGTTGAATCCCCGCCACTAATAGCTAGAGATGGGGGGTTTATAAAAAAAGGATTCCATCCTGAACTAGATAAATACAAAAGCCTACAAAAAGATGCTAAAAAATGGTTAGCAGAATATGAAGCCAAAGAAAAAGAAAAAACTGGTCTAAAAACATTAAAAATTGGATACAATAGAGTTTTTGGGTATTATTTAGAAGTCTCAAAATCTTTTATGAATCAAGTTCCTACATATTATGATAGAAGACAAACTTTAAGTAACTCTGAACGATATATAACTACAGAGTTAAAAGAAATGGAACAAAATATATTAAATGCAGAGGAAAAGGCTCTTGCACTTGAACTGGAAATTTTTGATAACATAAAAAAAGTGTTAAACGACAATATTTCAATTCTACAAGAAAATGCAAGAGCAATCGCTGAAATTGATGTTATTTTAAGTTTAAGTGTGGTTGCAATAAACAACAACTATACTAAGCCTATAATTGATTCATCTATCAAAAATTTAACAATAAAAAATGGAAGACATCCCGTTATTGAAGATTTGAACAATATGTTAAATTTTGTGCCAAATGACACCGCGTTAAATGAAGACTGTAATACCATAATAATTACTGGCCCTAACATGGGTGGAAAATCTACTCTTATGCGCCAAGTAGCATTAATTGTCCTTTTGGCTCAAATGGGTTCTTATGTGCCTGCAGAATTTGTTGAAACATGCATATTTGATAGGATATTTACTAGAGTAGGTGCAAGTGACAATCTTTCATTTGGTCAATCAACGTTTATGGTAGAAATGTCAGAAGTTACAAATATAATTAACAATGCAACAAAAGACAGTTTGATTATCTTGGACGAAATAGGTAGAGGCACATCAACGCTTGATGGCTTATCTATTGCTTGGGCTGTTACAGAATATATTGCCACTACAATTAAAGCAAAAACACTAATTGCAACACACTATCATGAGTTATCTGAATTAGAAAATTTATTTGATAAAATTAAAAATTATCATATGCTCATATCTGAAAGTAAAGAGGGAATTTCTTTTCTATATAAAATTGCTAGAGGAAGTACGAGTAAAAGCTTTGGCGTTGAAGTAGCAAAAATGGCAGGTTTAAAACAAGAAATAATCGATAGGGCTAAAATTATTTTAAAAGCAATAGGTGAAGAACATAGCCAAGAGTTAGTAAATAAAATAACTTTAAATCCTCACAAAAAGTCAAAAGCAAATATACAAATTGGGTTTTTTGATATACCAAGTAAATATACTGAAGTAGAACAAAGATTGGAACACGCTGATTTAAATAATTGTACCCCAATACAAGCTTTAACCATTTTAAATGAAATAAAAAAGATTTTAATAGAAGAGGTTTAAAATGAAAATTAATATATTAAGTCCAAATATCTATAATTTAATTGCTGCTGGAGAAGTAGTGAATGACCCTTCATCAATCATTAAAGAATTAATTGAAAATTCAATAGATGCATCTGCAAATAATATATCAATTCATATAGAAGATGGCGGTATTAAATCAATCATTGTTGCTGATGATGGAATTGGCATTCCGCAAAGTGAACTTGAAAAAACAGTTCTCCCACATTCAACTAGTAAAATTTGCACAGTAAGTGACCTAACTTCAATATCAACTTTAGGGTTTAGAGGAGAAGCTCTTGCTTCAATATCAGCTGTTTCTGACTTTGAAATTAAAAGTAGGTATTACAATGAAGAATTTGCAAAATCATTAAAAATTAAAGGTGATAAAAAAACATTAAATATTTGTGGAGCTAATATCGGTACTACCATAACTGTAAAAAATTTATTTTTTAATACTCCAGCTCGATTCAAATTCTTAGGATCTCCCAAAAGTGAAGAAAGTAAAATAACTAGACTAGTTAAAAGATTAATTTTGGCCAATCCAGATATCGCATTTAAATATTATATTGATTCTTCTTTAACATTAGCAAGTGATGGTGATGGTTTAAATGGTGCATTAAAATCAATTTATACATCAAATGAACTAAAAGATTTATTCTATATTGAAAATCATATAAATAAAATCAAAATTTTTGGATATATCTCCAATACCAAACTAGTTAAATATAATAGAAATGATCAATTATTAGTCGTTAATGGTAGAGTTATTGAAAATACAGCAATGACTGCAACAATTCAAAATGCTTATGGAGATCGATTAATGAAACGCAACTTCCCAGTATATGTCTTAAACATAATTGTTCCATTTGAAGATGTCGATGTTAATGTACATCCAAATAAAAAAGAAGTTAGATTTGCAACATCTTCAAAAATATTAGGAAGCTTATATAATGCAATAAAACAAGCTTTGGAGGAATATGAACAACAAACTAGAGATAACCTATTTAAAGCAGATTTATCCATTAAAAATAATTCAAATAAGTCTCTTGCATTTGATGCAACTACAAAACCTGATGAAAACAACAAAATGTTTATTGAAAAAGAAAATGACAAACAACATATAGAAAAAAAGATTAGTAATCTAAGTTCAAACAATGACTTTTTAGATACAAAAGAAGAAATACTAATAGAAAATTATTCATTTTTTGACTTTTATTCAAAAAAAAGAGAAAAAATTGAAAAACATGAAAATAAGGAAACTAATAAATATAATGAATCAATCAATTCTTACAACTATAATGTTATAGGGCAAATATTTGGTACATATATCTTAATAGAATATAATAACGAATTATATTTTATTGATCAGCATGCCATACATGAAAGAATAATATTTGATGATTTAATGGCACAAATTAATGATATTACAAATATAATAGTCCAACCGTTATTGGTTCCTTTAACTTTAGATTTTGAAAATGATGAATATGAAATTTTATCTCAAAATTTAAAATATTTAAATGATATTGGATTTTCAGTTGAACTTTTTGGCATTAATACAATTAAATTTAATTCAATTCCCATAATTTTTAAAAATGTTAATATACACAAATTTATTACACTCATTGCACAATATTTGCTTTCAGAAGAAAAAATGAAACTACAAGAAATTGCCAAAGATATAATTGCTAAAATGGCATGTTCTGCAGCAATTAAAGGAAATACACAATTTTCTCAAGAAGAAATTAAAAGCATATTTCATTATTTGTTAAAAAACAACTTTCCCGAACAATGCCCTCATGGAAGACCAACATTTTTAAAATTTTCAAAAATTGATATTGAAAAAAAATTTAAAAGGAGATAATACATATTGTACATTTTTATTGCTGGAGCAACCTCTACCGGAAAATCTAATATTGCAAATTTTATTTCTAAAGAATTAAATGGCGAAATATTGTCGTGCGATGCTTCTCAAGTATATAAGCATATGGATATTGGTACCAACAAAAATAGAGACTTAGAAACAAAACAGCACTTAATTGATCTTATTGAACCAGATCAAGATTTTACGGTTGTAGACTATAAACGTTGTTCAAATATAGTTTTAAATGATTTAAAAAAAATCAATATAACACCTATAATTACAGGTGGCACGGGCTTTTATATGGATACTTATTTATATGATCAAGAATATGGTGCTACAACAATAAATCAAGAAGAAATTAAAAAATCTATTGAATACGATTTAAAAACCAAAGGAGCAATTTATTTATATGATGAACTCAAAAAGTTTGATCCAATTACAGCCAAAAAAACACATCCTAACAATATTAGAAGAGTTATTAGATATTTAACAATAGTAAAAAGTGGCAAAAAGCCTTCCACACTTTCAAAAACATTTAAATTGAAAAAGGAAAATTATTTATTTTTTATATTAACATCTTCAATTAATTTGATTAACGAGAAAATTTTAAAAAGAATACACATAATGATTGATCTTGGGCTTAAAGAGGAAGTTGAAAAACTGCTTAATTTAGGATATTCTTTTAAATTAAAATCGATGCAAGCCATAGGTTACAAGGAGTGGGAGCCATTTTTTTATGAAAAAACAGAAATTGACACTGTAATAGAGCAAATTAATATAAATACTCGTCAATATGCAAAAAAACAAAGAACTTGGTTTAATAATCAATATAAAAATATTAGCAACGTATATTATATTGATATTGAAGACAATCCACATGAACAAATATTAGATTTAATACATAAGAAAGGAAATACAAATGATTAACAATATCGAAAAGAATCTTAAAAAAATTTTCAATGCAATTGAAGATATTGCACTTTACAATTTTAATAAAGTTTTGGATGCATACAAAAATAATCGAGTCTCAACTCAACATTTTTCTCCAACAACTGGCTATGGGTACGATGATTTAGGTAGAGATATGTTATGTAAATTAATTGCAGACATTTTTTCCTCTGAAAAAGCTATTTTTTCACCATTAATAACATCTGGAACACATGCCTTATATATTGCTTTAAGTGGAATTTTAAAACCTAATGATAACTTTTTATGTCTAGGAAAACCATATGATACTCTCAACGACGTAATTTTTGGAGAAAACAACAATTCTTTACAGGATTTTGGCATAAATTGTAGAATTTTAGAATCTGATTCTAACAATAACTTTAATTTTAATCTTATAAAAAAAGAATTAAATAAAAACAAACCTAAACTCATATTAATTACTAGATCAAGCGGATACTCATGGAGAGAAGCCTTAAAAATAAACGAAATAGGTCACCTCATTGATTACATAAAAACAAATCAAAAAGATGCAATTGTGTTAGTAGATAACTGTTATGGTGAATTTGTTTCAAAAAAAGAACCAACTGAAGTGGGAGCCGACATAGTGGTCGGATCATTTATAAAAAACATTGGTGGTGGCATCGCTCCAACAGGGGCTTACATTGTAGGAAAAGCAAAATTAATTGATAAAATAGCAAATAGATTTATTGCACCTTCAATAGGAATGGAAATTGGCTCATACAATGCCTCATATACACCATTTTATCAAGGACTATTTTTGGCTCCTACAATTGTAAAAAACGCAGTTAAAAGCTCCCTTATATTTGGATATGCATTTAAACAATTAGGATATGAAACTTTACCTAAAATTAGTTCTAATAATTTACCAGGCGATATTATAAGAGCAATAAAATTTGAATCAAAAGATAAATTAATCAAATTTGTACAAGAAATTCAAAAAAATTCACCGATTGATAGTTTTGCAACGCCAGAACCTTGGGGAATGCCTGGATATTCAAATGAAATTATTATGGCGTCAGGCTCATTCACGCAAGGATCATCAATTGAACTTTCCGCAGATGCGCCAATTAAATCTCCATACATTGCATATTTACAAGGCAGCTTAACATACGAACATTCTGTAATAGCCTTAAATACAATTTTAAAAAAGTTTTAAATTAAATTTATATAATTCAATTTTCAAAATATATTATTTAAAAAAGATGCAAAAACATAAAATATATAAAAATAACAATAAAATTTAGAAATACGCAAATTTTAACCCGCCCCGATAGATATCTATTCGCAAAAGGTGTGTTTTACGAATAGATATTTGGCTGATAAGCTTTGCGTTTTTATATCCCCCACTTACTATCTTTTAAAAATTAATTTGAACATTAATTCAATTTTACAAATTGATAAAATTGTATTTTTTAGTAAAAATTGATAAAATAATTATGTTATGAATAATAAACCAAACAATTATTTTGATGAAAGAGATTTAAATACCTACAAAAAGTTTGAAAAAATTGTAGAAAATGAACTTCCATATTTTTGTATTGAATTTTTTAATGCAATCGATACTCAAACGACCTATTTAACAAAACTAAACTATGCCATGGATTTGGCTATTTTTTTTGACTTTTTAATTAGCAAGCATAAAAACTTTAAAGATTTATCACCAATCGATATAGAAATTGAACACTTGAATACAATTCGAGCAACTGATATTGAATATTTTCTTAGATATCTTTCATTTTATACCTATAAAGGAGTCTCGCGAAAAAATAAAGATAGCTCAAAAGCAAGGAAGCTTAGTACAGTTAAAGCTCTTTTTTCGTATTTTTATTCAAGAGATAAATTAAAAGAAAATGTTACAACAAAAGTAAAGTCCCCTAAAATTAGAACTAAACCCATTATAAGACTTGAAAACTCAGAAGTTAAACAACTGTTAAAAAATATTGAAAATGAAAATGCTTTTGAGACAGAATTTCAAAATGCATATAACAAAAAAATAAACTTTAGAGACTATACGATAATTAATTTAATTTTAAATACAGGAATAAGAATAAGCGAATGTGTTGGACTAGACATCGATGATTTTGATTTAGCTAACAACTCTTTCTCTATTACAAGAAAAGGTGGAAATATTGCACAATTATATTATTCTGATGAAATTAAAGAACTTCTTGAGTTATATTTAGAATATCGACTAAATAAAGTCCCCAAAGAGATAAATATTAATGATAAACATGCAAATGCCCTATTTATATCATTAAAGGGATGTCGTTTAGGAGTTAGATCTATTCAAAATATAGTTAAAAAATATGCAAAAACAGCTGCCCCTCTAAAAAATATATCACCGCACAAACTAAGAGCAACTTTTGGTACAGCTCTATATAATGCCACTGGTGACATCTATGTAGTTGCAGAAGTTTTGGGCCATAAAGATATTAATACGACCAAAGAATATTATGCGGCAACATCAGAAAAAATCAAAAAAACAGCTGTTTCATCCTTTTCATATAAAAAAGAATAAAAGTAGAATGTTATTATATTTAGTATTTTATTTTACCCTTTATTTTAGAATAAAAAATCATTTCTTTACTATTTTTACACACTATGATAAAATTTAATAAACTAATATATTGAGAACTTGGATATGAAAAGTTTAAATCTTGAATTAAATGAACTTTTTTATTATTTAACTGAATTTATTGATAGAAATGGCTTTTCCCCTTCCTATAGAGAAATTCAGACAGCATTAGGATATAAGTCTATTTCAATGGTAAAACCCAAACTATTAGAGCTAGAACAATTAAATAAAATTAAAATAAACAATTATAAAAGTAGAGCAATCGAAATTATAGGATTAAAAAATAGATTACAACAAGAAACTCCTATAAATGAATCTATTGTATTCAAAATTTTAAATGATACATTCCCCAATAGATTTTCTACTCAAAATGACAACGTGTTGTCCATATCAAAAACACTATTGCCTGAAATTGATGCTACAGATAGTTGCTTTATACTAAAAATGATTGGCACAAGCATGGTAGACGCCGGCATAGATGATGGGGATTTTGTTTTGATTAAAAATCAAACAACAGCCAAAACAAACGATATTGTTTATGCGTTAATAGAAGATGAGTTTACAACGATAAAAAAATACATAAAAAAAGGAGAAATGATAACACTCTTTCCTGCAAATAAAAGCATGAAACCAGTCATACCTAAAAAAATAAAAATTTTGGGAGTGATTGTTGGTTGTCTTAAACTAAAGTTTTAAAATGTCACAAATTAATCAAGATTTATTTAGAGGTCACGTCGATACTATCGTTCTAAAGGCTTTATCCATAGAACCTAAATATGGTTATGAAATTTTATCGATTATAAGCGATGCCTCAAAAGATATATATAATATAAAACAATCAACCCTTTATAGCATCCTAAAACGATTAGAGAAAAATGGACTTATTTCTTCATACCTTGGCGATGAAAGTATGGGCGGTAGAAGAAGATATTATGCCCTAACGGAAAGCGGAAAATCATATTTAGCCGAAGAGCAAGCAGACTGGGAGTTTTCTCGCACCTTGCTTGATGTACTTGTAAGTGACAAACAAGTTGATTTAGAGTTAATATCCCCCACATATAACCCCAGTGACCTTAGTCCTTTAACAAAAAGAAATAAATCAATAGATGAAGAAAACTATTATAATAATTTAGATAAACAAGAAGAAACTTCAAACAATACAACAAATAAAGAATCTACTGTTGATGAGCAACAAACAAAAAGTTTTAATGACATTAATGATGAAGATTCAAATAATAACCATAAAAAAGACATTTCACATGCACTAAAAACTCTCCAAATTGGAGAGTATTCGCTAGAAGAACAAAAAATTACAATTATGCCTATCTACCAACAACAATCTAGCGAAATTAACAACAATTTTAATGTTAAAAAAAATTTAAGTGCAAATAAACCCATCACTTTATTAGAAAACGAAGGGGAAAAAGATCGCATAAACTATAAGGATGAGTTGGCTCAATTATTTTTTAGAAAGAAAGAACCAAAATATGAAACTAGAAAAAGATTTTATGAGGAATCTTTAAAATTAGAAGAAAGCACTCATAGAGTGCAACACTTTAATGATTTAAGGCAAAATTTATTGCTTGAAGGCTATCGCCTAAAACCTTACAATAAATTTAACACATTAAATTACTATTATATGAAATACATATATTCAAACAAGCTTATGAGAGATACTTCGTATATAGTTTCTGTTATATTTTTTATAATTTCATTATTGATAACCATTTTTCATCCAATACTTGAAATTAATAGTATTATTGCACCTTTAATTATGACCTTGATTTTTGCAATTTATCCGATAATAACGACCATAATTTGGAATATTTATCCAACCAAAAGAATAAAGGCTAAATATAATTTAACTTTTACATTAATAAAAACTTCTATTATTATATTACTGACAATTTCAATTACAGTGATAACACATATAATTTCGGGAAATATTATATCTGAAATTAAAAAATTTAAATTTTATATACCTATGATATATTCAATGTTCTTTCCCATATATGCGCTAATATATTATCTGCTTTTTAGAACTACAAAATATCATCTTTCGAAAAATAATTAAACTTTTAATTGCTTGCTTGTTTTGCTTGTTCCCTAGCAATTAAATCACATTTATTATTATATTTATTATCAGAATGACCTTTAACTTTAATAAACCTTACATTATGGATTTTTATTTGATAGATCAACTCTTTCCATAAATCTACGTTTTTAATTTTTTTAAAATTATTTTTCTGCCAATTTTCAATCCAATTTTCATTTATAGAATTAACTAAATATGCACTATCACTATATAAAATAACTTTGCATTTTTCCTTTAATGCCTTGAGTCCCTCAATGGCTGCAGCCAACTCCATGCGATTGTTTGTAGTTTCTTTATTTAATCCTGAAATAGTTTTTTCAACACCTTTGTATATCAGTATTGCACACCACCCTCCAGGTCCAGGATTCCCTAAACATGCGCCATCAGTATAAATTTCAACTGTTTTCATATTATCTTTACCTTATAAAATTTCATTAGATAACATTTTAGCTCGATTTTTGCATTTGACCATCCCGTTGTTAATAATCGATTCTAGCTTTTCAGTTTTGAATGAATTAATTGCCTCTATAGTAGTTCCACCTTTGCTACAAACTTTAGATATAAAATTATCAATATCTTCATTACAAACGGTTAAATATTCGCTAGTTCCATTTACCGTTGCTAAAACTAATTGCTTTGATATATTAAAATCTAGACCCATTGCAACTGCAGAATCAATCATTGATTTAGCAAAATATGCAACATAAGCAGGTCCACTGCCAGATATACTAGTGACTACATCAAACATATTTTCCTCTACTTCAATCAATTTCCCACAACTATTAAATAAAGTTAAAAATTTATTTAAATATATGTTTTTATGATTGTGACAGTATGCAATAACACCTTTGCCAATCAAAACTGGCAAATTTGGCATCAATCGAATTATTTCAATATTTTTAAAATATTTTTCGATTGTTTTTATAGTTACGCCTGCCATAATTGTTATAACTGTGCTACATGAAAAACTTTTAATAGTTTTTATCATGTCAAAATATTGTTGTGGCTTTATACCAATAACAACGGTTTTACAATTTAAAAAAACATTAGAAATATCTTGTGCTACATTAATGCCTAAGTTTTTAAACCTATCTAACTTTTCCTTATCAATATCGTAAGCTAAAACTCTATTTGGGTTGAGTTTATCCATATCTTTTGGGGTTTTAGCAATTATTTGATTAAGAATTGCTCCCCCCATCACACCAACACCTACAAAACCTATATCATACATAAAAAAACTCCCTTAACTATAACTATTTATTGTATTGACTTAAAAACAATTTTAATATAAAATTAAGTAGAATTCAAGGGGAGTGGCTCAATTGGTAGAGCAGCGGTCTCCAAAACCGCCGGTTGCGTGTTCGAGTCGCGTCTCCCCTGCCATTGAAAAAAATTGAAAACCCTCTGGATAGAGGGTTTTTTGTGTTATTATTATTTTTTATTGTTTTTTGCTGTTTCTTTCAATTTTTTTGTTGTTTCTGCATCTAAAAAATCAGCCAACGTAGCACCCATGGACTCTCCGCCAATATACTCATTACTATCAGCTTTTTGTGTTTTTTTGGTTTTAGAATTATCTTTGGTTGACTTTGCTTTTTCTTTAGGCTCGGCAATTGGAGTTGCTTGTTTAATGCTGAGTTTTACTTTATTAAAACGTTCTACCCCAATAACCTTTGCTTCTACTTCTTGACCCACACTTAATTCGCTATTAATCGATTCAATAAATTTATCTGCAATTTCTGAAATGTAAACAATACCTTCATCTTCACCTAAATCTATTACAGCAAAAAAACCTTTTTCAGGGATTTCTTTAACTATTCCTTTGACAATTGTACCAACTGGGTATTTGGTTGCCAACAATTCATGAGGACGTTTTTGCAACTGCTTATATCCTAAAGAAACTCTATTTTTTTCTTTATCAAAACTCAACACAACAAACTCATAGACTTTTCCAAGTTCTAAAATTTCTTCTGGTTTTTCAACTTTTGTCCAACTTAAATCACCAATATGTGCTAAACAATCATGACCATCAATGGATATAAATGCTCCAAAAGGTTTGCCATCTTTATATCCGAATCTTTTTACCTTACCTTCAAGAACATTGTTAATCTCAATTTTTGACCAAAATGCTTCATCCCTTGCAGCTCTTTCTTCTTCCATTATCAACTTTTGACTAGCAAAAATAGTTTTTTTCCTTATGTTTTTATCTTCAGAATTTTCGGGGGGTAAAACGCGTAGTTTCAACTCTTTACCTATGTACTTGTTGATATCTTTAACATGTCTAAAAGTAATCTGACTTGCGGGGACTAAAATGGAGTAATCACCCAGTTTACCAATCAAACATGAGTTATTTGGAGTAGTTTTATGAAAAGTAAACTTAAAATCTTTCCCTGCTAAAATTTGTTCTGCTTTTTCATTTTCTATTTGTTTTTTATCATGTGATTTTTTAGAAAAATAAAACTGTTTATCATGCTTTAAAAAAACAGCTTTAAATGTATCTCCAGGTTGATACTTGTTAGCATCATAATCGCCTTCAATCTCAACATCATCTTTATCAATGAAACACATATCAACTTTTCTATGTGTTCCTACCAAACTACAACGCAAACCAGTCTCATCAGCAGAAACAACTTCAACTTCTACACTTTCACCAGGTTTAATTGGTTTTTCAGACGCAGATAAAGTTTTTTCAATTCCATCAAGAAATGTCTGTTCTTCAGTTTTTTGAAACTCACTTTGTTCTTCAGTTTTTTGAATCTCACTCATTACTTTTATAACCTCCACCACCAACTCTTTAGGAGTAGATGCCCCTGACAATATGCCAAGTATTTTTATCTTTTTTTTATTTTTAACTAACTTTAAATCAGAAACTTGGGTAATAAAATATGTGTTTTTGCAAATTTGGCTTGAAATCTCAAACAATTTGGTCGTATTACTGCTTATTTTATCACCTACAACAAAGATAGTATCGGCCTGTTTTGCTATTTTTTTAGCACTATTTTGTCGTTCTTTTGTAGTATAACAAATACTATCTAATATGACAACTAATTTGTTTTGATTATTAGCCAAATTAGTTAGTTTTTGCGTATATGTAAGGTGTTTATCGTAATTAAAAGATGTTTGAGTAACTAAGAAAAACTTATCCGATTTATCTAAAAATGAAAAATTGTCATCATCTCTAATAAAAATTTTATTTTCAACTAAACTAGAAAATCCTAAAACTTCTGGATGATTAGCATTACCTAAAATCAGAACTTTATATCCTTCAGCCTCCTTTTCAACTACTTGATCTCTGATTATTTGTACTTTGGGACAAGTAGCATCAATAATTTTACATGATTTTTTCTTTAAATGTTCAATATTTTCCTTCGTTTCACCATGTGCTCTAATAACTACTACAGAATTTGCTGGGATTTCTAAAGCATTGTCTACAAATATTGCTCCTTTTTGCCTAAACTGTTCCACCACCAATTTATTATTTACTATTTCTCCTAACATATACACTTCACTGTAAGTGAACAGGGCAACATTTAGTAAATCTAGAGATCTTTGCACTCCTCCACAAAATCCAACGATATTTTGAGTTAATATTTTCATGTTTAAAAAAGTTTAGTAATTAGCTTAACAGCCTTTTTAAAGGTCTCTTCAATCGTATTATTTGATGTATCAATTACTACAGCATCGTCTGCTTGTTTCAATGGAGCAAAATCCCTACTTGAATCCTGTAAATCCCTTGCTTTTATTTCATTTAACAAAACTTCATATTCAACATTAATGCCGTTTTCTGTTAATTCTTTTTTTCTACGTTGAGCTCTAATCTCAGGAGTTGCTATTAAAAATATCTTTAGAGCTGCATTAGGCAAAACATATGTCCCTATGTCTCGCCCATCTAAGACACAATCATTTTTAGCAGCTATTTCCCTTTGCATTTCTACAAGTTTTTGCCTAACTAGCATAATTTTAGATACAGTAGATGCAAGCATACTTATATCATTTGCTCTAATGTCTTTTGTTACATCTCTTCCGTCTAACAAAACATGCTGCACTGAATTTATATATTTAATTTCTAAATTAATTTTGTTTAGCTGTTCAATAACCGATTTTTCATTTTCAACATCAATGTTATTGTTTTTCATTGATAATGCTATTGCACGATACATAGCTCCTGTATCCAAATATAATATATTAAATTTGTGAGCAACATTTTTTGCTAATGTACTTTTACCAGAACCAGCAGGTCCATCAATTGCTATATTTATCATTTTTTGTATCTCCTTTTTTAATTTTTATTTTTTGCCGATGTGCCAGCTAAAAATCCCGTTGACATTGCTATTTGCATGTTGTATCCACCAGTATAGGCATCGACATCTATCATTTCTCCAGCAAAAAAAAGATCTGGTATAATTTTACTTTCCATAGTCCTAGAATCGATATTCTTTACATCAACACCACCAGAGGTTATTATTGCTTTATCAATTTCTTCAAGTGATATCAATTTAAAATCTAAGTGCTTTAACAAACTTACAAGCCTAGCTCTTTCTTCCTTAGTAAGTTGATTAACTGGTTTCTCTGGTTCAATTTCACTTCTAGTAATAAAATATGGGATTAATTTTTTAGGCAACAATGCATCTAAAGAGTTTTTAAGCAGTTTGTTTGAGTTTCTATTAAAATCCTTTAGAACTCTTCTATCTAATGCATCAACCGTCAACCCCGGCTTTAAATCAATGTATGCATCAAGTTTTGCTATATCTTCGAAATTAATTATAGACGACGCTTTTAATACTAATGGACCAGATAAACCAACATGTGTAAAAAGCAATTCTCCCAATTCGGAAAACAAAATTTTATTTTTTTTTGGTAACAACAAACTTTACATTTTTTAGACTCAAACCAGTAGGGAAACATTTATTTGTACATGTTTTTATTCCAACTAACCCTGGTCTACATTCAGATACACTATGTCCCAAATTTTTAACTATATGAAAACCATAACCATCAGAACCAGTTTTGGGATATGAAAGCCCTCCTGTTGCCATTATCACTTTATCATATCTATCCTCATAATTATTGTTAACAAAAAATCCACCATTTAAAACTTCTATTGTATTGACCTTAAAATTATAATAAATTTGTATTTTAGATTTAATTAAACAATTTTCTAAAAATTTTACAACATCCAAACTTTTTTCAGTTTGTGGAAAAACTCTATTGCCTCTTTGAACAATTAAAGGCAAACCATTTTTCTCAAAAAACTGATAAGTTTCACTAGGAGAAAATTTAGAAATTGCACTATATAAAAATTTAGAATTAGTTACAACATTAGATATAAAATCATGTATTGGAGATAAATTGGTTAAATTGCATCTACCTTTGCCTGTAAGCAATATTTTTGAGCCTAATATTTTGTTACGCTCAAACAAGACTACTTGATTGGATGAATTTTTTGCAGATATCGCTGCAAAAATTCCAGCAGGGCCACCTCCTATTACAGCTATTTTCATTTTTTTTCTCTCTTCTTATCTACAATTTTTTTATTTAAGTATGAAATTCTAGCTTTCGCAGATGCATCGGAGAAAAGCGGTGTAATTGTTGCATATCCTTGATTGTACCAATATACATCTGTATCTTCTTTGTTCTCAATATTAATTGGATGACCTATCAATGTATAAGAATATAATCCATTATCACCTTTTCTAATCAAGTATATATCACAAAATTTTCTTACTCCAAGTGAAACAATCTTATGCCCTTTATTTCCTATAGAGGGCGGGTTGATGTTAACGGAAATACAGTATTTTTTTGATGCTAATTTTAAGTAAAAAGGTAAATTTTTAATAAAATAATGACTGATATATTCAAAATCATCATCTTTTTCTATCTCAGAAGAAACGGCTATTGCTTTTAACCCTTCTAATGAGGCCTCCATTGCCGCACTAGCCGTCCCAGAATATGCAACATCTGTTCCTAAATTAGCTTGATTGTTTATTCCTGATATAACTAAATCAGGTGGATTTTCCGCCATCAATGACAGCCCCACCTTCACACAATCAGCAGGAGTTCCAGATGTAGCATAACAATCATAATGTTCGCACTCGATTTTTTGAAGTGTTATAGATTTATTAAATGTCATTGCATGAGACATCCCGCTACTACATTTTAGAGGTGCAACAACTGTTACTTTATGATCCTTGCTTAAACTCTTAGCCAAGCTTATTATTCCGGCAGCTCTATATCCATCATCATTAACTAATAATATATTCACCCTTTAATTCTCCTCACATAATTTCTAAGCAATTTCTTTTAATAACTTTATTTCTTTGGACGACAGATATCTTGATTGTCCTCTAGAAAGACCTCCAAGTTTAATTGGCCCAACCTCTATTCTTTTTAAAAATAAAACTTCTTTGCCTAAATGTTCAAAAATACGCCTAACTATTCTATTTCTTCCCTCAATTATTGATATTGCTATTTTAGATTTTTCAGCTGAAACAAAAATTTTATCTATTTTGAAAACATTAACAACCCCATCTTCTAAAACAATATCTTTTGATAAAGCTATGAAGTTTATATCTGTAAATTCCCCTTTAACTGTTACCTCATAGCGTTTTAAAACTTCATGTTTGGGATGCATCAAAACATTTGCTAAATCGCCATCATTTGTTAGCAATAAAAGACCTTCAGTATCATAATCTAATCTACCAATTGGAAATAAGCGTTTATTTTTAATGCTTAAATAATCATAGATTGTTTTCCTGCCTTTTTCATCAGAAACAGTAGTTACACATCCTTTAGGCTTATGTAACATCAAATAAGAAAACTTTTCATTTAATTTTGCAATTTTACCATCCACCAAAACTTTATCATTTTTTTGAACAATATAAGATAAGTCTACAAGAACTTTACCATTTACAATAACTTTACCATTTTTTATCAAATCATCCGCTTTTCGACGAGATGTCACTCCACTTTGTGCAATAAATCTATTAATCCTCATCTAGTTCCCTTTCTTCTTGATACCGCTTTTCTTAAGATTTTTTTTCTTGAGATAAAGGCCAACACTAAAACTAAGACAGTTAGACCAAAAATTCCACCAATAATTAAATATGGCAAATAAGTGCTTTTTGTATTTGTTGGTGTATCGCCTACAACATTATATGATGCTTCTTCATTTTCAAAAACAAAGTTATAATTTGCATCTAAGCCTCCCTGTGGGATGGCTGTATTTTCACCCATTTTTGATTGAGAAATTATTACAATAGGCTCCTTTTCTAAATCCTTAATTTCATCACCTTCTATAAAGCCTTCATAAATTATTTTATATGTAGGCTTTTTAGACATAACAGTATCATCTATTACTACCCTTACAGTTAAATTTGCTTTTTTTACTCTAAAATTTAAACTACTTACTCCACTAATAACATAATTAGGATTTTTTGACGATACTGATACGCTATATTCACCAGCATGTTTTACTTCACTTGAACTAAAAACTTTATGAGGCTTGAATAAATCCGCTTCCATTGCCCCATTTACCGTTACTCCAATATTTTCTTTTTGATCTTGTCCATTGTAAACAATATTGTCATAATTTGAAAAAGTTATAGTTACCTCTTTTGGCTTTATAACAAGTTTTCTTTGCATCGTAACAGCATTATAGTTGGTATTTTCTTCAAAATTTGCAAATACTATATGATTTTCGCCAGCTGGTTCATAATTAAAATTTTGCGAATCAAAACTATACGTTATATTTGCAGTAACATTCAAACCATAAGGGCTTGTTGCTTTTGCTTGTATAGGAGTAAAGTCTCCATATATTTGTCTAAACTCACCGAAAAATTCTATATTAGGCGTTGCTTTTTTTATTGTCAAAGTTGTTTCTGGCCCCTCTACTTCATAATTACCTCTCTTTACAAAACTAGTAACTATGTATGTTCCTGCATTAACTGGCACCGAATCTAACCCCGCATATCTCAAATGAATTTCAGCACCTTCAACCAACGAAACCCTATACTCCACCTCCTTGGGCGTATTGTCAAAATTTGCATCTCTTGGTGTTAAAATTAAATTACTAAAAATAGGCAAAACTCTAGCTGGGATATTTAAGACATCGGCAATGCTTAATACATAATTATTTATCAAAGCATCTTCGCTACTAGCTAACTGTATATTCCTAACTTGAATATAATTTGGCAAATATTGATGACTTGCAGAAATTAATTCTGCAGAATAGCCAGTTATAAACAACTTATCATTGTCTTCTTCAAGTACATTTGTAAATTTATAATAGTTCCCTACTGAAATATCCACATCAACTGTACCATCTTCATATTTAGTGTACTCAGAATTAGGTTGTATTCCTATGTTTCTCTGCTGAATAATTAGTCTCGCTGTTGTATCAGCATTTTCAAATGTATAGTTTGTATCGGGATTATCAACTTCAACTTTGATATCATAAACACCGACATCTCTAATATCATTTAAAGCAACTATCTGTCCTTCTATATTTGCATATAAATTTATTGTGATATGTTGAGATTCAAGAGTTTCCCCACCTACTAAATGAATTTCTTGAATATTTAAATTAAAATCATTTCCATAGATAACCTGTCTTTCCATAACATTAAAAGCTATGTCTATTTCTCTTGGAGAAATTTCTCCAAATTCACCTTCTAATGTATATTCTTCTTGTAAATCAAAATTATTAACGTATCTACTATCTACGAAATATTCTACGTATATATTTTTATTATCTCCTACATCTTTATTTGCAAATCTAGCACGTACAGATAATCCCCTTGAAATAGCCACAGGATCAATAAGTTCTGGAGTTTTCCAAACATTATCTGGCACAACAACTTGATCTGTGCCATCATATATCTTGTTCAGTGATAAGTTTATATCATATTTAGGTATTTCCCTTCTTGTAATATAAATCCGTACTGGAGAATGAACACTATTATAGTTCGTGCTTTTCATTGTAATATTTAGTAAATACCCATCCTCATTAAAATTAATAAATCCACCCTCTAAATCATCCATATTTGGGAAATCTTTTAAATTAATGTCAAAATATTGTCCTTTTTTTGTGTTCGCATGCTCATCACCAACTTCCATTGGATTAGTTATTTCCATATAAGCATATAAATCTGATTTGTATACTTCAGTTCCATAGGTGAATTCAATGATACCACCTTCAGGAACACTTATCTCAATACCTTTAGTGTGTATTTGATATTTATTCTCCATATTTCTTGTATCTATAATAATTTCTATATTTTTTTTATGTGGATGCTCGCCGCCTTCCACTTCTTCCCAGTCAAAATCTTCTAAATTGTAATAACCTGCATCTGTTGCACCTAACGGCACCTTGTACACAAGACTAAATTCAATTGTGCCTATCATAGGATTTTCTAGATTAATTATTATGCCCTCTTTTAATTCTGGTGGTGTAGATGAACCATCATAGTATTTTGAAAATGATTTAGGATTTACCGTATGCTTGTATTTTACAATTCTTACACCGTATTCATTATTGTTATTAGACAAAATTATCTCATAATTATTATTTGTTGAAGTAGCTGTTTGATAAGGATATATTCCATTATTTTCTTGCCTAACATCATTGCCAGGCATTCTAGTAAGGGAAATCGTTATATCTTCAAAAATCGATCCTCCAAAAGCAACTCTATGGACATAAGAATAAGGAATATCTTGTGAACCAAACTCTTGAATAACTTCCCTTGTTGGAGGTACATATTGTATTGATAGTTTATTAATTGTAAATATTTTTTCAGTCTCAACACCTGTAGCAAATTTATAATTAGAACTAATAATAGTCAAATTTACTCTGTATTGACCACTATCTTTTATATCAGACATTTCAATTTCCACCTCTGTTGAAGGGTTAATTCTCTTATGAGCAGTAACGCTAAAAATGTAATCCGATTCAATAACATCGGAAGAATTAGGAACAATCTCTCTTACTGTGGCAGTATAAGGTCCATTATTTACACCTTGCCCCCATGCTACACTTGAGATGGTTTTTTGTGTTATCTCAAAAAAGAATTCAGTATCTATGTTGTCATCTATAATATAGTTATTTAATGTTCCCTCTAAGTTCTCAAGTTTCGCTACATATTGTCCTGCATTTATTGGATTTTCAACAGAAATCTCTTCTTCACAATCGATAATGTAAAAATTAGGAGACAATTGAATTAAAGCTAATTCCGCTTTCATCGCTTGTGCCCCTGGGGCTTGGGAATCGCCAGTTATATCAAATTTAGTGCCTATATCTAATTCTTCCGCAACATATTCCCAAGAATCTTCTCCCTCTCCAAGACCTATATTATCTTTTGTAAATATAGCCGTTATTGTAGCCTTTGCAATAGTAAATGTAAAAAATCTACTGTTAACTGCTACCGTATAGTTAGAAGCACGCTGGCTACTTGATGTTGGAAGACTAACTTCTAATCTATATGTACCAGCATTCCTTACATTCGCTAAAACCTCTGAATATACTCCTGAAGCAATCTCTCTTCTATATTGTCTTATATACCAACTAGATATTTGTGAAGCATCAATTTCGGGTATATTGTCAGAACTATTATCTATCATTATTTGATTCTTTTTATCAAGTGTGTCATATATAATGATGCCATCTTCGGTATCGATTGTAAAATTAGGATTAACCACTAATTTTGAAATGAAAAAGTCTTGATATATAGTCTCTGTAACCAGTAGATAATTATGTGATTTTGTGCCAACTAAATTAGCCCTAGCATAATAAGAGCCAGCATTAGTTAAATTTTCAGGCGGTACAAGTTCTCCTTGTTTTGTTAATTTTGTATATGAAATGGTTATCTTTACCTTGTCTTCATCATCTTTATCATTTTCACCAAGTTGATTTTCATCCAAAAAATTACAATTAACTGATTTTGATTCCCCGTCAAAAATTAAATTGGTATAATTTGAAAATGAAACCCTAACATTCTTTTTTACCACAGTGAAATTAAAATCCGTTGAATTTAAATTATAATTTTCATTATTTGAATTATCTGGATCAAGGCTATTCCTAACATAATAGGAACCACTGTCTATAACATTATCTGTTACAGTATACCCATGTTGCCCTTCTCCTTTGTAGTAATATGTTAATATTACAGTTGCAGCTTGAGGTCCAGATAAACTCTTTTCTAGGTTGAATGTTATATTGTCTTTTAAATCTGTGCTATCATAAGTATATTGAGAATAACCGATATAGGTAAAAATCAAATTGATTTTTGTTATTTGAAAATTAACATTTTTAGTGTTCTTATAATTTCCTTTTCCATTGATTATAACCGTAGCTTGCCCAACACTAATATTATCCGAATACTCTAAATAGTAGTCAACATCTTTGTCTAGAGTTGAAATTAAATCACTTCCATTTTTTAATTGTACAAAAACATTAGGCTCAATATCTTCCCCAGTAAACTCATATTGAGGAATATTAGACACTTCAATTGTCGGCATCAAATAAGAAGGGGGATAAGTTATAGATAAATCGTATGGGGTAACCTCTATGTTGACATCATCATCATAAGTGGAGACACCATTTTCCCAAACTTCAGGGATATAATTTTGACTAGATATTTTGACAGTTCCAGCATATTCACCAACGTTAATAATTTCTGGGTGAAGAGGAATTTCAATTGTAATAAAGACACTTTGGCGATCTGAAACTTCAATATCTTGAGTTTCATAAGATATTAACCCCTTTATATTGGCTGCCCTATATATAAATTCTCTTTGAGGTATATTTATCCTCGCAATTTTAGGCTCGACAGTAAAACTAAACTCACTTGCTAACGAGTTAATTATAAAATTAGAATTTAAATTGCTATATGTCGGTTTAATTTTATAATTTCCAACATTCTTTAAGGGTGTCGCAGAATCAATTTTTACTAACGATTCATCAGATTGAACCAAGTAATAGTCTAAAACTACTTTAGCAAGCTCAATTCTAGGAAGTCTTGGTTCTTCTCCAGCAGGTTGAACAGCTTTAATCGGCACTTTCAAATTAGTTGCATTATATGTCAATGTTGAAAATGAAGCATCGTTATAATGATATTGTAAAGAAAAAGCAAATTTTTCTATTGTCAGTTGAGCCAAACTTGTACTCGATTTTATTGTATAATTTTTAAAGTTTTTTGTTCCATCCGTTACTATTAAGTCTGCCTCGATATTGTAAGCGCCAGAATCAATAAAATCTACAATATCATTTGTCACGGCATTTTTAATTACATAAGTCCAAACAATTTCTCGCCCTGATAAAGTATCTCTAGCATATATACTATCACTCGAAGTTGTAACAGCCTCACTTTGGTCACTTCCATTGTAAATTAAAGGGGTATACTCGGGAGTACCAATATCAACGCCATCAACTTCCCATACTATGTCAATTTGCTTAGCTATTATATAGAATGGTTTCCCTGTAAGCGTAGCTTCAAAATCTCTAATTTCATAATTACCCTGATGTCCTCCACTTAAGCTGAGTCTAAAATAATATGTTCCAACATCAATTGCATCAACCACCGTTGTGTCAGAAGGACTATTAGATAAATAAATCCTAGATATAAATGATACTTGCTCACCTGATACAACGCCAACTGGCTCAACACCTGGTATTATCTTTGTACCAATATAGCCGTATCTATACGCACCATCCATTCCCAGTTGAGCGTTGGGGTCATACGTATACTCAAATTCAATTTTTTTCTTTGTAATTTGTCCCGAATTAAAAGTCATTTCCGTAGTTGGAGTTGTGTAGTTTGGAAGATTAAAAGTTATTCCTGAAATGGTGATCGTCTTGTTAGACCCTACAGAAGAATCTGCAAAACTTGCTGATGTATATTCAAGCCCCACCTCACTTGCATCACTTGGAATTATACCGGTGACATCATAATGTAACCCTCTAACTAATGCTGCTCCTAAAGCAGTAGTTCCATCATATGCTTTTGATAAAGTTCCAGAGCCACTAGATAGTGTGACCTCAATAGGGTTTATAGTAAGTGTAAATTCAAAATTAGAAACATAAGCTGAAGAATAAGTATAAACATTTGAAGGATGTGTGTCACTATTCCCAGCAATAACATCGCCATCAGCCAAATTTTGCAATACACCATTGACATCTTTTTTGAGTGAAAAATTATATGTCCCTGCTGTCTTAGGTACGGATAAAGTAAGAGAAGCTTGATTGCTGTTTGATGGTTCCGCATCATATCCAGAGCGTGGCGTATGCGACATGCTCCATCTTAAGTTTGAACCGAAAACTATTCCTTGAGTTTCTAAACTTGCGCTAAAATTACTGGTTTGTCCATTGTATTGAAAGCTATGACTGCCAGAATATGTATTTGTTCCTATCTTAAAATCAACACCATTAATGTAAACTTGTTCAATATAGGTATAAACGCGCTCTAATTGAGCATAATTGAGATTAAGAGTAAACTCAAAACTCGTAACTTTATTAGCGTAAACAGAAATATATTGTGTATCATTAGCACTTGCTTTATATTCAAGAGCCGAGAGATATCTATTTGCAGTTTGTAAATCTACGAAAATCCTAATTTTGCGCTCTGTATCAGTAACTTTTTCAAATCCCTTATATTTTACGATAGCACTAGTAAGAAGAGCATCGTTTTTGGTGTTTCCTTCATGTACTGGAATTAGTGACTCTATGTTTGTAGTTGTGCTTGCGATGCTTCCACTAAAACCTAAGTTATCAGTGGCTGCAAAAGACAGCGTTTTGTTAATAGAAGACATTTGATTACTACTTGTTACGCCACCTACAGATGCAGGTGGCGTAACATTAATTTGATTGTATGAAGCGACTTTACCATTATTTACAGTTTGATCTCTAAAAAAATATTTAATTGAAGTTTTAGCATCAACCCCACCACCAATAATGAGCCTAGCTTTTATAGTATTACCTACCCCTGTTGCAGCCACAACTCGCCCATTATAGTTGTACAACAACCCTTTAACATTAAAAGCCGTTATTCCACTTAAAATTTTCCCTGACACTACTCCTGCACAGTCATTAAAAATATAAGTAGTGCTGTTGCTGGCAGCTTTAAGTAATGTAACAACAGCACCAGTTCCTTCAATAGAAATATAATTTAGATTTGTTGTTGAATTTATATCTGCCATACCCACAAATAGTGCTGCGTGAGAACCATAATCAGAGCTATGTGTATACTGCTTTGAGGGTCCACCACCAGAACTTTGGTAAACATACGATTGTCCAGCTATTTTGCAATGAGATTGAGATATAATAAGACCATTGTGTTTTATAGAAATTTGATTAGAAGTGAAATTATTGCTTCTACCTACAACCAGTGCCACGGTAGCACTAACAGCCCTATCTATAGGTGATTGCCAATCTTTATAGCCCCATCCCGCTTTCTCTCTATCTGAAAAACCGCTCTTATTGTCAATACCTTCTACAAAAAGACGAGAAGAGGCAGTTGTCTCAATGTCAACATCTGACATTGATGATGAGCCACTCGATTTGCCTGACAAAATGCCAACATACGCACTTGATATTTTCATATCATCCGCCCTTTCGTCAGGTATATAGGCAGATGGATTTTCATACCTAATATGTATATTTGCATCAAATAACACTTTTAAATTTTGCACTTTATAGTTCAATAAATTACCAAACAATAACCCTATATCAAGATCTTGAACTGTATCCAAATTAGCATTTGCATAATACTGCAGTGTTTTAGAACCAGTAATGGTAATTTTTTTGCCATTACCATCAAAAGTTCCACCGCTAAAACTTTTCTTTATATACTCATCGTTAGGCAAACTGCTGTAATCAAGTGTTATGTCATTTTGTAACGAATAGTTTCCACTTATATTATTACCATTTGAATAAAAAGTTGACCAAAAATCTGCTCCATCTGTAATAACATTTGCAGCATAAGCAGCTTTAATAGGCTGATTGTATGAAATTGAAATAGTGAAAAATTTAAATAGTAGCATAAAAAATGCTATGCTTAGCAATATAACGATTTTGATATGGTTAGTTTTTTCTTTCCCTTTCATTAAAATTGCATCCTATTCAGCTTTTAAACTATGAGACAGCTTATTCTCCAAGTTCATTATATAATATTTTAACTCAATATAAAATACTAGTAAAGCCAGCATATAAAAATTTATTCAATTTCCAAAAAATCTTCACCTTCTAAAAAATCTGGCACTTCAACAACATCTGAGCTATTATTTTCATCTTCTCCGTTATCGTTTGGGATATTTTTTTGCTTAAATAATCTTGAATCCCCGTACAACATTTCATATTTTGTTTTGATTTCATTCATTATATAATCATACTTTGGCATATCTTCTAGGCATTTTAAACCAAATTTTTTCAAAAACTCTTCCGTTGTTGCATAAAGAATTGGTCTTCCAATTGTATCTTTTCGTCCTGCAGCATAAATTAAATTCAGTCGTAAAAGCATAGAAATTGCATATTCAGGATTTATTCCTCTCAAATCCTCTATTTCAGCTCTTGTTATTGGCTGTTTATAAGCTATAATTGCTAAAACTTGAAGCAATACTTTACTTATTTCACGTTCTTTTGTTTCTACTAAAACTTTAGATACTATTTCACCGTATTGGGGGTTTGACTGAAATTGCACCTTGTTCCCATACCTTATCAATAAAATTCCATTATCTTTTGAAAAATCGTTTTCAAGCTCAGCAATTGCACTTTCGATTATTTCTTTTCCAAAAAATTCAGATAACTCAATATAAATTTTATCAACTACAAGTCCTGTGCCACTTGCAAAAATCAAGGCTTTGATTGTTTCTTTGGCTTTATCTTTTTGGTTTAAATCTTTTTGCATAACTCAATACCCTACCTAAATATTTATTTGTTATTCATAATCATCTATATTTTCGAATAAAGTTTCGACTTTAAAATCTAAATGTTCTTCGTTAAATTTAATTAAAATATCTTTTTCCTCTTGATTTACACTTATGATGTTTAATTTAACTAGTTCAAGAATTGCTAAAAAAGTTGTAATTTTTTCAGTTTTTGAGAAGTCTTCATCTATTAATTTTGAAAATAAAAAATTTTTTTTATTTTTAGCATATTTAGCTAAGAATTCTATTCTATTTGATACGGAAAATCTTTCCTTTTCAATAACTTTTGGTATAGACTTTGCATCAAAAATTTCCTCATTTTGTTCTAATAGCAATTTAAATGCCTCTATCATCTTATCAATAGTTGCATCTTTTACGATTATAGTTACATCTTTATCAGTAAACTCAGGAGTACGATAAAATCTATTTAAAATTTCTTTATTGGATAAATCTGATGATGCTTCCTGAAGCATTCTATATTCTTCTGCTTTTAGAAATAGCAACTCATCAGAATCAAACTGATTAAATTCCTCATCATCAAAATCACTAAGAGGCAAAAGGCATGCAGACTTAATTTCGATAAGCCTTGCTGCATAAACTAAAAAAGCAGCAATTTCATCATAATCCCTTTCTTCACTTTGCATTTTTTCCACATACTTAATGAATTCAGAAGTAATATTAGAAATGAATATATCCCTAATATCAATCTTATTAGTACTACACAAATTTAACAGTACTTCGATAGGCACCCTTTCTTCAAATTCTGAATATGAAATATTAAATTGATTTTCATGATTAATATTTTGTAACAACGCTAAAGGCTCCTTTAAGTATTATTGCATCTAATTTATCAACTAACAGTCCAAGCATACCAAAAATATCTAAATACCAAATATTAAAAGCTCTCATAATATTGCTAAAAATTATTAGACCAATCAACACATATGTACCATATTTTACCATGAATAGCTTATATTTTGTGCCTGTTTCATATGGCAAAATCGTACTCAATAAATTATACCCATCCAACGGATAAATTGGTAAAATGTTAAAAACTGCTAAAAAAATGTTTATTTGCAAAGAAACTTTAAATAAATAAATGAATAGTTTAATAAATAAACCCGATATATGCGAACTAGAAACATACATACTGAAAAATGTTATGTATGCTAGAAAAAGCAAAAACAAACTACTCATTGCAAGAATAATATTTGATATGACACCAGCAATAGAAACTTGAATCATCCCCTTCTTGTAATTAGTAAAATTGTCAGGATTTATGGGAACAGGCTTTGCCCAACCAAATCCCACCAACAAAAGCATTAAAAAGCCCATTGGAGAGAAATGAGAAACTGGATTTAATGATAGTCTTTTGTTAATTTCTGCAGTTAAATCGCCATTTTTTTTAGCAGCATATCCATGGCTAACTTCATGTAAAACAACGGCAAAAGTTCCAGCTATGGCAAAAGAAAGCAGTATCAATATTATATCGATAGTGTCTATACCACTTTGAATTAATTTATAAACAAACATATATTCCTTCTAAAATTTTAATAATTAAATTTTAATGAATTTGATGCTCATAGTCAACTGATTAAGGCTACACAAGTTTAATTGTTAAGACAACAACCCAAGCTTAATCTCGATAAAAATATAAAAAATAAAAGGGGGCAACACTTGTTGTTCGCAGAAAGAGTTCAATAAAAAAACAAGCCGACCATATGTGCTTTATTTTTTTGTATTATTATGTATTTCAACCTAATTTAGAACAATATTTAACATAACGAAAAAAATAAATACCCCCTATTGCTACACAATTAACTTTTTATTTATTTTTATACGTTTAGCCCGTTTAGAATCTATTTCAATTTGTTTATACAAATCTTCCTTTTGAGAAAATGTTTTTACATCCCTAATCCTATCAATGAAGTATAATTTTAAATTTTTATTATATATGTTTGAATTAAAATCAAAAACATGTGTTTCTATAACAAGTTTGTCAATATTATATGTAGGAATAGCCCCAATATGTGTAATTGACCTATAAAATTGTCCATTAATTTCAGAAATTGTCGCATAAACGCCATCTTTGGGTATTATTTTTTTCTCTTCAATAAAAATATTAGCAGTATTTAGTTTATTATTACGCCCTTCCTGTCTACCAGGAACAACAACTCCTGTAATAGCAAAATATCTTCCAAGTAAAATGCTGGCCATTTTAACATCACCATTTTTTATATATTTTCTCAAGGTAGAGGTCGAAACTTTTTCTCCGTTAATATTTAAGAGTTTTACTATGTTTAATCGTATATTATTAGAAACACAGAACTCTTTTAAAAAATTAATGTCTCTTTGATCTTTTCCTAACCTAAAATCTCCTCCTACTACGATTTGTTCTATTTTGTAATTTTTTAATAAATTTTCAAAAAACTCTTTAGCAGTTAAATTTAAAGTCGAAGATGATTTTAAAGTTACGATTTTATTAATACCATAATAATTAAACAATAAATCCCTTTCAGATGATAAATATATATTTTTATCAGGATTATTTAATAACATATAGAAATCATCGTCAAAGGTTATAATTGATGGCTCCAAATCACTTTCTTTTGCAATTTTCAATACCCTACAAATAAGATTTTGATGCCCTATATGAACACTGTCAAAAAAACCAAATCCAAAAATATACTTTTTATCCATGAAATCTTACCAATTTAACTTTTATGATAGCCATATTTTAATGCTTACAAGCCCATCATTTTTTTCTCCTATACCTATAAAAAAACCATCAACATATGCCTTAAAATACTCGGGTGCCTCAGCTATATTACATTTGACACCATTAAGTATTTTTTTTGAGTACTGTTTTTCTATATGAAATGAGGGCAATTTGCACAAAACATCTTCTACACTTAAAATATCTTTTTCAAAACAAATATCATCAAGCTTCTTTGAGTTTTTTATGTTGAATGGGCCCGTTTCAATTCTTTCAAGACTCACTACAGTAGCAAGTGCGCCTAATGAAAATGCTAAATCTTTTATAAAACTCCTAACATAGAATCCCTTGCCACAACTAATAATTAGATCTAAATATTTACTATAATTTAACAACTCAATTTCATTAATTCGAACAAATTGTGGCTCAAGTTCAAACTTAATGCCACTTCTAAACAAATCATAAGCTCTTTTCCCATGAAGACTTTTTGCGGAAACTTTTGGTGGAATTTGCTTATATCCGCCGATAAAATTCAGTAACTTTTTTTCAATCTGATCTTTTGTAGGAACAATAGAGCATTTTTTTACAACTTTACCTGTCGCATCTAAAGTATCTGTTTCGTATCCGAACTCAGCAATTACTCTATATTTTTTATCCTTGTCCACAAAATAATCAAACAATTTAGTAGCTTTACCTATTGCAATAGGCAAAATTCCTTGTGCATCTGGATCTAATGTCCCAAAATGTCCAACTTTTACACTGTTGTTAGGGCAAGTCTGTTTAAGCATATGCTTAATAATGGAAACCACTTTTGCTGAAGTAATTCCCTTTTCCTTGTAAACATTTATTATACCATCATAAATTTTCGTCATACTTTTCTATATAATACTTAGAAATGGAAACAAGTTTATCTAAAACTTCAAGTTTCGAACCAAAAACTTTACAGCCACTAGCATTTTTATGTCCTCCACCACCAAAATATTCTGCAATTAAAGAAGAATCAAAGTTGCCTTTACTTCTTAATCCAACCTTAAATTCATTGTTTGAAATCTCAACAATGGACAATGCTAACAATACTTCTTTAACATTAACTAAACTATTAACTATTCCTTCGGTATCAACTAATTTAGTACTAGTTGATTTAAAATCATCAAATGAAAAAGTAATTATTGCTAATTTTTTATCACAATGAAAAATTGCGTTGGATAATACTCTTAACGAAAGATTGAAAGCATTATATGAAGTTTCTAAGTATAATACTCTTGCCAACAAAGTATGATCAACTCCATATGCAATTAGTTCTGAAGCTACTTCAAAAGTTTCTACGGTTGTGGAGTTATACGAAAAATTACCACTATCAGAAACTAAGCCAGCATAGAGACATGTTGCCACCTCTAAATCAATAGCCTCTTTGTCGTTCTCTTTAAAAAACTTATATAATATTTGTGTTGTTGAAGCTGAATTGGACTCCAACACTAATATGTCAGTAAATTTAGAATATGACTTATGATGATCAAAACTTATTTTGATTTCACAACAATTTTCTAAAACTTTTAACATTTTTTTACCAAGCCTTGTTGGACTTGCACAATCCAAAGCAATCCCCAAGTCGTAATTTGATGCAGGGGAATTAGCATTGATAATCTCTATGTTTGGCAATATATATAAATTATCTCTAATTTCTTCAAAGGGTTCAAGAAACACATCAACTTTTTTCCCTAGATTTGTCAAATATTTATACATCGCTAAACTTGAACCTACACAATCGGCATCAGGATTAATATGCATAAACAAAGCAACACTTTCTACCGAATATAATAATTTAGTTACATGCTCATACATCTTTCTTTGCTCTTTTTTCTTCATGAATCTTTTGTAAAATTGCATCAATTTGCATCGAATGCTCCCAACCTTTATCATATTCAAAGGTTATTTGAGGAATTACTCTAATGTTTACACGTTCGAAAAGTAATTTTCTGATATAAGATGATGCTTTATTTAATATTTCAATATATGTTTCTGCATCTTGCGTATTTCTAAAACTAATTCTTACCTTAGAAAACTGCAAATCTTTAGTTGTTGATATAGAAGTTATTGTAAAAAGTTGATTAATCAATCTAGGGTCATTTATTTCCCTTTCAATAATAAGGGTTATTTCTTTTACTAATTGAGAATTAATGCGTTCTATTTTCATAATACTTTTATTTATTTGATTTCACCAAGAATGATTCAATGATGTCACCCTTTTCTAATGATTCTATTTTATCTAATCCTATTCCACATTCAATTCCTGCAGCAACTTCTTTCACGTCATCTTTAACTCGTTTTAATGAAGTTATGCTAGTTTCAGCTACAACAATATTATCTCTAATTAAACGAACCCTTGCATTTCTAACAATTTTTCCATCTTTAACAATACAACCTGCAATTAAACCAACTCCGGTGATTGTATATACGACTCTTACCTCAGCACTTCCTAGATACTCTTCCCTAAATTTAGGTGCAGACAATCCTTTGATCGCCTTTGAAATATCGTCAATCGCATCATAAATTACTCTATATATTTTTATTTCAATATTTTTTTGTTCTGCAAGTGCTTTTGCCTTTGCATCAGGTCTCACATTAAACCCAATAATTATTGAATTTGTTGTTTCAGCTAGCATCACATCACTTTCATTGATTGCTCCTGCCATAGCATGAATAGAATTTACCTTAACTTCAGAATCACTCAAATCAATCAAACTTTCTTTTAATGCTTCAGCTGACCCTTGGACATCCGTCTTGATGATAAGATTTAAATTTTTGAGTTTTCCTTCCTCAATTTCTTTATATAAATCTTCTAAAGAGATTTTGCTAGATGTAATTTTTTGTGTTTTTTCCTTATTCAAGCGCTCTTGAACGACTTGCCTCATTGTTTTTTCATCTTCCGTGGATAATAATATATCACCAGCCAATGGTACATCCTGTAATCCCTGTATTGAAACAGCTGTAGAGGGACCAGCAACCCGAATTCGCTCACCTAAATCGTTATACATACCTCTAATTCGTCCACTCGTTACTCCGGCTACAACATACGATCCAACTGATAAAGTTCCATTTTGAATAATAACAGTAGCAACAGGCCCCATTCCTTTATCTAGTCTAGCTTCTACAACTATGCCTTGAGCTTTTCTTTTAGGATTTGCTCTTAATTCTTTTATTTCAGCTAAAACCAAAATAGTTTCCAATAAATCGTTTATGCCTTCGCCAGTTCTTGCAGAAACTTTAACAATTGGTGTATCACCACCCCAATCTTCTGGTAATAGAGATAGTTCAGACAACTGTGTATATATTCGGTCTATATTCCCTAAACCTTTATCAATTTTATTTATTGCAACTATTATGCTAGCATTAGCAGCTTTACTATGATTTATAGCCTCAATAGTTTGTGGCATAACACCATCATCAGCTGCTACAACAATTATTACTATATCTGTTAAATTAGCACCTCTAGCTCTCATATCAGTAAATGCAGCATGCCCAGGAGTATCGACAAAAGTGATTTTTTGATTATTAAACTTTATTGAGTATGCTCCTATATGTTGAGTTATACCGCCAGCTTCTCCTTTTGTAACACTTGTCTTTCTTATAAAATCTAATATTGATGTCTTTCCATGATCAACATGCCCCATAATTGTTACAATAGGCGGCCTTACAACAAGGTCTTTAGGGTCATCTTGTTCAGTATCATGATATTCCAAAACCATCTCTTCTACCGTTTTAGGTATATCTAACTCAAGTCTAACTCCAAGCTCTCCTGCTACCACTGCTGCTGTCTCAAAATCTATTGTTTCATTAATAGTTTTTGGCATTTCTAAAAGAAGTAATTGTTTAATAATATCGTTGCTTGGTTTCCCTATTTTTTCCGATAAATCTTTAATGGTAATATTTTCTGTATTTATAATAGCAAAAGTTATTTTTTCAGCCTTTACAATTTCAGTTGTTTTTTTCTTAGGTGAAGATTTTTTGACGCGAACTCTTGCCAATGTTTCGTTTTTAAAGTGTTGTTCAGTATCAGTTGCGCCAATTGAGGATTGCCAATAATTCATATCTTCATTTTCATTAGACCCTTTTGTTTTAATTTTTTTCTTGGGTTTATTGTCTTCGTCATCCTTTCTTGCTTTATTTTTACCAAAACTTCTACCAGCACCACCACTAGTTACAACTATCTCAGGCTCAACAACCACACTTGGACCTGAAGGCATGTCAAGTTCAACGACCTCGCTTGGACCTGAAAACGCGTCAAGTTCAACAACCGCACTTGGACCTGAAGGCGTGTCAAGTTCAATGCCCCCTCCTTGTCCTACTATGTTAGAAACTTCAAAGTTATCAGTTATTTTATCCAAATCTTTAGAATCATCAATAGTTTTCTCTAATGACACAATATAAAGTTTAAGCTGAGTCATCATTTCAGCTATAGACTTTCTATGTTCTTCAATATCAATTCTTGCACTCTCAATTTTTGCAAATAACTCTTTATATTCAGTTTCGGTATTACTATATCCCATTCTTACTCCTTAATCATTTTATATGTTTCATTTATAGCATTTGACAAACCTTTATCAATTACACCAAATGCTTTACAATTTGTATTAACCGTCAAAGTTGAAAAATCATAATCTTCAATAATTGGTATTGTTGTTTGCTTTTTTATTCTTTCTTTTGATTTTTTCGATAATTCTTTAGACAATATTATTAATTTAATTTTTCGCGAAACAAAAATATTATCTATTCCATACACTAACATATTGCCTTTTATACAAAATCCAACATATGCTCTAATTTTTGAATACGCATTTTGTATATTAAAATCCATATGCTTTATTCAGTGTCTGGCAAAGCATCAAAACCTGTTTCTGAACGCTCTATTGCCTTGCTATAAGGAATTACATCTATTTTATATCCTGTTAATTTAGCTGCTAAACGTGCATTTTGTCCATTTTTACCAATTGCTAATGAAAGCTTATCATCGGGCACCACAACCTCAGCTTGTTTTAAAATTTCATTAAACCTAACTAATAAAACTTTTGCTGGACTTAAAGCTCTTGTTATATATTCTGATGGATTATTGCTATAAAGAATAACATCTATTTTTTCACCCTTTAATTCTGAAACAATTTCATTAACCCTTGCTCCTTTAGGTCCTATGCATGCTCCTATACTGTCTATACTAGCTTCATCTGAATACACAGCCATTTTTGTACGATATCCAGCTTCTCTAACAATATTTTTCACCTTGACAAGATTACTTCTTAATTCTGGAACCTCAATTTCAAACAGTTTCTTAACAAAATATGGTGAACTTCTACTAACATAAACTTGTGAGCCTCCTTTGTCTGTTGTTCTAACTTTTTTTACATACACTTTGATTTTATCATTAACTGATAATTTTTCTCCAAAAACTTGATCATACTTTGACATAATACCTTCAACTTGCGTTCCAATTATCTCAACTGAAATTGCATTTGGATCAACTCTACGCACTATAGCGGGAACAAGTTCACCCTCTTTTTCACTCATCTCTTCATTAATTATATTTTTTCTAGCTTCATTAATTCTTTGCTTAATAACCTGGCTTGCTGTTTGAGTAGCAATTCGAGATAAATCAGCAGGAGTAACATCCTCACCTATGATGTCCCCAATTTGTGCGTTTGCTTTCATTTCTCTCGCCTCATCAAGTGTTATTTCATAATCTTCCTCAGGTTCCTCAACAACTTTATAATATGCATAAATTCTAATATATTTTTCTTCGGGATTAATCGTTACTTTAATTGCACGACTATCACCACTATCCTTCTTAAATGCTGAAGCTAAGCCAGCTTCTAGTGTTGTTGTCAACTCTTTGCTATCAATTTTCATGTCCCTTTCAAGCTCTTTTAATGCTTCAAAAAAATCACCAATATCCATTATTGTTCCTCCATGTTATTTTATCCTATTAATATTTATGTAAGGTCTTACTAGCAAAACATCAATTCTCATGATTTTTGTTTTTATCCCCTTGTTTTCTATTTCAATTTTATCATCATCATAAAACCTTAAAAAACCAATGTGCTTTATTTTTTTCTTTTTCATAGGTTTCAAAAATATTTCTATCTCAACATCTAGATTTCTTCTAAAATCATCGTTTGTTATTATAGATCGATCGAGCCCAGGCGAGGATATGTTCAAGCTATAGCTTGCACCATTAGTAATATCATATTCCTCAAGAATTGGATCTAATAAATCATTCACAAAGATACAATCATTCAAACTAACACCATCTTTTTTATATATGAAAATTTCAAGATATGTTAATTTACCCTTCGTTGAATATTTTAACTCAACAACTTCATAGCCAGCTTTTTCAATAATCGGAATTAATAACTCCTTGGCCTTATTTTCAATAATTTTTTGCGACAACTTTATAACTCCTAATAAATATTAAGAGTGGCCAAAGACCACTCTTAAGCTATAATCCCTAGGTGCTACTTATGATAATACCACATCTTGTTAATTAAATCAAACTTTTTATATAAATCTTCTTTCAAAGTTAATTCTCAGGGTAAGTGCAACTTTTGAGTCAGCCCTCGAAAAGTTTGTCAAAGTAAATGCAACTTTTAAAGTTACTTATAGATATAATTACTATTCAACAAAAAACACATTAATAAATCTATTTAAGTTTGTTTAATACATTCTCAAAATGCTCATTAATGGGAGCTTCAACATAAACTTTCTGTCCCGTTAATGGATGAATAAAGCTTAATGATTTTGCATGTAAAAGCTGATGTTTTGCTTTTAGCTTGGTGGATGACCCACCATATTTTTTATCGCCAACTATAGGCTTATTAAAATATTTGCAATGCACCCTAATTTGGTGTGTTCTACCAGTAATAAGCTCAAACTCTACTAGAGAATATTTTTTATGATATTCTTCTATCACCTTATATTTTGTAACAGCTTCGCGACCTTCTGGAAGTACTGCCATTTTTTGACGATTTTTAGGATTTCGACCAATATTAGTAGACCACATTCCAATATGCTCTTTAAATGTTCCCTCAACAAGAGCTACATATGTTCGCTGAATGCTTTTTTCCTTAAACATTTTTTTTAGTTTAAGATGCGTATCATTGTCTTTTGCAATAACTAAACAACCAGACGTGTCTTTGTCGAGCCTATGCACGATACCCAATCTATCTTCCCCAGCAATATTAGAAAGATGAACATTATCATATAACAATGCATTCACTAAAGTGTTACTTTGATTCCCAGCACCAATGTGAGTCGTTAATCCTGCCGGCTTATTTATAATTAGCAAATATTTATCTTCATATAATATGATATAATCAGCTTTTGTCTTAATCAACGCATTGTCTTTTGACTTGGTAACACAAAACTTCAGGCTGATTGTTTGGCCTACCTTAATCAAACTTGATGACCTATCAATCAAAACATCATCTACTTTAACTTCTTTTGATTTAATCAATTTTTGAGCATAAGAACGAGAAACATCTAATGTTTTAGAAATTACCTTGTCTAATCTATCGTAATAATTCGAATTAAAACTATATAAATTCATAAAATTAAAAATTATGATTATCTAAATCAGCATCTTCTTTATGATCAAGAGATTCGGCATCTTTTTCATCCTTTGTTTTTTTTGAAAAATAAAAAATAACCCATATAATAGCCAATATACACCCTATAGTTAAGGCACTATCAGCAAAATTAAACACTGCAAAAGACCAATCTTTTATTGTAAAAGAAACAAAATCTCTAACATATCCATATTTAAATCTATCAACTAAATTACCAAGACCACCAGCAGTTATTAAAACTAAAGAAGCTCTTAAAACTATATTCCTATCTTTTAATGAAAAAATCATAAAAGCAAACAATAAAATTACAGAAAATAAAGATATATAAGACAAAAATTTTGTGGAATTTTTTAAAATGCCAAATGAAGCTCCAGTATTTTCTACTGCGGTAAAACACAAAATTTTAGGAATAATTACTATATCACCAGAAGCTTGAGCTTTACCATATATGTATTTTTTTGTTAACAAGTCAAATAATAAAACCAATATGATAAAAAAAACCTCAACACAAAAATTAATAATTAATTTTTTATTTTTGAATAAAAAGTTTCTTACTTTATTCCACATATCTTAAAACTCCAAAAGATTTAATGTATGTAAATGTTTCTAGGACCAAACAATGCCGTACCTAATCTAATCATATTTGAGCCACATTTTAATGCCAATATATAATCATTGCTCATTCCCATAGAAAGATATTTCAAGCCATATCTATCTTTAAACAAATCAAAAGTTTCACGTGCCTTAACAAAATATTTGCTTAAAACACCTTCATCAGATTCAAATGGAGTAACAATCATCAATCCTTCCATTTTTAAATTTTTATAAATAAGAGCTTTTTCTAAAAATTCTTCCGTCTCATCAAAGCTTATACCACCCTTATTGCTTTCATTGCCGGCATTTATTTGTACAAAACATTTTTGAATTAGGTTATTCTTTTTTGATAAACAATCTATTGTTTTAAGAAGCGATTCCTTGTCTACACTTTGAATATATCTAATTTTGCCAACTAAAAACTTAACTTTATTAGACTGCAATCTACCAATAAAGTCCCAAATAATTGCACGATTTTCATTGTATTTTGCAATAAACTCTTGAACTCTATTTTCTGCCATTACAATGTCCTTAGAAAGTTCATTAAGATATTCTATGCTCTCAAGAGTTTGCTGTTTCGTTGCTGCTATAATCTCCACTGGGTATAGTGCATTATTTTCAATATTTATTAAAATCTGCTCTAATTTATCTTTAATCATTTATATTTTAATGTAATTGGCAATTATTATTTTATTATTTAATGTTTGAATTATATCATTTGTGGATATGTAAACTCCATTGTAATTCTTTGGTATTATAACACAGTTCTTGTTACCAACATAGGAAAAAACACCAAGTGTTTTATCACTTAAAGTATAATAGAGTATATTAGAATCATTAACCATAACAAAACTATCCTCATTGGTTAAACTATAATAAATTTCTTTTGCATTACTAATATAAGATATTATCAAATGATTTCCTTGTATATATGCATCAGATAGCATTGCATGTTTATTATCTAACAAGACTTTAACAATAGATAAAAGTTCATTTGATATCTTCCTATCCTTTACCTCTATTACATATATCGGCAAATCATTTTTTGTTAAAAGTTGTAAAATAGAACTCACATAACTTGAATAAAATTCGACAGCATGAAAGCTTTCTAAACTAAATATTTCACTTTTTTCATATATAGATTCAAACAAAGTTATTTTTTTAAAAACATTACTACATAAAGCCAAATCATAAATTTCATTTATAGATTTAATGTTATTTTCTTTCCTTTTTAAGGTTACAAGAATATTTAGTGTTTCTAAAAAACTACTATCGATGGTAAAGCAACAATCCATTTCAATACTACCTTCACTTGTATTAAGCAAACTATCAATATAATATTCATTATAGAAATCTTCCTTAACGGAAATAATTGCTTTCTCGCCAACATAAAATTTACTTTTATTAATTTCCACAGCATTACGAAGGTCGCATGTCAGATTAATTTTTACCTCTTTTTCAGAATTTAATGGTTTTTTTGTAACATAAAAAGCAATGTGGTTTGAAATACATCCAATTATAAAAAAATCTTCGTTAGGTGATATGATTTTTTCAACACCGGAATATGTCACCCTGAAATCAGAATCAAATGCATAGTGCTTAATATATATTTTGACAGAATCTCCTTGCTTAACTTGTCCATATTCTGGAATTAGATCAATATCCATAGGATTTTCGGCAAATCTACCGATATATTCTTGTATTTGATAAAAAACACCATCAGTTAAAGCTGTCACTTCAATTTTTAATTTTGCAACATTTTCTCCTATATGTTTTAAAAAATATGATATTTCTTTTTTATCTAAAATTTCATTTTTGTTTATTGTAATAAGATTACCTACTAAAACATTTTCTGATGTACGCTGCGAAATTTGGATTTCTTTTACTCTATTTTGTTCCAACTGTTTAATTTGAAATGTTAATATTTCTAAATCATAAATATAATTATCTTTTGTTGAAATTGTTTCCATGTCAACTATACTGTCATTATCAACTAATTCAAAATCTATTTTTCTTGAATTTTCAATAAATTCTATACCAAAATTATTACAATCTTTTTTTAATGTATATACATAATATAAGCCATAAGTAGCAAAAGTGTAATAATTATCATAGTTGGTATAAAATAGAGACTGATCTACATTAACTTCATCTATATAAATGCTTTTTATTTTATATTCACGATTTGGTTTCACAAATATTTGCAAATTGGATGTTTGAATTGTTTGTTTATTATATAATATCCAAACATCTCCTTTATTTTCATCATAATTTACTTTAATTAAATTTTTAATTTCACATATATTTATACTCAATATCGCATCCTCTTCTGGCATATATATTTGCTCTAAACTCACTGGATTTCCAGACAAAAATACACTTTCTACATAATAATCATCTAATCCACTAATTGCTATGTCAATTTTTTCACCTGGCAAATATTTGCTTTTTGTTGAGATGATTTCACCTTTTGAAACATTTTTTTCAATTGTAAGGTTATATGCTTGGCTTTTATTTAATGGTATCAAATCAAAATCAACTAAAACGGAACTTTCATTTGGCATATAAAAACCACTATGCTCCATAGCATTGCTAGCACCATTTACTCTAATTTCATTGATTTTATAATCTTGAAGTAGTTTATTTGTATTTACAAAAACAAACTCTCCAACACTTGCTTCCGTTGGTATATCTAAATCTGCGACATTAAAACTTTCAATATTTGATTTTATTGTGATTGGATATTTAACACTGTAATCAATTTTTTGAATATTAAGTAAAATAAACGCATCACTTTTTTCCATCTTAATTTTGCCTTTCATTACAGACTCTTCATTGATTAAAGTCGCCCCTACTATACTTTTATCTTTGACATAATAATTGTAATTTGGAATTATAGAATAGATAATATGCTCATCAAAACCAGCTGAATGGGAACTAAAATATATATCAGCCACATCCCCCTTTAATGATTCGCTTTTAAACCCTTTGCTTAGTGTGTACTGAATTTTTTGCATTTCTAATGTAATAGTAATTGAAGTTGCTGGCATTCTAAATGTTTGTGGATTTATCTCACTATATGATATTTTTACAAAATTATCTTTATTGTGCCCCTCATAATATCCAAAAGAATCTTCTTTCACTTCATAACCTTGTTTCGGATAAACATTAAAGGTAATTTTTGTATCATACTTAGCTTTTAGGGGAATATCATCAGAAAAATACTCCTTAACATCTTGATTTACATAGATTTCATGTTCATACTCTTTTACATCTACCCAACTAGCATACATCGTTATGGATTTTATAGTAATAAAATTGGATTTTATTGGACTTTGACCAAGTTTATCTAAGCACCATCCAGTAAAAACAAAACCTTCTCTTTTCGGTTCTTCATCAATTGGTATAAACGCTGTATTTACCTTTACTGGTTTTGTCATAACTTTATCACCATTTTCAAATGAAGCATCTTCTGCGTTAACATCAAAAGTAATAACAACAACACCTACTGCTTTGTTATTACAAGACCATAAAAAACAAACCAGCAAACAAATAATCAAAAAACAAATCAAATATATAATTTTCTTTGAAACAAGCTTTCCCGCTACCTTTTTATCTGCCATATTTCACCTTTAAAAGCTCCAAATATACTTGTGCAGTTGCAATAGCATCATCTAATGCTCTATGTGCAGTTTTAAAATCAATATTAAAGCGTTTTGTCAATGTTAACAATTTATAATTAGATACCTTTAAATTCGGCTGTGATTTTGCAAGCTCTAATGTACAAACTAAATCATTTTCAAAGCGATATAAAAATTTAAGAGCATTATTGTTTAACACATTGATATCATAGTCAATATTATGAGCTACAAGTTTCGCATTATATACATATTTATACAAATCTGGTAAAATTTCTTCAATTTTGGGAGCATCTTTTACATCTTCATCATAAATATTATTTATCTCACTTGCATCTGAAGGTATTTTCATTAAAGGGTTTACGAAAGTTGAAAAAGTAGATTCAAAGATTCCATTAACAAGTTTTACTGCACCCACTTCTATTATTTTTGCAGTATTTACATTTGTGCCCGTTGTTTCTAAATCAAATATTACAACTTCTCCCTCCAATTCTTTTAATATTGGTTGTGTTTCATTAAAGAAGCTTAACTGTTGGCTTGCTTCTCGTAAATATGGTTTAGGAAAGATAAGGTTGTAATCATGATTAACATCTTTAACAAATGTTCGTATAGGAATTGTATTATAATCTATATCACATAAAGCAATATTGTTGACAAGCAATAACGGCAATCCATTAATTCTATCAGTTTTTAAAGGCCCTTGAACAATTATTTCTACTCCATCCTTAAGTGCACCATCAGCTAGAGCCTTTTTTCTTGCTTCATTGAGGAAAAACAAGCAAGAAATTGAACCCGTAGTATCATCTAATGAAAATTTATAAAACTGTTTTTCTTTGGTATTTCTTAACTCTATCCTAGAGATTAATCCGCAAATTGTTATTATTTCACCAATTTCTGATATGCTGTCTCTTATTGTATAAGGATTTTTAAATATTTTTTTACCACTTATATGCCTTGTAATTTTAATATTGATACTTTGAAAAGATGTATATGTAGGTGCAATAACAACATTCTTAATACTATTAGTGTTTAATGTTGAGTTTTCAATAAACTCAACAACAATATTCTCATAAAAATACATATTTAAAAATGAAATAATAGATTTATCTAAATCATTATACTTCACAAATTTATATGTAAATGAAGCTAATTCTAGTTTTACAACAATCTTATTATTTGCTTCCTCAAATTTTACATTAGAATAGTTAATGGTGCGATGTTGAATTTCAGCATTATATTTAAAAAATTCCTGTATTTTTTTAATTAAATTTATATTAGAATATTCTACCCTTCTATAGCTAATTTCCACTTTGACATTTTGGGGTAGAATATTTTTGCTCACTTTTAATATTGAATCTTTTATATTTTTTGTCAAATAAGAAAAAGACTCCTCATTAAATATAAAAGTAATATGCAATTTAGGATTTCGTGAATTGTATAAAACAACCTCACCAAGTTTTAGATTATAATCATAATTACTTAGTGAGTGATTGATTTTATCGATAAAAAAATCATTGTCTCTAAAATTAACCATTATAGTATTATAACACTAAAGTAATGTGAATATGTTAAGCTAAATAAAATATACAAATTAAATTCGCTCAATATTAACATTAATTGAATATCTCAAAACATTTTTCATTTATTAAAATTAGAAATTTTTATTTTTATAACATTGATAATTTCTTGCAATATTTCATCATTTGGAACCGTTTTTATTCTTTTTCCATCCATAAAAATTGAAGAATTGGTTTTTCCACCACAAACTCCTACATCTGCACCTCTAGATTCCCCAATTCCATTTACTGCACAGCCCATTATTGCAACTTTTAACGGAAACGCTTTATCTTTAGCAAAGTTTTCAACAGCAAGTGCTAAAGATAAAACATCAATATTTGTACGCCCGCAAGTTGGACAAGAGACAACATTAATATAATTTTTATCAATTTCACAAGCTCTTAATATGCGTTTTGCAGCGATTATTTCTTGTACTGGGTCTGCTGACAGAGACACTCTAATAGTGTCTCCAATCCCATCAATTAATAATCCGCTTAATGCTGCAAATGATTTATCAATACCACTTGATTCTATTCCAGCTTCAGTTAAACCTAAATGAATAGGAAATGCTGTTTCTTTGTATAAAATTCTATTGGTTTCAATTGTCTTTTTCACACTAGATGTCTTTGCAGCAATAACTATATTTTCAACTCCATAGTTTTGAAAAAGCTTTGCATGCTTTATTGCAAGTGTTGCAAGCATTTCAGCGGTCATATTTTTTAAAGTTGAGCCCTCATTTACTCCTACTCTAACCGCAATACCAGTTTCTTTTAATTCCTTACATAAAACCGATAATTCATTTTCTTTTAGATAAGAAGGATTAATTCTAATTTTGTGTGCACCAGCCTTTATTGCACCAAGTGCATGTTGATAATTATATTGAATATCCGCAATTACTGGTATAGGACTTTTTTTGCATATTTCGTGTAATGATTTTATATCTTCATTATTCTCTATTGATACACGAACTAATTCACATCCCACTTCATATAGTTGTGATATTTGTTCTAATGTTTTTTTATGATTAGATGTTTTCACATTTGTCATCGATTGAATAACAATCTTATGATTCCCCCCTATTTGCACGTTTTTAATTTTTACTTCATTCCTCATATCACTAAACCCTAATTTTTTATCTATAATTGATTTTAGCCTTGTTTGAATTGCAATATATCTGCAATTATTACTATCCTAAACAAAAAAACAAGTCCTGTTATTGTCAAAATTGTTTCTACATTTTTATTGTTAACTTTTAAAAAATGTCCCCTTCATTTAACGTATTAACGTTTCACCATCATAAAAAGCCTCATTAACATATAATAGCATTTGACCATACACATTAAAAAACTATTATTAATAGCAATCCTAATACAAAATTAAATAACGCCCAAAATAACAAAACCATCATTTGATTGAATGGATATTGATTACTAAATGCTACTTTCTTGTTTTCATGATCAGAATCATATTCAAATTGACAAAACCTGCCAATTGAGCTAATAGAAAAAACTTCACCGTTTTTTTTGCTTTCTCTTTTGTAGAAAGGAGGACCAAAACCAACTCCAAACTCAATTATCTTAAATCCTAATACCTTCCCAGCTAAATAATGTCCAAATTCATAAACAACTATCATAAACATGATACATAACAAAGCTAAAATCAAATAACTTGTTGTTTGAAGAACTTGTAATATACTCACTAAAATCAAAGACTCCCTCCAGCAATTGAATTAATGTATGATTTGATTTCATTATGTAACTGAAAAATATCACCAGGATTTTCTATACTACCATGATTAAACTTTTCAATACAAACACTTATTATTTTATTAATTTCATAAAAACTTATCTTGTCTTCCAAATATAAGCGTACCGCCTCTGAATTAGACAAACACATTATACTTGCACTTAAATCTGAATCTAACTTAAGCACATCTTTTGCTATTTTTAAACAAGGAAATTTATTATAGTCCGGAAGCTTAAAAGTGAGTTTGCCTATATCTTCAAGCTTTAATCTTTCTCCTGTTCTTTCAAGTCTATAGGGATATGAAAGAGCATATTGAATCGGAAGCTCCATGTTTGGTAAAGACATAACACTTTTTTGAAAAGAATCTTCAAACTCAACAATTGAGTGAATAATACTTTCTTTGTGTATTAAAACATCTATATTTAAACAATTAAACAAATGTCTAGCTTCAATTAATTCCAAACCCTTATTCATTAAAGTAGCGCTATCTATTGTAATTTTGTTACCCATTTTCCAAACAGGGTGTTGTAACGCTTCAATAGCTTTTTTTTCTTTTATTTCCTCTTTTGAAAAATTCCTAAAAGCCCCGCCTGATGCCGTTAAAATCAATTTATGAATGTTGTTATTTTCTTCTAAACATTGAAAAATAGCCGAATGTTCGCTGTCTAATGGAATAATATTTTTATTATTCTCTAGACATATTTTATTTAATCTATGTCCATAAAGAACTAAACTTTCTTTATTTGCCGTAATTAGTCGTGCTTTGCTTTGGATTATTGCAAGTGTGGGTAAAAGACCGGAAAGATCTGATATGGCATTACATACTACATCACAATTCTTATAAGTATTAGGATTTGCAAGCTTTTCATCGCAATTAACAATAACATCACTTACTTTGAATTGTTTGGCTTGCTTTTTTATTAAATCATAAGAATTTTTGCAAGCAAGCAAAACAACTTCATATTTTTCTAAATGACGAGAAATAACAGAAAGCACTTGTCTTCCCACAGAGCCTGTACTACCAATAACACCTACTTTTACTTTAAACATTTTAATTTAAAAACATCATAACAGCTGATACAACTAAAACAGCAAACATAATGCTATCAATTCTATCGATTACTCCACCATGATCTTTGAGTAGGGTTCCAAAATCTTTTAACCCCAGTTCTCTCTTAATCCTACTCGCAAAAATATCGCCAATTTCACTTATAAAGGCTATCCCTGCTCCTAAGCATCCATAAAAAATTAATATCAAAAGCAAATTTCCTTTGAAAAATTCTGCAAATTTAAAAATATTATTTATAGGAAATTTAGCAACCTCAAATATCCCATAAACACCTAGGGAACCTAACGCACCCCCTAATATTCCAAACAAACTACCTGCCCAAGTTTTCTTAGGACTAATACGTGGGAATATTTTAGGCCCCTTAATTAGACTTCCAAAATAAAAAGCAAAAACATCAGATGCCATTGCCGCACTCAAAGCTATTAAAAGAGGAATCATTCCATACTGCGCAATTAAATCTATAGCAAGTCCAAAAATTAATATTGGATACACAAAAATAAACAACGAAACAAACATATCTTTTAAACTTAATTTTCTATCAAATATATAAAATATGAAAATAAAGGTTATTCCTGCAATCATCAACATTATAAAACCTTTTTGACCAAGAAAATTGATTAAAGGATATGTTATTGCAACCAATATGCTTAAGGGAATAACTGCAGGACTAAATCCCGCTTTTTTAACGGCTAAAATTAATTCCGATGTTGATGCTCCCATAACTAAGATAACTAATATATCAAAAAATATTTGACCATAATAACCTTGAATAACTCCGTTTTTCTCCACAGGGAAAAGTGATGTCAAAAAAATAAACAACAAAAAAAATGCAAATAGCACTAACCCTTGAATTGTTTTTTTAAGCAACTTTTTCATTTCTTAACTTGTTTCCTGCAAATCCTTATGTATAGTTTTATAATATTTTACCATTTATTTGATAAATGCCCTAACATTTTATAGAAATCTTCCCTATCTAAGTCGGGAAAAAACTTATCATAAAATAAAACATGAGATTTTTTTGCTTGATATGGTAACCAATCATCAAGAACTTGTTCTTTTTTTGTATAAACTAACAAATTAGGTGATGGTATATTAGGCATACTTAGGTGTGCCTCTAGCTCTTCAGCTTTTATTGGACTAAAATCAGATACCATGAACTTCGTTTTGATTAAAGAATTAATCGCGCAAGTTATCTCATTCGAGCTGCTATAATTTAATGCAAAAATAATCATCATTCCTTTATTGTTTAATGTCTTGGCATTTAATTTAGAAATTATTTCTAAAAGTTCAGATGGCAATGATAAAAAGTCTCCTATAAACCTTAATTTATATTTTCTACTTTCAGCTAACTCATCTATTGTATCCATAAAAAAAGAGATGAAAATACTGTAAATTTTCATCTGTTCAGCCACTTCATATTTTATGATTTCATCAACTCTAAAAAGATTAATAGTTAAGTAGTTTATAGCATGTTCTTGTGAAACATCAATCAAATCTAAAATGGACTGAGTAGCTCTAATATAAGCTTCAGAAATAGATGCCTCTTTGTTTTCTTTTATCCAGTCATCGCATCCGCAAATTTTCAAAGCTAAATGAGGCATTAAATCTCCATAATCTCTTCTTCTTTTGCTTTGGTTATATTGTCAACATCATCCATTAAAGCAGATGTCAATTTATCAAACTCTTTTTCATTGTAAGCTAAATCATCCTCTGTTATTAGACTATCTTTTTTTAGCTTTCGTATTTGATCAATGCAATCTCGCCTAACATTCCTTATAGCAACTTTTGTCACTTCACTCAATGCTCTTACTTCTTTAACTAAACTTCTTCGTCTTTCTTCATTTAATTCAGGAAAAACAAGGCGTAAAACTTTTCCATCATTAACTGGGAAAATACCTATATTTGCCGCTATTATCGCTTTTTCCACATCCTTTATAGCATTAATATCCCAAACATTTATTGTTAATACTCTAGCTTCTGATATTGTAATGTTAGCTATTTGATTTATGGGAGTCAATGTTCCATAATAATCAACCATAACTCTATCTAATATATGCGGATTTGCTCTACCTACCCTCATAGATTGTAATTCTTGACGATAATTAGCTATGGATTTTTTAGTTTTATCCTTGTATTCTTCAAAACATAAATCAACTTCTATTATATTTGGCATTTTCCACCTCTTGTATTTTACTTTAATGATTTTAATATAACAAAAATGTGAGCTATATGCAAGGTTGATATATAAAATTATAGACTAGAAACACCTTATACAAAATATTAAGAGGCTACGTAGCAATCAATGTGCCAACCTTACTTCCAGTCATAACATTTAATATTGCATTTTTTTCTTTTAACCCAAAAACTAATATCGGCATTTTATTTTCATGGCATAAAGCCACAGCGGCTGTATCCATTGCCGACAAATCTTTCTTTATAAAATCTAAATGAGTCATTTTATCATATTTTTTTGCATTTTTATTACATTCAGGATCACAGTCATAAACTGCATCAACATTTTTTGCAAGCAATAAAATTTCAGCATTAATTTCATTGGCTCTTAATGCAGCTGCAGTATCTGTTGTAAAGTATGGATTTCCTGTTCCACAACCAAATATAACAACACGTTTTTTCTCTAAATGTCTCAATGCTCTTCTTTGTATAAATGGTTCTGCAACTTTTGTTATATCTAATGCTGTTTGTACTCTAGTAACAACTCCTATTCTTTCTAATGCATCTTGCAGAGCTAAACAATTTATCACTGTAGCTAACATTCCCATGTGATCTGCTGTAGATCTATCCATCTCAACTCCCTGTCTCCCTCTCCAAAAATTACCGCCACCTACAACAACACCAATTTCTACACCCATTTCTTGTGCTTTTTTAATTTGTTGACATATATCTAAAATAATTTCTTCATCTATGCCAAATCCAGATTTTCCTGCTAAAGCACCACCAGATAATTTTAACAACACTCTTTTATACGTAGGGATCATAAGTATACCTCCTAAAAAAAGATACCATTTTGATGGTATCTTTAAATATTATTGATTCATTTTTGCTATTTGTTCTTCAACTTCTGATGCTAAATCACAAACCTTTTTTTCTAAACCTTCGCCCATCTCATAGCGGACAAAACGACGAATACTTATCTTTTCACCCGTTTTAGCTATCGTATCAATTAACAAGTCGCCAATTTTCATATTTGTATCTTTTATAAAAGACTGCTCTAACAAACAAACTTCTTGATAAAACTTTCCTATTCTTCCATCAATCATATTTTGAATAACTTTGTCAGGTTTTTTCGCAAGATTAGGATCATTTGCAATTTGTGCTCTAAGAATGTGTTTTTCATGTTCTACCACATCAGCTGGAACATCTTCTTTAGAAATGTACAAAGGATTTCCTGCTGCAATTTGTAAAGTTAAATCATGAACGAAAGTTTTAAACAAGTCGCCTTTTGCTACAAAATCAGTTTCACAATTGACTTCCAGCAAAACACCAATTCTTCCACCTAAATGTATATAACTATCAACAATGCCTTGTGAAGCAATTCTGCCCGCTCTTTTAGCAGCGGTTGCCATACCTTTTTCTCTTAATAGCTCGATGGCTTTGTCAATATCACCATTAGTATCAACTAGTGCTTTTTTACAATCCATCATGCCCACACCTGTAATATCTCTTAATTTTTTAACATCTTGTGCTGTAAATGACATATTTCCTCCCAATTTATTTATATCAACCTTTACTCGATTAGATTTATTTTCTAACAATTATAAGTTTTGTAAATCTATTCTGTTACTTCTTTTTTTGTTGTAGTTTTTGATTTCTCCATTTTTTTAGAAGTTTCTACTTTTTCAGTTTTTGACTTTTCTTTCACACTTTCTTTTGAATCAGCGTTTTTGTCTTCTTTAGCTTTTTCTTTTTCAACCTTTTGTACTGATTCTACTTTTTTATCAAACTCTTTTTTTTCTTTTGTTATGGGTTTATCAAGTTTTTTTTCTTCTATTATATTTTTACAATCAATGTCTTCATTTTCTACCTTTATATCAGTTTTTGAACCATCAATTTTATCACCAAATACAGCATCTTCTTCTGTAGATGCTAAATAAGCCTCGCCTGTGACAGATCCTTCAACATAGTCTGTGCCCTCGCTTGCTGCGATAACAGCATCTGCAATAACCCCAGCAACCAACTTAACAGCTCTTATTGCATCATCATTCCCTGGAATAACAAAATCAACCAAATCAGGATCGCAATTTGTATCAACCAAACCAATAATTGGAATATTCAATTTTCTAGCTTCTTTGATAGCTGTCTCTTCAATTTTCAAATCAACAACAAACATTATATCAGGAAGTTTGCGCATATTTTTTATACCACCTAAATCAAGTTCAAGTTTTTCTTTTTGTTGTCTGAGTTTCATTGCTTCCTTTTTTGAATATTGTTCAAATTCACCCATCTTTTCGCTTTGATCAAGTTTATGCAATTTGTCAATCCGAGTTTTGATAGTTTCAAAATTCGTTAAAGTTCCTCCAAGCCACCTGTTGTTCATATAAAACATCCCACAACGTTCAGCTTCAACTTGTATAGCATCTTTTGCTTGTTTCTTCTTACCAACAAAAAGAACTGTTGCTCCGTTTTTCACAGACTCATAAACAAACTTAAATGCTTTTTCAATCTCTTGTGCTGTAATTTGCAAATCGATTATATGAATATCGTTTCTTGCATCATAAATGTATGGTTTCATTTTGGGATTCCAACGTTTTGTTTGATGTCCAAAATGCACCCCTGCTTCTAGTAATTGTTTCATTGTAATTATCGCCATAATAATCTCCTGTTTTTTCTTTGATACCCAAATTAACATGCCCAAAAATAGGAACAAGCTGAAGAAATGTGGATATCTGTATATTTCATCATAAGATGCTGTTACAAATGATATCACTTTATTATATATTGTGCAAGTTTTTCACAACAAAAAATAGTTATGTTTTATCTTTACCTTCTTGATTTTTTATTGCTCCATTTATACTCGCCTTTTTGACTATTCTTTACGTTTTCTAACTCTTTAATTCTATTTTTGTAGTTAATACGTGCGGTTATTAAAAAAAGAATTATCAATAAAATTACAAACAAAAAGGAAAAAAGTACTAAAGCCAAAATTAGTTCTTCTGTCAAAATAAAGACAGTTCCTTCCATTGCTGGCATTGAAAATGAAAGATTTTCTCCTGAATAACTATAATTTTCCACTAATGTTACCTTGTTTGACTTGTCAACTGCAATAATTTTAATTGAGTTTTTAAACAATCTATTGACTTTAATTTCATTAATCGTTACATTAAATTTTGAATCAAGATAAAAATCACCACTCTGTTTTGTAATATCAAAAACTAGATGTTGTTTATCATTTAATTTCCCCATACCTCTAGTTTCATAAGCTTCCTTTCTTGCATTCATTAAATCCGCATTACTAGAAATATTAAAATTAAGTTCACAATCAGGTGAGAAATTTCCTAAAATTTTAATTTGATTCAAATTTCCATTTATTTTACTTTCAATTACAAAATTGTTAATTATCAATTGACCAGGAATATATTCAAAAACATAATTTTCAGCTTTTGCAGATTTTGCACTAATTGAATATTTGCCTGGATTTTTAAAAGTAGACTCAACTATAGGTTTAATAGTTAAAACATCTTCATTTTCACCATTTACAAATCCAGCTATAGCATATGTTAAGTTATACTCATCACCGTATTTGACAGTAATATCATTTACGGTTACAATAAGGCTTTTATGAAGAATTTCTAATCCTAGTAAATCATTTTTATATGAAATAGAGCCTTCATTAATATGGTAATTCTCATCAATCACTTTAAAATCAAGTACATACTTATCTACATTTATTGGCTTCTCCTCCAAAAGATTGCCATATTTTTCCCCAACATAACTACACTCAATAATGTTTTCTTTTTCTGAATCTAATATTTCTTCATCTAAGATACTTATAGTTCTTTCTTGCTTTGTCCCCGTATATGTATATTTATTTGCTCCAGATACTTCAATATTTAACAATTTAGGATTGATTACGAGCTCTAATTCGTTACCACTACCATCAGTAGTCCAAGATTTCTCGCCGACTTTTATTGTCACTTTATATACACCAATATTTTCTGGCGACTCAATTATCTCATCTCCCAATTCATAAACAATTGTTTCGCCCGTAAAAACTTCATGATCATACTTTAATTCATAATTTCCTTTATATGTAGCTTTGCTACTTTTAGAAAAAATGACTTCTTTTGTTGCATCTCCTAAAATAGTTAGTTCAAATTTATCAGGATCTAGTGTCTCTTGTGCATACGAATAAAATTTGGATGTAAGCGTTAATTCTATCGAAAATAATAATAGAAAAAATAACAAAATAATTGCCAAATAATAGATAAAAATATAAGTTTTCTTTCTTAACATCATAATATTAATTACGGCTATGCTTGATCATACTCTTCTTGCATTTTGAGAAACTCTGAAAAAACCTCTTGTATTATTTTTTCATTTTCTACAGTAACAAACAAATCATTGCCTTCCTCATCAGATTTTACTTCTAAAATCAAAATTTCACCATCTTCTATGCCTTCTGTCAGCTCAGTAGGCTCTAAACAAACATACCAATCATCTTTATATTGGAGAGTTGCTACCAAATAAAATTCAAATTGACTCCCAGCTTCATCTTCAATCAATAATATTTCAGATTCTATGAACTCATTATTTTTATCATTGTTTACATTTTCATTTTTCATGATTAACCCCTTTTGATTTTTTATTTTTCTAAAAGATTTGCTAATTTACTACTTTGCATCTAGATATGCTTGTAAAATTATAGTAGCTGCTACTTTATCAATTATTTGTTTCCTTTTTTCTCGCCTTACCCCATGGTTAATCAACATCCTTTCTGCTTGCACAGTTGTTAATCTTTCATCTTGGAATACAACTTCAATAGAAATTTGTTCTAAAAGTTTATTTGCAAATTTCTTAACAATATTCACTCTTTCACCATGAGTTCCATCCATATTTATCGGTAAACCAATAACAACAAGTTCTATTGCATTTTTTTCAATAAAATTTTTAAGATATAGAATATCCGCAATTTCATCTTGCCTAGTATAAGTTTCATAACCTGATGCAATTATACCCAAAGAATCACTCGTAGCAAGACCTATCCTTACATCACCAATATCTAATGCTAAAACCTTCATGAAATCTAATTTTTGCTATGTTATTTTTAACTTATTTTAGTAATTTGTTGACTTAATTTCAAAATATGCTCTTGAATGATCACAAACTGGACATACTTCTGGTGCCTCTTTGCCTTTTTCCATGTGACCACAATTTCTACAAAACCAAACAACTTCTGTTGATCGCTTAAAAACTTTTCCAGTTTTAATGTTTTCTAACAATGCCAAATATCTTTTCTCATGTTCTTTTTCTACTTCAGCTACTCCCCTCATTTTTTTTGCAATTTCATAAAACCCCTCCTCGTCAGCTATTTCTGCAAAATTTTTATACATTTGAGTCCATTCTTCATGCTCGCCAGCAGCTGCAGCTACAAGATTCTCTACTGTGCTACCTATCTTATCAAATTCTTTAAACCAAAGTTTCGCGTGCTCTTTTTCATTTAAAGCTGTTTCCAAGAAAACAGCGGCAACTTGTTCGTATCCTTCCTTTTTCGCTTTGCTCGCAAAATAATCATACTTATTTCGGGCCTCACTTTCTCCTGCAAACGCATACATTAAATTCTTTTCTGTCTTACTACCCTTTAAATCTTTTTTCATAATTATTCTCCTTTCTTTCTTATTTTTATATTTAACTCTTCTCCATTATGACTGGGAGTGTAAAATATTTCATCTTTTATTGCATCTGGTAAATATTGCTGTTGCACCCAACCACCTGCATAATCATGAGGATACAAATAAATTATATCTGATTTTTCTTTCTTAAAAGTTTGATCTTGCAAATATGTTGGAATAGAATCATTTGGATTACTTTCTACCGCCTGTTTTGCTAAATTCATTGCCACAACAACAGAATTAGATTTAGGAGCATTTGAAACATAAATTATAGCTTGACTAAGGGGGATAAAACCCTCAGGCGCTCCTATTTTTTCAAAAGCTAGTAAAGCATTTGTTGCAACTACCAAAGCTTGTGAGTCTGCAAGTCCCACATCTTCTGCAGAATGAATTATCAGCCTTCTAAATATAATTAGAGGATCTACCCCTGCATGAATTAATCTAAATGCATAATAAAGAGCCGCATCCGCATCACTTCCCCTTAAACTTTTACAAAAGGCGCTTAAAATATCATAATAATTATCCACATCAATACTTAATGTTTTTGTATTTGTTACATTAGATAATATTTTTTTTGTAATTTTAATTTCAGAGTTTTCTTCTGGAATAGTTGTGATAACAGCTAACTCCAAAGAATTGAAAGCTGCTCTTAAATCCCCATTGCTTGCCCATGCAATATGTTCCAATGCATCCTTCTCTACCGACACATTGTATAAACCGAGTCCCCTTTCTTTATCCAAAATAGCTTTTCTAAGTCCTTCGACTATATGCTCATCTTTGAGTTTTTTAAACTCAAATACTTTACATCTGCTTACTATTGCTTTTGTCATATTAGCATATGGATTTTCTGTTGTTGTTCCAATAAAAATAATTTCTCCTTTTTCTATTGCACCTAACACGCTATCTGATTGAGCTTTACTCCATCTATGACACTCATCTAATATTAAATACGTTTTTTGGTTGTATAATGACAAAAAATCTCGTGCTTCTTCGATTACTTTTTTCGCATCAGCAACACCTGATGAAACAGCATTTAATTTAACACTACGTGCATTTGTTTGATTCGCTATGATATATGCTAATGTAGTTTTGCCTGTGCCAGGTGGTCCATAAAAAATACAACTCCCTAAACTATTTGTTTTGACAGCTCTCAACAAAGGAGAATTAGGGAAAATCAAATGTTCTTGCCCTAAAAAATCTGAAAAAGTTAAAGCTCTCATTCTCTCTGCTAACGGTAAATGTGCTTGTGAAATTGTATTGAATAAATCCATAGCTAGATATTATCACTTATATTGATATAAAGTCAATTTGAGCTATAAAAAAAGAAGCCAAAGGCTTCTCGAGTAATCCTATAAGCCGAGTTCTGTTGAAAACGGTTATCTGTCTTGTTTTATAGTCGCCTATAAAATCTAGCGATTTAGAAACGATCGGACCAATCATTGTTCCATTATCTTGCATCATGTGGGGTTTACACAGCCAATTTTGTTACCAAACTGCTGGTGCGCTCTTACCGCACCTTTCCACCCTTACAGTCATATAACTGCGGTATAATTTCTGTTGCACTTTCCTTAAAGTCGCCTTCAGCAGGATTTCTCTGCCACACTGTCCTATGATGCTCGGACTTTCCTCACCAAAAAGGTGCAACCGTTCAGACTACTCGCCATTATTATAGTAAAAATTGCAATTAAAGTCAAAAAATTGAATCTCAAGTCTTACAAAAGGCGTCCTACAGTAACATAATATTAAAAGGTATTCAAATCTAATTAACGTCTTTATTAATTATTTTACCGATTTCATCGTATAAGGTATTAATATCTTTGAACTGTCTATGAACAGAAGCAAATCTTACATATGCAACATTGTCTAAATTTTTTAACTCTTCCATCACATATTCTCCAATTACCTTACTAGAAATTTCATCTGAAGCATTTGCATATATTTTTTTTTCGATTCTATCGACAGCTTGATTTATGCTTTCCGTGGATACGGGTCTCTTTTCACAAGCTTTTAAAATCCCATTTTTTATTTTAGCTATATTAAAAGTTTGTCTTTCATCATTGTTTTTTATGACGCGAATAGATATTATCTCTGTTCGTTCATATGTCGTATATCGCTTTAAACATTTTAAACATTCTCTGCGCCTTCTAATTGAAGTATTGTCTTCACTAACCCTGCTATCAACTACTTTACTATCTAAACTGTCACAATACGGACATCTCATAACAAATCTCCTATAATTTTACAACTTGTTTTTCATGCGTTTTAAAAAAGATGGGATAGACTTACTTTCACCAAGATCTATACGAGAAGGAGGTGTAGAGTCTAAATCAGCATTACCTTGTTCAATCGTTTCTTCTGAAATATCAGGCTCAGTATCAAAACCATAAATTCTTCCCATTTTCTTATCTACTCTATCCTTATCAAAAATAGGTTTTTGAATTGTCTTATACCTACTTGTCCCATCAGCTTTAACATCAAAACCTGTAGCAATAACTGTAATAACTACTGACTCTTTGAGATTATCATCAATTCCCATTCCAAAAATAATGTTAGCCTTACTATCAACAACCTCTCTAATTAAACCAACGCTATCATTAACTTCTTCCATTGTTAAATCTATACCACCAGTGACATGAACTATAATGCCTGTAGCACCTTGTATATTTGTTTCAAGAAGAGGGCTTTGTACTGCTTGCCTAACTGCATCTAGTGTCCTGTTTTCACCACTTCCGTGACCAATACCTATGTGAGCATAACCTTGTGATTTCATAATTGTTTTTATATCTGCAAAATCTAGATTGATCAGTGACGGAGTTGCGATAATATCAGTAACTCCTTGAATTGCTTGACGAAGCACGTCATCTGCTACTTGAAAAGCCTTGATAAACTGTGTGCCCTTTGGAACAAAATCTTGCAATCTTTCATTTGGTATCACAAGTAAGGTATCAACATAAGGTTTAAGTTTTTCGATGCCTTTATTGGCATTTTCCATTCTTCTCTCACCTTCCATTTTTGCAAAAGGCTTAGTAACAACAGCGACTGTTAATATACCCATTTCTTGAGACATTTGAGCTATAATTGGCACAGCCCCGGTACCTGTTCCCCCTCCCATCCCAGCTGTAATAAAAAGCATATCAGCATCTTTAATTGCCTCTTTTAACTCTTCTCTACTTTCTTCAGCTGCTCTTGCCCCTATTTCTGGATCAGAACCAGCACCTAAGCCTTTTGTTACAGTAGGACCAAGCTGAATATTTAAACTTGCTCTTGAAGCATTCAGCGCTTGTAAATCTGTATTTGCATTTATAAATTCTGCGGAAGTAACATTTGCATAAACCATTCTATTCACAGCATTGTTGCCACATCCACCAACACCAATTACCTTTATATTTGCAACTCCATAGCCATTAGCCATATATTTCCTCCTATCTAGATCTTCGTCTAAATTTATTTTTTAGTAAATATATCAAATTTTTAAATGAAAAAGATGTTTTTTGATATCCTTGCTCAACCAATAATATAAGCGAAGCAAGAGATGAATCTGAATATTTATTAAGTTGTGGAATTGAAAATGCAACAAATGAAATTTGACGATTTAAAACTTTTGAAAATACCTCTTTCAATCCCACCATGGTGCCAAGTCCAGCTCCCGTCATTACGATAGGAATACTTCGAGGAATATTACTTGGACACATATTAATAGCCTTTTCAATTACAGCAGCAATATCTTCTAATCTAGCTAAAACAATTTCATTAACAGTACGCATATTATATGCATAATTCTTTTTACCAATAAAAATGACATATTCATCCTCCATTATTGGACGAACATTTAAATTAATTTTTTTTAACAATTCTATCGAATGTTCAAATGGAATTTCATTAACAATTGTTAAATCTGCAGCAACATTTCCACTACCCAATGAAAAAGATATGGAATATATAATTCCATCCCCTTGAACATAATTTACTGTTGATGATATATAACCAAAATCAATAAAAATAACTCCCTTATCTCTAACTTTTTCTGGAATCAAAAACATAACCTGTGCCAAAATAGAAGAAGTATACCTAAATCTTACCCCGTTACTTTGCGCAATGGAATCAAATAATTTAATGAAGCTTTGCTCACAAAGAACATAAGATATTAATCCTGAGAGTTTATTAACGCTCTTACCAACAGGATCAATCACCCTATCTTTAGCATCTAATAAATAATATATAGGGGCGGTACTAATAGCCGTCATGTTATCTTCATTGAGATTATCTCTACCTGTTTCAAACAAAAATGCAACATCTTTCTCATTAACTTTTCTATGTACACCAAAATCATAATCAACATGTTGACAAGTTACACTAGTAAATTCTCCAGGTACACCAATCAAGACTTCATCCAAAGAAACAAAAGTCGTATCTTCGCATTCTTTTATTAAAGAGCTGATTATCGAAAAAAGCTCTTTAACATCAAAAAATTCACCATCTTGATAACCTTCATATGGTAAAGCCTTGTGATATAGATACGTATTGCTATACTTCGTATCAATAAGTGCTAACCTAATTTGTCCTGATGAAACATCAATAATTGATATCTTTTTAGCCATATAACAGTTCCTTAATAATATGCTTAATTATACTATATGTAGTATAGTGCAGTCAATAATACCACAAATACTAAAATACAATGATGTTTTAACTATAATATTTTTCCATATACATATTATAAAAACTTTCAACTTCATCATTAATATTTTTTGCTTCTTTATCAATTAATTCCTTAGAGCTAAAAATTTTTACTTTGAATGAGTCGTTTGACATAGTCAAAAAATTTATTTCTTGATCTTTTATTTCAATCTCTTTAATTACTGCTCTAATTGCATCAGCATTCCACTTTTCCAACATTATTGAAATCACATATTTTACTGTTTTTAACTCTTTACTATCAAAGCTAACATCATTTTGCAATTTATACCCCATGATAGGTATTAATGAAGATACATTACTTTCAATTTCTTTATTCAATTGGAAATCAACATCTGCCAAATATGTTTTTCCATTTTCGGATTCTAAATAGAACATAGGATTGTGTGCCTTGACTTTTAAAATGACTTTGTTTGGAAAAACACGTTCAATGTCATATACTTCTACGGAACGATCGTTGTTAATTCTGCTAACTTTTGCTTTCACACTCGTTTCATTAATGTTCAATATACTGGCCCTAAGCTGAAGCCCCGAATCTGCAATTATATCTGCAGCTGAAGCCTGTTTTTGTTTATCTAAAAATAGCACTTGAATAGAACGCACATTAAAAATTCCACCTAGCACACTAACTAGAGAAACCAATAACACACATATCAGCATAACAGCTATTTTCTTTTTCATGCCTACCTTTTTTTCATACTTATTACTTATTGGTAAATGTGTCTAAGAGTTTATCAAATATATTGTCTTTGTTTGCATTATCTTCTCTTTCAATTGCCATAGGTGTCACGCTTTCACTACTATCTAAAGCATTTGCCATTACATCATTTCTTTGTGTATTTACCGATAATATTATACAAGCTATCACAGCTACCAAAACTAAGTATACTGCAACAAAAATTTTTCCTTGTTTAGTAAGTTTTTTTGCAGCATTGACCTTTGCTTTTGCTCTAACACTCTTTTTTAATTTGGGAGCGTTTATTATAGTTTGTTTTTTACCATAAAATTCTTCTTTTGATAAAAGTTTCCCTGGATTTTTTCTATGCAATTGTGCACTCATATACTCTTCGTAACTTTGATAATCCAATTCATTGTTGCCACTACATACCTCATCTTTTTCAATAAACTTATCTAAATTGTCAGTTTTTTCATGCGCAAAACAATCAGAAATAGCTTTACTTTCATATTTTCTTTTCTCTTGCATAAAAAGGTCGTATCCAGTTAAATCTTCATTAAATCCGACATCAAATATACTGTTTGATTGAGACGCAGCAATATCTCTCCTCAATGTAACCATTTCTTCCTCCTTTACTTCTTTTGCGCAATTCTTAATTTTGCACTTTTTGATCTACTATTATTCTCTATTTCTTTTGCACTTGCAATAATCGGTTTTTTATTGATTATTTTTATTTCGCTTTTTTTGTTACAAGTACAAATTGGACTTGATTTATCACATATACAATTTTTTTCTAGTTCAGCGAAGGTTTGTTTAACAATCCTATCTTCTAACGAATGGAAAGAAATAATGCATATTCTTCCTTCTTTTTTTAACAATCTTGTCAAAGCAGTAATACATTCAGACAATTGTTCCAATTCGCTGTTAACTTCAATACGTATAGCTTGAAAGGTCCTTTTTGCTGGGTGCCCTAATCCATATGTTTTTTTTATGCCATATACCTTTTTAGCTATTTCTGATAATTCAGTGGTCGTTTTTATAGGACTAATTTCCCTGTTTTTTACAATGGCCTTAGCTATAAGCTTGGAATATCTCTCCTCTCCATACAAAAAAAGAATCTCAACTAATTTATCATATGAATAGCTGTTAACAACATCGTAAGCCGTCATTCCTGCATCTTTAGACATTCTCATATCCAAATTTGCATCTAGCATATAACTAAAACCTCTAGTTTTATCATCTATTTGATGAGATGATATTCCAAGATCTAACAAGACACCATCCACTTCTTTTATATTCATATTGTGCAAGTTAGATACGAGATTTTTGTAGTTATCATTGATGTATATTACGTTATCACTTGCTATTTTGGTTCTTGCTTCCTGAATAGCTTCGCTATCTATATCATTGCAAATTAACAAACCGTCATCATTTAAAAGTTTAAATATTTCTTTACTATGACCCCCGCCTCCTACTGTGCCGTCAACATATATTCCATCGCTTTTTATATTTAAACCAGCTATAACTTCATCGAGTAAAACGGGTATGTGATAACTTGACATTTTTATGTCCCTATATTTTCTCTAAGCTTGCAAAAGCTTCATCAAAATTGCTAGCTTCTTTTTCCATCATGGCATTATATCTTTCTTCTGACCAAATTTCCATTCTATTGTTTACTCCAATAAATACCATTTTTTTTGTAATTCCTGCATGTTTTCTTAGCTTAGGTGGTAGCACAAACCTACCTTGAGAATCTTCACATGGCTCATCAACGGAAGACATAATTAAACGAATTGTGTTTTGTTGAGAAAGATTTGACATGCTAGTGATAGATGCAAGTTTTTGGGCATAATCTTCAAAATTTTCTTTATCCATTACAAACAAACAACCAGCCGTTCCATTTGAAATGTAAAACTTCTCGCCAATAAGGGAACGAAGTTTTGATGGAATACGCATCCTATTCTTATCATCTAATTGGATAAAATATTCACCAAAAAATATCACTGTCATTATCCTCCTATTTTATATTTTTATTGTACTACAAAAATTTTCCACTTTCAACCACTAAATTCGTTTTTGATGCTAAAAAAGATCAAAATTTTTATTTATGGAGTGGAAAAACATAAAATAACAATTTGAAAAATATTATAAAAACAAATGTTTTAAGCATTAAAGAGATTTGAAAAGTACATAAATTATGATAAACATAAAAATTTGTCGAATATAAGCTTGAAAAAACATTTGTGGTTAAAAATCCCTAAATTAACAGTCAAATATTAAAACTGGGCTATGCTTTATCATATCGGTCGAGACTAAAAAATATTTTATTCCATCTTTTATAACTATATTATTGCTTAGACTCACATCACCATGCAAATGTCCGTAAACGACTGTATCTACTTCATACTTTTTCAATAATAATGTGAAATTAGATGATTGCCTAATAGAATTAAAAGGAGGATAATGCATTAAAGCAAATACTTGATCTTGGCTATTTCGCATCTTAGAAGCTTGCGATAAACTTAACTCCAGCCTAATTTCTTCTCTTTTAAGTATTTTTTGGTCACTTTCCAGCAACCTAGTACCGGCTTCCGGCACCTGCCATCCCCTTGTTCCACAAAAAATCTTATTGTCAAATTTCAAGGCATTATTTTGAATAGCAAAAACATTATCAGGCAAAATTGTCTTCACCTTAGCATACGAATTCCACCAATAATCATGATTACCTTTAATTATAATTTTTTTACCTGGCAAATCTGCAAAAAACAGCAAATCTTCTTTTGCCTCATCTAACGTGGTCGCCCATGATATGTCACCTGGTATTAATACGACATCATTATTTGAAACCTTATGTAACCAATTTTTCTCTATTTTTGATAAATGATTTTCCCAATTATCGCCAAAAATGTCCATAGGCTTTTCTTGACTTGAGGATATATGCAAATCACTTATAGCGAAAATTTTCATACAACAATCGCCCTCTCTATTACATTTAAGATATCTTCTCTTCCTATTTTTTTCAATGAGGAAATTAACACCACATTTTCTACACCTACCCCAAGAGTAGAGGCAATTATTGTTTTACTTATACACATTTGTGCACGATTAATTTTATCGGCTTTAGTTGCGAGAATAGAAAAGGGAATATTGTGCGAATAAAGATATTCCACCATCAATACATCTTCCTCTGAAGGCATCCTTCTAGAATCAATCAAAACAAAGACCATCACCAATGACGATGTCTTTTGAAAATAGCCTTCTATTAAATAAGACCACCTTTCCTTTTCTTTCAATGAAACCTTTGCAAATCCATAGCCTGGCAAATCAACAAAATAAAATTGCCCATTATTTATATCAAAATAATTCACAAGTCTTGTTTTCCCAGGCTCTTTTGAAGTTTTAGCCAGACTACTTCTGTTTGTAATATAATTAATCAATGTCGATTTTCCAACATTAGATTTTCCAACCAAAGCGATTTCTGGAATATTAGTTTGTTTAATTTGAAAGATGTTTCCCGCTGAAGTCTCAAATTTTGCATTGATAATTTCCATTTTTTCTCCCATAGGCTTCAAATAAATTAAAAACTGCATTATTATATAACAAATGCAGTTAATTATTTCTATTTATCATCATGAATCAGTTAAACTGCCCTTTTTAATATAATTGGATCTTTTTTGTTTAAAATTACCTCTTTAGTTACAACCACCTTTTCAATCGTTTTGTCACTAGGAATATCATACATCAGCCCAATTATAGCATTTTCCATTATAGTTCTGAGACCTCTTGCACCAGTTTTTAATTCAATCGCTTGCTTTGCTATTTCCAAAATAGCATCTTCTTCAAATTCTAATTCAACATCATCTAGATAAAACAGCTTTTTGTATTGATCTACCAAAGCATTTTTAGGCTCTTTCATGATTCTAACTAAAGCGGCCTCGTCTAGTGGATCCAACACAGTTACCACAGGAACCCTTCCTACAAATTCTGGAATTAAACCATATTTTATCAAATCATCTGGACGCAAATCTTTAAGCATTTCAGAATAATTTTTGTCAGACTCACGAAGTTTTGAGCTAAAGCCTATTGCAGACATATCAACCCTCGAATTAACAATTTTTTCCAATCCAACAAAAGCACCACCAGCAATAAACAAAATATTTGTTGTATCAATTTGGAGCATTCGCTCTGATGGATGCTTGCGACCACCTTGAGGCGGCACATTAGCTATTGTTCCCTCTAATATTTTTAATAGCGCTTGCTGCACCCCTTCTCCTGACACATCTCTCGTAATGCTGGTATTTTCAGTTTTTCTGCAAATTTTGTCTATTTCATCAATGTAAATAATGCCCTTTTGCGCCCTATTTATGTCTCCGTCAGCTACTTGTATAAGTTTAAATAAAATATTTTCCACATCTTCTCCAACATATCCTGCTTCAGTTAGCGTTGTTGCATCGGCAATAGCTATTGGAACGTTTAAAATATTTGCCAATGTTTTTGCAAGAAGAGTTTTTCCTGAACCTGTGGGACCAAGCATTAAAATATTTGATTTTTCTAATATGACATCACTGTATTTATCAGCTGGTTTATTTACTATTCTCTTATAGTGATTATAGACAGCAACTGAAAGAATTTTTTTCGACTCTTCTTGACCAATTACGTATTTATCAAGCTCTTCTTTAATTTCCCGTGGATTCAAAAGATTTATTTCAGCACTAATATTTTTCTCACTCTCTTTAGCAAGTTGCAAACGCTTGTTCATTTTGGCTATACAGTCTGAACAAATTAATGCATCAGTGGTAACACTTGCAATAAAAGTCAAAAAAAGACTCTCTTCTTTACCACAAAAAGAACATTTAACATCTTTATTTGGATTATCTATATTGTTATTATCGTGTTTTTCACTCATTCTTTATTCTCCAAATAGGTATTATTTTGTGGATTTATTCTCTTTTCTCGTAATATAAACTTTATCAATTATCCCATAATCTAAAGCAGCTTCTGCAGACAAATAATTATCTCGATCCGTATCTCTCTCAATGGTTTCCAATTTTTGTCCTGTCATTTCGCTTAAAAGTTTATTTAATTTATCTTTCAGTTTCAAAATATGTTCCGCATGTATTGCAATATCGCTTGCTTGACCCTGTGTACCACCAAGAGGCTGGTGAATCATTATTTCACTGTTAGGAAGAGCAAATCTCTTTCCCTTTGTTCCTGCTGCTAATAAAAAAGCTCCCATCGATGCTGCTAATCCTACACAAATAGTACACACATCACATTTTATATAATTTATTGTGTCATATATGGCAAGACCCGCTGAAACTAAGCCTCCAGGACTGTTAATGTACAAATATATATCTTTTTTAGGATCTTTTGTTTCTAAATATAGCAACTGGCCAATCACTAAATTAGCAGTTTGAATATTAATTTCTCCAGTTATAAAAATTATCCTATCCTCTAATAATCTAGAATAAAGATCATATGAAGTTGCCCCTCTATTCGTTTGTTCAATCACTGTGGGTATTGGTATATAATTATTGATTTCCATAAAACTCTCCTTCTCAAAATCAAATTTAAATATTTAACTTGACAAACAATTTTCGTTGCTTAAATTTACACTTTTTATGCCCGATTAATTGCTAAACTAACACAATAACTATACCACAAAAAGTAGTTATTGCAAAAACTTTAACCTCTTACTCATGAGATGTTCTTACAAATATTAGACCATCCATTTGACTTGCAAAATTTACATTAAGTTATTACTCAAATTTATTTGATGTTCTCAAAAATGTTATCAGTTTTTCAATTAGAATTTTATTCATAATTCCAGCAAACAATTGTTGATCAAAATTCTTTTTAAACTCTTCAACATCTTTTTGCGATTGTTTTGCTATTTCTTCCAACTCTTTATCAAACTCTTCTTTTGCAACTGTTAGACCTTCTTTTGCAATAATAGCCTCTAAAACCACCCTAGTCTTAACTGTATTTTTAGACTGTTCCGCAAAATCATTGTAAAAATCCTCCATTGTTTTTCCAGAATATTTTAAGAAATCATCTAGACTAATACCCATAGACTTATACCTAGCAGCTATTTCATTAATGTGACGATCGCTTTCCTCATCAATCAAACCTTGTGGAATTTCAAATTCATTATTGGCAACTATGGCTTTTATCATTTCATCTTCTTCTTCATATTTTGCCTCTTGCTCAGCATGTGATTTTAGTTCTTTTTCTAAATGCTTTTTATACTCATCTAAAGTTTCAAACTCACCCATATCTTTAGCAAACTCATCATTTAATTCAGGGACCACTTTTTCCGTGATAACATGAACTTTACATTTAAATATTGCATTTTTATCAGCGAGCTCCTTAGCATGATAATCTTTAGGAAATTTAACTTTCACATCTATTTCTTCGCCCTTTTTTGTGCCTATCAGCTGATCTTCGAAGCCAGGAATAAATGTATTGCTACCAAGTTCAAGTTGTTGATTTTCAGCAGTCCCTCCATCAAACTTGACCCCATCAACTTCGCCACTATAATCTAGCGTTAATTTATCACCATTTTGAGAAGCTCTATCAACCTCTTTCCATGTTGTGTATTTTTGTTGTATTCGTTTTAGCTCCTCATCAAGCATCTTTTTGTTGTATTTAGATTTTATCTTTTTGAAAGATAGGCCTTTGTACCCTTCTACCTCGATTGTTGGATAAACTTCAACTTTTAATACAACATTAAATCCTTCCTCATCAACATTATGAACATCTACTTCAGGTGAAGAAACAACATCTAGCTTATCCTTTTCAATTATTTCGCGGTAATATTTATTAATTCCATAATCTAGTGCATCCTCATAAAAAGCTTCAATTCCATATCTATTAACAATAACATCAAAAGGGACTTTGCCTGGTCTAAAACCTTGAACTTTATATTGTCCCTTTGTCTTTTTATATGCTTCTGAAATGCATTCGTTCCATTTGTCTTTGCCGACTTTTATAGCAATTTCAACTACTGAATTCTCTAATTTTTGAATAGAATATTCCATAACTATCATTACCTCACTATAGTTTATTTTAGTTATACTAACATATTAAATTGAAACAAAGCAATCATTTATATTAAAAATAAGTAAAATATTAAGCAATCTAATCTTTTACACACAAGCTCAACACCACAAAAGAATTACACCATCATTTGATACAATAGTTTATGCTAAGTGCTTGATTGCAATTATGAAATCAAGCATAATATTGCATCGAGAGGGGGCAAATATATGATTCGCAAATTTAATTTATTGCCCTTAAACTATTCTATTTTATAGCTATTTTTGTAATACTATTATTTGTTACGCAGTTTTTGATAATTAAATTAAAAAAAAATAATTTAATAAAATTGCCGAAATAACAGCATGACATATCGGTCAATTTACGATTTTATTCTATTTTTTTATTTAAATTAAAATAATTTCAAGGTTATAAAACATAAATTAAAAAATACGATTTAAAAACTTTTAAAATATCTAGTACCCTCTATCAAACAAATAAAATCTCATATTTCTAAAGCGCAGATATCTGCTGACAGACCATTTTTATAATAATCTTTTCTATTATAAATTTTTTTAAAGCCAAAATATTCATACAACTTTTTAGCTGATATATTATCTTCTGAAACTTCTAAAAAAACTTTTTGTATACCATTTTTTTTTGCACTGTCAAGAAACGAAGTAATTAATCTTTTCGCCACTCCTCTATTGCGACACTGAGAATCAACGCCTATTTTCAAAATTTCAATTTCTTCGCCTAAATTTAAAGCGATTAAATACCCTATAAGTGTCTTATTTTCAATTAATCCTAAATTAATATTATTTTTCTTTAATATTTCATTTCTTAACATTTCTTTTTCCCATGCATTATCTAGAAAACATTCGTTTTCCAAATTATATAAAGCATTCAAATGTTCAACTCTTAATTTTATTATATTCATGTTAAAATTTATATTGCCTTTTTTTTGCTGAAGATAATTTTATATAAAAAGGCATAACCGATTTGCTGGATTTAAAAGAATGTTTATTATCAAAAACATATGAGAAAATATCATTTGTGGATTTATATTCAAAAAATACCTTATTTGTTTTTTGATATAAATTTAAATCTTCAATGTTTAAAACACCATATTTGTTTTTTTCTTTATCATAAAAGTAATAATTGTTGTTTTTACAGTCAATGAATGCAACCCCTTGAGACTCATAAAACATCATTATCTCTAAAGAAGTTAAACCAATAACTTCTATATCTAAAGCTTTAGCAAGAGCATTTGCTGTAGATACACCAATTCTAATTCCAGTAAATGAACCAGGACCAATAACCACTAAAATTAGATTTATATCGCATATTTCCAGTGAATTATTCCTTAATAGCTCCTCTATTTCATTTAAAATAATTTTAGAGTGCCTTTTTATTCCTTTTGTCTTGCTCTCAAAAACTACATGCCCTTTGGATAAAGCCAAAAACAAGCAATCACTTGATGTATCAATAAACAAAGTATTCATTTTTATCTCAGCCTACTTATTACAATTTCTCTTTGATTTTGAGATATATACTTCATGTCAATTTTATAATTTGCTTTTTCGCTAAACAAATCAAATTTATTCCATTCTATAATGATAAGATTTTTCCCATCCATATATTCCTCCAATCCAATTTTATCAATATCATTTCCATCAATTCTATAAGTATCTATATGTATAAGATTGATATAGCCTTTATATTCTTTGATTATAACAAAAGTTGGACTTTTTATATGTGAATCAACTCCCAATCCTTTAGCTAATCCCTTAACAAATGTGGTTTTCCCGGCACCTAAATCTCCATTTAAAATTACGATGTCACCTGGCCTTAAATTTTTAGAAAAACTTAAGGCCAAGTTAATGGTATCTGATTCGCTTTCCGAAAACTTATGTATTATCTCTCTTTCCATAATGTTTCTAAACAATAAAAATCCCTTGTTTCCGTATTAAAAATATGCACAATAATATAACTGTAATCTAATACAATCCACCTAGCGTCATTTTTACCCTCAGACCTTACTAAATCAATGTTTAATTTCGATAACTTTTCTTCAATAGATTCTGCTAATGCCTTTACATGCGAAGGATTTTTTCCAGTTGCGATAACAAAATAATCTGCAATCCCACTTTTATCTGCTAAATCAATAACAGATATATCACCACCATTTTTATTTTCCAAAACCTTAACTATTTCATCTTTTAAAACATTTGGATCCAT
>JGI24710J26742_10000031_pt1 | contig 106037 bp, 101 predicted proteins | sample BioPla2DNA2_FD_26742 | JGI IMG/M metagenome (IMG submission 26742) | reverse complement strand
TTTGTTAAATTTGCACAAGAGCATAAGGTAAGGTAGAGTTTAGCAATTAGATATATAAGGATTAGAAAGGAGGACACATATGGACTATTTGGAGAATATAGGCAGTCGAGCTCAGAAGGCATCAGTAAAATTAGCTTTAATGATGCAGGAGGATAAGAATAAGGCTTTACATTCTTGTGCGAAATCCTTATTAGATAATCAAGATAAGATTCTAGAGGTTAATAAGGAGGATGTCATACGTTCAAGGGAAAATGGTGTTAAGGAATCATTAGTTGACAGACTCTTACTTACTCCTGACAGAATCAAGGCTATGTCAGACGGATTATTGGAGGTGGCAAACCTTCCAGACCCAATCGGAGAAGTCCTATCTATGAAGAACAGACCAAATGGACTTGTTATTGGTGAGAAGAGAGTACCCTTAGGCGTAATAGGTATGATTTATGAATCCCGTCCAAATGTGACCGTAGATGCTTTCGGATTATGCTTTAAGACTGGTAATGCTGTAATACTTCGTGGAGGTAGTGATGCTATTAAGTCTAATATAGCTATTGTAAATGCTTTACATGAAGGCTTAAGAAAGGTAGGAGTATCTGAGGATGTAGTTTTACTCCTCGAGGATACATCCAGGGAATTAGTAGACAAGATGATGAGGCTTGATAAATACATAGATATACTAATACCCAGAGGCGGAGCTGGCCTTATACGCTCAATAAAGGAAAATAGTAGTATTCCTGTTATTGAAACAGGTACAGGTAATTGCCATATATATGTAGATGAGTTTGCTGATTTTGATATGGCTCTTGATATTATTGACAATGCTAAAACTCAGCGACTGGGAGTATGTAATACCTGTGAGTCACTGGTAATAAATGATAAGATAAGTAAGGCCTTTATCCCACTCATTTATAAAAGGCTTAGTGACAAGGGCATTGAGATAAGGGCTGATGAGAAAGGATGTGCGATTAGCCCTGGTTGCACACCAGCCAAAGAAGAAGATTACTATGCAGAGTATCTGGATAAAATTATCTCCCTAAAAGTGGTTGACAGTATGGATGAGGCTATTTCCCATATTAACCATTATAACACCAAACATTCAGATGCCATAATAACCAAGGACTATGATAGGGCCATGAGATTTCTTAATGAGATTGATTCCGCCGCCGTCTATGTCAATGCATCCACTAGATTCACAGATGGAAATGAGTTCGGTTTTGGAGCTGAAATAGGCATAAGCACACAAAAGCTTCATGCCAGAGGTCCTATGGGCTTAAAGGCTCTTACAACCACTAAGTATATAATATTTGGTAATGGACAGCTCAGACAATAATAGAATACAAATAATTAACTATAGAAAGAAGGTAAAAATATGTCAGGAAAAGTTGTATACGATTTTCCCTCAAGAGATGACTTAAAAGGCTTTTTTAATAAGTTTAAGAAATTTACTTTTTTAATTGTCCTTTTAGTCATCTTAGCTATAATAGGCCTTGGTTCATTTTATACTATCACTGAACAAGAAGAGGCAGTTGTAACCACCTTTGGTAAAGCAAAGGCTGTTACAGAGTCGGGACTTCATCTAAAGATACCTATTATTCAGCAGGTTCATAGGGTAGATACTACTATTAAGGGTTTCCCTATCGGATATGAAGAGGCTAGCGGTAGAACTATCGAAAACGAAGCGGTTATGATTACTAGAGATTTCAATTTCGTAAATGTAGATTTTTTTGTGGAGTATCAGGTTTCAGATCCAATTAAATTCCTTTATTCCTCATCAGATCCAGTAGCTATACTAAAGAATATAGCTCAAAGTAATATCCGTAGCATTGTGGGAAGCTATGATGTTGATAGTGTTATAACATCCGGAAAGTATGAGATTCAATCTAAAATTAAAGAAGAAATATTAGAAAATCTTTTAGAGCATGATATAGGATTGACGCTGGTCAATATTACAATCCAAGATTCAGAACCACCTACAGAGGAGGTAATGGAAGCATTTAAATCTGTTGAGACTGCTAAGCAGGGCAAGGATACAGCCATAAACAATGCTAACAAATACAGAAATGAAAAGCTTCCCCAGGCCTTAGCAGAGGTGGATAAGATACTTCAACAGGCAGAGTCCACCAAAACAAAAAGAATCAATGAAGCCCAGGCTGAGGTGGCTAGATTCAATGAGATGTATGATGAATACTTAAAATATCCTCTTATCACCAGGGAAAGAATGTACTATGAGACCATGGAAGACATCCTTCCATCCCTCAAGGTTCTTATAGACAGTGGTGGATCAGAGGTTAGTAAGCTCCTACCACTGGAGCCTTTAATGGAAGGAGGTAATAACTAATGGCTAAGAAGACTAAAGGTATTGCAGGTGCTTTATTTACTATAATTTTTCTTGGAGCTTTGATTTTATTATCTACTTCATTAGTTGTTACTAAGGAAAATGAATATTCAATAATAAAGCGTTTTGATAAAATCGAGAGGGTTATTGAGGATGCAGGACTATCCTTTAAAACTCCCTTCCTTGAGACTGTAGATAAGCTACCTAAGGCTATACAGTTTTATGATATGCCCCAATCTGATGTAATTACTGTAGATAAGAAAACCATGGTGGCAGATAGTTATGTATTATGGAAGATATCAAATCCTACCAAATTTGCTCAGACACTAAATTCTTCTATACCATTGGCAGAAAGTAGAATAAATACTACAGTTTATAATGCAATGAAGAATGTAATCTCCAGTAATACTCAGCATGAGGTTATAAGCGGAAGAGATGGTAAGCTGAACGCTGCCTTTATGGAAGATATAGGTGACAACATGGAGCAATACGGTATTCATCTGATTACTGTAGAAAACAAGCATCTTGATTTACCAAGTGATAATAAGAACGCAGTATATGAGCGTATGATTTCAGAAAGAGCGCAGATGGCGGCTACTTATACGGCAGAAGGTGAGTCTGAAGCTCAAATGATTAGAAACTCAACTGATAAAGAGATAGAAATAAGCATATCCAATGCTCAGACACAGGCTGCGAGAACTATTGCAGAGGGAGAAGCAGAGTATATGAGAATTCTATCAAATGCTTATTCAGATGCATCAAGAAGTGAATTTTACACATTTATCAGATCCTTGGAGGCGGCCAGAACATCCCTTTCTGGAGACAATAAGACACTTATTTTATCAGAGGAATCACCTATAGCACAGATATTCTATAATATTAATCAATAAAAGAGACAAATCATATAAAAGTTGTCCCTTATGAGCTTTACGCATAACTTTAATTGTATTTACATAGGTTGTAGAAGAAGCAAAATAAGGAGACGGACATATGATTATTGATTTTAGCCAGGAGATTTATTCTTATGAAGACCTTATCTCCGATTCAAAGGCTTTGGCTAAGCAATACAAGCAAATCATACAATATGTCACGATTGGCGAGTCCCATGACAATCGTGACATTGTTATGCTAAGGCTAGGGACAGGCAAGAGATATATTTTGTTCTGTGCTGGTGTTCATGGCAGAGAGACAATTAACCCCATAGTCTTAATGAAGATGACAGAGTATTATGCCAAACAATATGAAGATTATATCAATAAAAAGCCTAGATACAATCAGAGAACTTTCTCTAAAAATCTAGAACAACAATATGAGAATATGATCTTTGCAAAATGTATATATGAACTCTTACATACCTATACCATCCTTATGATTCCACTTTTAAACCCTGATGGTTATATGATATCATTATATGGGCCTAAAGCTATAAGGAGCCCCGCCCTGCAAAAAAAGCTAAAAAACCTTAAGTATAACTATAAAGAGTGGAAATATAATGGTCGTGGAGTAGATATTAACCGCAACTTCCCATGTCGCTCTTGGAAGCCTAAGGGGCCATATGATTATGCAGCCAGTGAAAACGAAACCAAGGCCCTAATACAGGTGTTTCATCAATATAAGATTAGATGCTTTCTAGATTTTCATTCCAGGGGCAAGTCCATATATTATTATCGTAACAGTATGAATAGGGACTATAATGAAAATCAATTATATATAGCTAAAAGAATTAAGCATATTACAAAATATGAATTAAATAATGCAGCCAATGAAATAGATTATGGTGACAGTGGCGGCAATACTGTTCATTATTTTTCAGAACATTTCTATAAGCCAGCTATAACCATAGAAACCGTAGACGAAAATGCCTCCTTTCCCTTAAATAATAGCTATCGCGCTTCTACCTATGATGAGTTAAAGCTGGTTTTGTTTGAGCTGGGAGGCCTATCATTATAGATTACAATATGTAATAATCTTGGAGGTAATTGTGAAAAAGATAGAAAACACAAATGAATTTGAGACTAAGAGACAGCTGGATATAATAAATGAGCTTAAGAAAGAGTATGAAGCAGAATTTAAAAGGACTGGTATTAATAAGACATATCATATCGAAACCTTCGGTTGTCAAATGAACAGTAGGGATTCAGAAAAAATATCCGGTATACTAAAACAAATTGGCTATATTGAAACTGATACTGAGGATGCTGATTTTGTCCTATATAACACCTGTACTGTTAGGGAAAATGCCAATAATCGTGTATATGGACGTCTGGGCTATGTTGGAAGATTAAAAAAGAATCGTCCAGGCATGCTGGTTGCCATATGTGGCTGTATGATGCAAGAAACTGCAGCAGTAGAAAAAATAAAAACCAGCTATCCATTTGTAGATATTATCTTTGGTACCCATAATATATTCAAGCTGGCAGAATTGATAAAGACACGCAGAGAGAATGAAACAATAGGTGGTAAGCAATCCGACCGTATGGTTATTGACCTTTGGAAGGATACAGATATGATAGTAGAAAGCCTGCCTAATGATAGAAAGTATCCATTTAAAGCAGGCGTTAATATAGTATTTGGTTGCGATAACTACTGCAGCTATTGTATTGTGCCTTATGTTCGTGGAAGAGAAAGAAGCCGAAATGTAAAGGATATTATAGATGAAATTAAGGCCTTGGCAGATGATGGCGTAAAAGAGGTTATGCTTTTGGGTCAGAATGTAAACTCCTATGGAAAGAATCTAAATCCAAGGGTAAGCTTTGCCCAGCTCTTACAGGAAATAGAAAAAATCGAGGGTATTGAAAGAATCCGTTTTATGACCTCACACCCCAAGGATCTATCACAGGAGCTTATTGATGTTATGGCTACATCAAAGAAAATATGTAAGCATCTTCACCTTCCTCTACAATCAGGAAGCAGTAGACTTCTGAAAATAATGAATCGTAAATATAGCAAAGAGGATTATCTAGATTTGGTAGATAGAATAAAAAAGGCAGTGCCAGATATCTCATTAACAACTGATATAATTGTAGGATTTCCAGGGGAGACTGAAGAGGATTTCATGGAAACAATTGATGTTGTTAAAAAAGTTGGATTTGACAGTGCATTCACATTTTTATATTCAAAGCGTAGCGGAACTCCTGCAGCCAATATGGATAATCAGGTTGAAGAAAATATAGCTAAGGAGCGCTTTGACAGACTTCTAGATGAGATCCAAGCCTCATCAGCCAAGGCTGCAGGCAGAGATGAGCATACTATTCAGGATGTATTGGTAGAGGAGGTTAACTCACAAAATGAAGACCTGCTTACCGGTAGATTAAGCAACAATATGCTGGTGCATTTCCCAGGGGATAAAAGCTTAATCGGAGATATTATTCCTGTATATTTAAAGGAAAGTAAGGGTTTTTACTATATAGGAGAACCTGTATAGATAATATATTTGGAACTAAGATTGAAGAGAATATATGCTTATAATATAAAACAGATGTATAAATTGACAGCGAAAGCTGGATTTATGCACCTGTTTTTGTCATATCGGTTAAAATAATCATAGCGTACACTTGACATATTTTCGTTTACAGTTTAAAATTTAAATATTGTATTATAAATAACAAAAGGTTTTCAGATATAACAAAATCATTTGTTCTTGTACAATGAAAATTAAATAAGGAGGTGCTCCTGTGCCATTTGAAGTAGTAATAATTCTTGCTATTTTGGTTACCTTCGTGATAGTTGCTGCTCTTGCTTGGAAACTTGCCATATCTTACCGGATAAAGGTTTATGAAGCCAAAGTCGGTAGTGCGGAAGAAAAAGCAAGGGAAATCATAGATGAAGCTTTAAAAACAGCTGAAACTAAGAAGAGAGAAGCATTGCTCGAAGCAAAAGAGGAAGCTCTAAAGGCTAAGAATGAGTTCGAACGGGAAACTAAGGAAAGAAGAGCAGAATTACAACGCTATGAAAAACGGGTTCTAACTAAGGAAGAGACCTTAGATCGGAAAACCGAAGCACTGGAAAAAAAGGAAGCAAAACTGTCTGTAAAGGAAGCGGAACTTGAAAAAACAAAGCAAGAGGTTGAAGAGTTCCACACTAGACAATTACAGGAGCTGGAGAAAATCTCTGGACTTACCTCCGAACAAGCTAAGGAATATCTATTAAAGACTGTTGAAGAAGATGTTAAGCATGAAACTGCTATTCTCGTTAAGGAATTAGAGAATAAAGCAAAAGAAGAAGCTGATAAGAAAGCCAAAGAATATGTGGTTACAGCCATCCAACGCTGTGCTGCAGACCATGTGGCCGAGACAACAATATCTGTTGTTCAGCTTCCGAATGACGAGATGAAGGGGAGAATTATCGGTAGAGAGGGACGTAATATTAGAACCCTTGAAACTATGACAGGTGTTGATTTGATTATAGATGATACACCTGAAGCTGTTATTTTATCAGCCTTTGATCCAGTAAGAAGAGAAATTGCTAGAATTGCACTGGAGAAGCTGATTATTGATGGAAGAATTCATCCTGCAAGAATCGAAGAAATGGTTGAAAAGGCTCAAAAAGAAGTTGAAGTGATGATTCGTGAAGCCGGTGAGGCTGCCACACTAGAAGTAGGTGTGCATGGAATTCATCCTGAACTTGTTAAGCTTCTAGGCAAGATGAAATTTAGGACAAGCTATGGGCAGAATGCATTAAAGCATTCAATAGAAGTATCCGTTATATCAGGCTTATTAGCCAGTGAAATAGGAGTTGATGTTAGACTTGCAAAACGTGCCGGTTTATTACATGATATCGGTAAATCAGTTGATCACGAGATTGAAGGAACCCATGTTCAAATAGGTATTGATTTATGTAGAAAATACAAAGAATCAGCTGTTGTTATTAACGCAGTAGGTGCCCATCATGGTGATGAAGAATTCCAATCTTTGATTGCATGTATAGTTCAGGCGGCTGATACTATTTCAGCGGCTAGGCCCGGTGCAAGACGTGAGACCTTAGAAACATATACCAACAGACTAAAACAATTAGAAGATATTACCAATGGCTTTAAGGGAGTAGATAAGTCTTTTGCAATTCAGGCAGGTAGGGAAGTACGAGTTATGGTAGTACCTGATCAGATAAGTGACGCAGACATGGTATTGCTTGCTCGTGACTTATCAAAGAAAATCGAGAATGAATTAGATTATCCAGGTCAGATTAAAGTTAATGTAATACGAGAATCCAGAGTAACAGATTATGCAAAGTAAATGTTTTAAGAGGTGTTGACAATGTCAACACCTCTTAATTGTTTTTATAAATTGGAAATGTTCGCCCTATTATATTATTTTTAAAATTAGTATATAATTGAGAAACAATATGGTATTATATAGTAAATTACTATTAAAACAATAAATAGTTCAACAATTTTTATTACTATTCACTTATATTTATTTCATCTATAAATATGCTAATGATAAGGAATACCGTATTAATCTTAAGGAATTGCTATTGGCTTGGGATGAACTAAAAATAGAAATACATAAGACCAGAGAGGATGAAGATAGGGCAAATATTCTTTATGATTTAAGCGAAAGCTATTATGACCTTGCAGATAAGACAGTGGATTCAGCTGAAATCTATTCAGCGAGAACAGCCTCGGCTTTGAAGAAGCTAGAGCTAATAATCATTGTTATTTCATGCGTGATTATTTTTATAATTATAATGCTAGGATATGACTTCTTACATTTATCAAGATTGAATAAGAACTTAAATGAGCTAGCCTATGTTGATACTCTAACAGGGCTTCCTAATAGAAGCTACTGTGAATTAATGATAGATGAGGCTGGAATTATTAAGAAGAATAGACCAGTGGCTTGCTTTATGTTTGATTTAAACAACTTAAAGACTACTAATGATAAGCTTGGACACAGGGTTGGAGACAAATTAATTATAAGCTTTGCAAACTGTCTTAGACATAGCGCACCAAAAAGGATGTTTCTAGGAAGATTTGGCGGAGATGAGTTCATAGGTATTTTAAAAGATACATCGGAGAAAGAGGTAAATATATTTATTAAAACACTTTTAGATAATACANAAGAACATAATGATCCTCCTGTGGCTTTGGATATTCAGGTAATTATGCCAGGTTCTTTAAAATGAAGGTAGGAATGACACCATCCCAATTTCGAAAAAATATAAAATCATAGTTATGCACTCTTATAATCAGTTTTATCCCTTTATTTGAGCAAATTGCACAACAATTCCTCGGTGGGCGGACACATGATGGCTACAGAAAATACTTTTTTAATTTTTTTTGAAGTTTTTGTTGCAATTTAAAAATTATTATATTACAATGATACTCAAATTCTTGAAAGGGAAAATAAGAAGGAATAAGGATGGTGCAAAATGTCATTAACATTATCTAAGAAGGCAATGGCTGTTAAGCCTTCATCTACACTAACTATTACTGCAAAGGCCAACGAAATGAAGGCAAATGGAATTGATGTTGTTGGTTTTGGGGCAGGGGAGCCTGATTTTAATACTCCTGATAATATCTGCCAGGCTGCTATAAAGGCTATGAATAACGGGTTTACAAAATACACACCTGTTTCAGGTACCTTAGAGCTTCGTAAGGCTATTTGCGAAAAGCTTAGTAAGTTCAATAATATTAACTATGAACCTGATCAAATTGTAGTAAGTAACGGAGGAAAGCATTCCTTAACCAATATATTTTCAGCAATACTAAATCCGGGAGACGAGGTGATAATACCTTCACCTTATTGGCTAAGCTATCCTGAAATTGTGAGACTTGCTGATGGTATTCCTGTATATGTTAGGGCAGAAAAATCTCAAAATTATAAAATATCTGCCGAGCAGCTTGAGAACGCCTGTACAGAAAAGACCAAGGCATTGATATTAAACTCACCAAACAATCCCTCTGGTATGGTTTATACAAGAGAGGAACTAGAGGCTATTGCTAAGGTAGCAGTAGAAAAGGACTTTTATGTTGTCGCTGACGAGATGTATGAGCATCTTATCTATGGCGGTCAAGAACATATCAGCATAGCATCCCTAAATGATGATATATATAAGAGAACTATAACCTGTAGTGGTGTATCCAAGAGTTACTCTATGACCGGCTGGAGAATTGGTTATACCGGATCATCTAAAGAACTTGCAAAACTGATGACTAGCGTACAAAGCCATCAGACCTCTAATCCTAACTCAATCGCGCAGAAGGCAGCATATGAGGCAATCACAGGTCCTCAGGAGACCGTCTACTCTATGAGAGATGAATTTGAGAAAAGACTTAATTATATGGTAGAGCGCATTGAGAAAATGAAATATATATCTGTCCTTAAGCCCCAAGGAGCCTTTTATGTATTTGCAGATATCAGTCAAACCTTTGAAAAATCATATAAAGGACAGAAGATATCTAATGTAGATACATTAGCAAAGATACTAATTGAAGATTATCAGGTTGCAGTCATATCCTGTGATGATTTTGGATTTGATGACCATATACGTCTTTCATATGCTATATCTCTTGAGGAGATTGAGAAGGGACTAAATAGAATAGAGGCCTTTCTTAATGATATTAGCTAAGGAAATGATATAGACAAAAGAATAAAAATTTTAGGTAGTATTTTAAAAACATTATTAAAATACTACCTATTTTTTGGGTTTTATGTTACAATTTTATTAATTATGTTTTTACTATAAATTATTTTCTACTTTATGTACTTATTACTTGTATTTAAAACAGATGAAATATAGATATGAAAGAGGTAAGCTATGGCTTTATTTGGATTTATTGGTGTAGGAAATATGGGCTCGGCCTTACTTAAGGCTTCCTATAAGGTCTTTGGCAAGGAGGATCTTATTTATTATGATGCTTCAAAGGATAACTGTGCTTCGATAATGAAGCAGCTTGGTATATCAGCCGAGGGTAGCAATATAGCAGTCATTTGTAATTGCAAGTATCTTGTTCTGGCAATAAAGCCTCAGCAATTTCTTGATGTCTTAGAAGAGATTAAAAGATATATTACTCCAGAGCATATAATTATATCCATAGCTGCTGGAGTAACTATCAAATCCATTAAGTCTGCTCTAGGAGCAAGGACTAGAGTTGTAAGGGCCATGCCAAATACTCCTGCTCTGATTTTTAAAGGCTCTACAGGCATCAGCTTTTCCTCTGATACTTTCCATGAAATGGAGAAAAGCCATCTAGATAGCTTCTTTAGCTCCTTTGGACAATATGATGTATTCAATGAGAACTTGATGGATGCAGTAACCTGTGCCAGTGGAAGCTCACCAGCATATGTATATACCTTTATAGAGGCCCTGGCTGACAGTGTAGTAAGCCTTGGGATATCTAGAGATAAAGCATATAGTCTAGTGGCCCAGACTGTTATGGGAGCGGCCTCGATGGTTCTAGAGACAGGGGAACACCCTGGTCTACTAAAGGACAAGGTATGCTCGCCGGCTGGAACAACCATAGCAGCCGTAAAGGCTCTAGAGGAGAACGGATTTAGAAATGCTATTATGAAAGCAACTGACGCCTGCTACAGAAGGGCTAAGGAGTTAGCTGAAGATTAATCTTTGGAGGCAAGAATGGATCAATTTAAAAGAATAAAGAGGGAGCAATCCTATAAGGGGAGATTAATAGATTTTTATAATGATACACTTTTAATAAATAATGAGAAGGAAGTAGTATTTGACTTTATAGATCATAAAGGGGCATCAGCAATGATACCTGTAGATAAGGATGGATATATCCTGATGGTTCATCAGTATAGGAATGCAATTGATAGCTATACAATTGAGATTCCTGCAGGGGGACTTAATCCTGGAGAGGACAGTCTTATGTGTGCTGTAAGAGAATGTGAGGAGGAGACTGGCTATAAGGCTAACAATGTTAAGCATTTAATTGATCTTCATACAACTGTAGCATTTAGTAATGAGCTTATTAGAATTTATTATTCAAATGACCTAATCCCAACACAGCAAAATCTTGATGAGGATGAATTTATGGATGTTAAAAGGTATTCTCTAGATGAATTAATATCAATGATCTATACAGGTAAAATTACAGATTCTAAGACTATTGCAGGCCTACTGGCATACTCACATAAGATTCAATCATCAGAACAAGCCTAACCTATAACTTGTTCTATTTTTAAAATTCTGTCATATTAATCTATTGACAATAAAATGGAAATCCTTATGATTTTCTTTCTTTGTCAAATAAGAGATAAGGCGGGATGAGTTATCAAACATATCAGATACAAATTGCAAAAACTTAATATATTTCAGGCATCAATACTCCTCATAATTATTGGATTGTTTTTTGGCGTATTATCTGCCAATATGTTCAGAGCCTTCTATTATGATAAAATGATGAGCTATCATAATATTATATTTTCTGAGATTGTCAGAGAAAATATTAATTACTCAGGCCTATTCATATATATACTGGGCAAAAATTTTAGAGAGTTTCTTGTATTTTGGTTACTTTCAATAACGATATTGGGTATTCCATATATGATTCTAAAGATAATCACCTTTGGATTCTCAACCGGTTTTTTTATATCTGCAATCGCAATGCAGTATGGATTTAAGGGTATTTTACTTATTCTTTCATATAAATTTCCCCATGGCATCATATATCTGCCTATTATTATGCTATGCATACACAAAGGCTATAACCTAACTAGAACTATATATCATGACAATAGAGACTATATGGGGACAATCACAAGACAATTAAAATCGTATTTGCTCTTATTTGTTTTCTTGTCCATTCTTTTAGTATTAGGAAGTTTTCTAGAAGCATATGCTGGCTCCTTTATACTAAAGAAAACACTTGGATTTATAACATAAAAACATTTTAATACTATCGAGGAGGTAAAACCTCCGTTGTAAGTATCTATTATCTTAATACTATCGAGGAGGTAAAACCTCCGTTGTAAGTATCTATTATCTTAATACTATCGAGGAGGTTTGGAATGAAGCAGCAGATTGAAGAGTTTACCGGTTATCTTCAGGAAGTTAAGCAGTCATCACTGAACACTATAAGAGCCTATCAGAACGACCTAAGAAAGTTAGAAAACTATCTTAGCCAACAGGGGATTGAGAATAGCTCAAAAATAACAGAGACAAGCCTTAATTCCTATATACTTTCCTTAGAAAAGGAAGGTCTGTCACCATCAACTGTATCAAGGCATATTGCTTCTATGAAAGCATTTTTATTATTTCTCTTAAAGAGGGGAAGCATAAAGGGTGATCCTTCTGAGCGGATTAAGGCTCCAAAGGTGGAGAAAAAAACACCTCAGGTATTAGATCAAAAGAAGATATTGGCCTTGCTTAATCAACCAGATATAAGCACAAATAAGGGTATTCGCGATAAGGCCATGCTAGAGCTTATGTATGCCACAGGTATGAAGGTGTCTGAGCTTATAAATATTAAGCTCTCTGATATTAATCTAGCAGGAAGCTATCTCACCTGCGGAGATAAGAAGGAGAGAAGCATCCCCTTTGGAAATGCAGCTAAGGACGCTTTGAAATCCTATATTGATATTAGAGAAGCCATCTTTGATATAGGGCACAATACATATTTATTCTTAAATAGTCAGGGCCAACAGCTTAGTAGGCAAGGCTTTTGGAAGATCCTAAGAACATATGCTAGAGAAGTAGGGATAGAGGACATTAACCCCAATATGATAAGGCACTCCTTTGCTGCACATATGATAGATAATGGGGCAGATATAGGTGTCGTTCAAAAATTCCTTGGTCATACAGATATAAGTACGACCCAGCTCTATCTAACCCATAGCTATCAAAATAGCCGTGAAGTATACTCAAACACTCATCCCAGAGCATAAAAAATCAGCCGTCTCAAATAAATACAAGGATATTGACGATGTCTACAAAATGCACCCTTAGAAGAACAGCTACCATATTTGTAATGTCGTAAGCGGACTTTAGTCCGATTAAGACAAACAAATACGGTAGCTGTTCTTGTACGGATGTGTGGTAGATGTCAGCAGTATCCGATATATATTTATTTGAGACAGGCTGATTTTATTAGTGACTAACAATTTTATAAGTGGTCAGCTATGGTGTATATAAGTTTTTCGGATTCTTCCCAACCGAGACATGGATCTGTGATTGATTTGCCATACACATGGCCTGATACCTTTTGACTGCCACTTTCTATATAGCTTTCAATCATTACTCCTTTTACAAGCCTTGCAATATCAGGGTTGATTCTTCTGCTATGAAGAACCTCCTTAACTATACGGGGTTGTTCAGAATAATTTTTATTGGAATTAGCATGATTTGCATCTATAATGGCTGCTGGATATTGTAAATCTCTTTCCTCATACATCTCAAGTAGACGCATTAGATCCTCATAATGGTAATTTGGTATAGCCTGGCCATGCTTATTTACTGCGCCACGAAGTATTGTATGGGCAAGGGGATTTCCACTGGTGTTTACTTCCCATTTGCGATAGAGGAAGGTATGGCTTATCTGAGCGGCGACGACAGAGTTTAACATAACTGAAAAATCACCGCTAGTAGGGTTCTTCATGCCAGCAGGGATGTCCATGCCACTTATGGTGAGTCTGTGTTGCTGATTTTCAACAGAGCGTGCTCCAACGGCAACATAGGATAGAACATCCTCAACATAGGGCCAATTCTCCGGATAAAGCATTTCATCAGCTACTGTTAGACCAGATTCAGCAATAGCACGAAGATGCATTTTCCTCATGGCTATAAGGCCCTCCTGCATATCAGGTTCCTTTTCAGGGTCAGGCTGATGCGCTATGCCTTTATATCCTTCCCCTGTGGTTCTAGGCTTATTGGTATAAATTCTTGGGATCAAAAGTAATTTGTCCGAAACCTTTTCCTGTACCCTTGCTAGTCTAGAAATATAATCACATACAGCATCCTCGTGATCAGCAGAGCAAGGACCGATAATAAGAAGAAATTTATCTGATTCTCCTGTAATGATTTTTCTTATTTCCTTATCTCTTTCTTTTTTTATAATTACATCCTTCTTTGGCAAGGGATAAGCATCTAGCAATTCTCTAGGTGAGATTACCTCTCTTACAAATTCAAAACTCATAGTATTCTCCATTCTACTCTAATACTTGACATCAAGTCATTTGCCATACTCTTTTTAGATTTGCTTTATTGTATAATTTTTTATTGCTTCCGTCAAATCTTTTAGATTAATTATATTTATTTTATATAGAAATTTATTAAAAAGTGTTATACTATCCATATATAGTTACATTATATTAAATATCATATTGGAGTGATGACATATGCAGATGTATGATTTGATAAACAAAAAGAAGAATAAGGGCGAGCTGAGCAAGGAAGAAATTGATTTTATAATTGAAGGTTATACAAAAGGTGATATACCTGATTATCAGATGTCAGCATTTTTGATGGCGATTTGCCTAAATAAAATGACCCATGAGGAGACGGCTAATTTTACTCTAGCCATGGCAAATAGCGGAGATGTTTTAGATTTATCAGCAATCCAAGGAATTAAGGTTGATAAACACAGTACCGGAGGCGTGGGAGATAAGACCTCCCTTATATTAAGCCCTATGGTTGCAACCTTAGGAATACCTGTAGCCAAGATGTCTGGAAGAGGTCTAGGACATACAGGAGGAACTATTGATAAGCTAGAAAGCTTCCCTGGTTTCTCTACAAGTTTAAGTTCGCAACAATTTATTGATAATATAAATAAGATTAAGCTGGCCATCGTAGGTCAGACAGCCAATTTAGCTCCTGCCGATAAAAAAATATATGCTCTTAGGGATGTTACTGCCACAGTAGATAATATGTCCCTCATAGCATCTAGTATTATGAGTAAGAAGATAGCATCAGGTGCAGATGTCATANTTCTCGATGTTAAGACCGGAAGTGGTGCATTTATGAAAAACTATGAAGATTCATTNGCCTTAGCTAAGGAGATGGTTCAAATAGGCAACCTAGCAGGTAAGCCCACCTATGCAGTAATTACAGATATGAATCAGCCATTGGGCAGGGCTGTTGGAAATGCACTTGAAGTAAGAGAAGCGATAGAAACCCTCTATGGAAAGGGACCAGAGGATTTACTAGAGGTCAGTATCACCCTGGCTTCCTATATGCTGCTTGGAGCCGGAAGGGTTAGCTCAGCCGAGGAAGGCCGGGCCTTACTACTTGAAACCATAGAGAATAGGACTGCCTTAGATAAGATGGCCCAATTTATTCATGCACAGGGCGGTGACGATGAATTTGTCTATAATCCCACACTACTTAAGACAGGTAAGATAAAGTATGAAGTGAAATCTCCCTCAGATGGCTATGTAAAAGAAATAAAGACCGATGAGATTGGTATGGCCTCCTCAATTCTAGGTGGTGGAAGAATTACTAAGGATAGTAAGATTGATTTAAGCGTAGGTATTGTGATAAATAAGAAATTAGGTGATAAGGTGTTTAAAAACGAGACTATTGCCACCTTATATGCCAATGATGACCAAAAGAGAAAGGATGCCAAGAAGAGGCTCTTAAATGCTTACACTATTAGTAAGGAAAAAATCAAGAAACCACCATATATCTACTGTATTGTAACCAAGGACGGTGTTATGAATATAGGGTAATATTTATCTTTTGCCTCATAAAATATATTGAATATGAATATTACATTATATATTTTATGTTGCAAGGGAGGAAGACCTTGGTTCGATCAAATAAATTCAGAAGAAATAATTCGAATAAGCTAATTAAAGGATTTATTATCTTAATTATATTAATATTGATTGTGTTTTCTTTATATCGAAACTCCGGACTTTTCTATCGTAAGGGAATCATACTTCCTTTTAGCCTGCATTTAAACAGGCAGGAGGTATACCTAGTAAAGGGCGAGGAGTTTCGAATTTTTGTATATGGAATTAATAAAAGGGTATCATTTTATTCTACCAATTTCCGTGTAGCCGGGGTTAACTTCAATGGAAGAGTTTATGCCTATCAGACAGGAAAGGCCTTTATTGTTGCAAAGGTCGATGGAAAGGAACTAAAATGTCGTGTGAAGGTAATTGACTTGAATAAAAAGAATCTAAAGCTTAAGGTTGGCCAAACCTATAGATTAAAGGTAAAAGGTCCTGCAGTCTTTGCTAGATATAAAAGTAGCAATCCAGAAGTAGCTACAGTAAATATGTTTGGCCATGTGAAGGCAAAGCAAAGAGGTAAGACAACAATAAGTGTCAAGGTCAAGGGAAAGACTCTTAAGTGCACCCTTGTAGTTAGATAAGATAAAATTTTGTAGACAAATTTATATAAGGATTGGTCTAAAATACTATAGCCTGGATTAAAATAATATTAATAATAGTATTTTGCGGAGTATGATATGAAAAGAACTAGATCCCTGCTTTCATTATTTATTTTGATTATTTTAATACCAAATACCATAGTAAATGCTAAGATTAACTCAACTAAACCTGAGATAAATGATGTTATTCCTGTAACGGCAATAGCTGATAGGCAAATGGAGCTACAAACACCTTCTGCAGTCTTAATAGAAGGCTCTACTGGAACTATTATCTATGAAAAGAACAAAGATGATAGACTTCCCCCTGCCAGTGTTACAAAGATCATGACCCTATTATTGATTTTTGAAGCCTTAGAGGAGGGAAAAATCAGCCTCATGGAGGATGTAAGTGTTACTGAACACGCAGCCTCAATGGGTGGTTCACAGGTTTATCTTGAGCCCTACGAGGTTCAAAATGTAGATACAATGATTAGATGCATAAGTATAGCCAGTGCCAATGACGCATCAGTAGCTATGGCTGAACATATTGCAGGCTCCCATGAGGAATTTGTAGCTAGAATGAACCAAAGAGCAAAAGAGCTGGGCATGAACAATACGAATTTTGTCAATTGCACCGGGCTGGATGCTGATAATCATTATACTACAGCCTATGATATAGCCTTAATGTCTAGGGAGCTAATAACGAGATTTCCTCAAATAAGCAATTATGCAACAGTCTGGATGGATACCTTTGTACATACTACAAAAAAAGGACGTACAGAATTTGGCTTAACCAATACTAATAAGCTTATAAAATCCTATAAGGGTATTACAGGATTAAAGACAGGCTCCACCAGTATAGCAAAATACTGCCTGTCAGCAACAGCTAAAAGAGATAATATGGATTTGATTGCTGTAATTATGGCTGCCCCTGATACAAAAACAAGATTTATGGAAGCTGCCAAACTTCTAAACTATGGCTTTGCTAATTATTCTCTCTATGTTGATGAACTTAAAGATATTAGCCTAGAGCCAGTAAGAATTTCAAAGGGAGTATCTGATTATGTCTTTGGCAATGTAGCTGGTGATTTTACATATCTATGTCCTAAAGGAAAAACACCAGATAATATAAGAAAAGAAATTGTATTATATGATAAGGTCCCAGCCCCTATTACCACTGAAGATAAAATCGGTGATATTATTTATTATTATGATAATGAAGAGATAGGAAGAGTAGATATATTAGCAAAAGAAAATATTGATAAGGCTGGATACAAGGATAACTTTATTAAATCCCTAAAAAAGTTCTTTCTAGCCTATAATTGAAGTTAATATGAGATACTGTTAGGAGCTTCTAAGTATTAAATATTGACACTTTTTAAGCTTCCAGTTAATATTATCAGTGGGGGTATCATACTCCCACTGATAATATAACCTCCTATGCGAATTTTTTCGCATTACAAGAACGGACGATTTCATCCCGAAAGGAGATATTATGACCATTATTTGGATTTTGCTTGCCTTATTACTGGTATTGATACTATGGACCCAGCTAGAGCAAAGAATACTAACAAGTAAAAAATATACTATAGAGTCTAATACAGTCGGTAAAGATCTTCATGGCTTATCATTTTTACTTCTTTCGGATATTCATAATAAGAGCTTTGGTAAAAACAATAGAAGACTCATAAAAAGAATTATTGAACAGAAGCCGGATTTTGTTATAATAGCAGGAGATATGGTTGTAAAAAGAAAGCCCTGCTATCCTGGGAAAGCATATAGTCTTATTAAGGAAATCTCAGAGCATTATCCGATTTATTATGCCTATGGTAATCACGAGCAATATTTTGAAGATTTAGCCCTTAAGGATGCTGAAAATATAAAGCAGAGATCACTTTATGAATCCTGGTGTCTTTATAAGGAAAAGCTAAATGAGCTAGGCGTATTTCTATTAGATAACAATAATGTTATGTTAAAATATAAGGATAATAGCATAGATATAGCTGGTCTTTCAATTTCAATGGATTTCTATGAAAATAGTAAGATAGCCTTAAATAAAAAAGATGAGATAACAAGTAAAATAGGGAAGAGAAGTAAGGAAGGATATCAGATACTAATAGCACATAATCCCATATATTTTTCAGATTATGTTCACTGGGGTGCAGATCTGGTTCTATCAGGTCATATACATGGTGGTCTTATAAGAATACCCTTTCTTGGAGGTCTAATATCTCCTCAGGTAAAGCTTTTTCCCAAGTATGATGCAGGCCTATTCGAAGAGGACTCTTGTCGTATGGTTGTATCTAGGGGTTTGGGTAATCATTCCATTATGCCAAGAATTCTTAATCCACCTGAACTGGTACACATTAAGTTATTAACTAAAGCAGACTAACTATTTATTACTTTTTCGAAAGGGGAAATATGAGTATACCGGTTAAATTAGAAGCGTTTGAGGGACCCTTAGACCTTCTACTTCATTTGATTGATAAAAACAAAATAAACATATACGATATTCCTATTGTAGAGATAACAGAGCAATATCTAGATTACATAAAACAAATGGAAGAGAAAAACATGGAAATCATGAGTGAATTTCTTGTTATGGCTGCTACATTAATTAATATCAAATCTCGTATGCTTTTACCTGCTCCTGCCACCGAAGAAGAGGAGGAGATTGATCCTAGACAGGAGCTGGTGGACAGGCTTTTAGAATATAAAATGTACAAATATGTATCTGACCAGCTAAGGGACAAGCAGGAGGATGCCTCTAGAGTTATGTTCAAATCCCCGACAATTCCCAAGGAAATTGCTGATTTTAAAGAAGATATTGATGTTAGTGAGCTGATTGGTGATTTAACCCTATCAAAGCTTCATGAAATATTTACTTCCATAGTAAAAAGGCAGTCTGATAAGATAGACCCAATTAGGAGTAAATTCGGCAAGATTGAACAGGAAGAGTTCGATTTATCAGATATATTTACTCAGATACAAGAATACGGCATAGAGCATAAGATTTTTTATTTTAGAAATCTTTTAGAAAAGCAAAGCACAAAAATGGAAATCATTGTAATATTCCTTGGTATTTTAGAGCTGATAAAGCTGGGTAGGATTAAGATAGAGCAGGAGCAATTGTTTGATGATATCCGGATAACATATCTGGCTTCAGATATAATAACCATGGAGGAGGCAGGATTTTAAGTGGAAATAAAATTAGTAGAAGCACAACTAGAAGCGATTCTATTTACTATGGGGGAGGCTGTTGAACTAGATAGATTGGCCTTAGCCATAGATCATGATGAGGATACAACCAGAAAAATATTACAATGTATGATGGATAAATATGATGATGAAAGTAGAGGAATACAAATAATAGAGTTGGATGGAGCATACCAACTATGTACTAAAGCTTCTATGTATGAAACCATTGTTAAGATAACACATATCCCCAAAAAGCATATATTAACAGATGTATTACTGGAAACCTTATCAATCATAGCCTACAAACAACCAATAACCAGACTTCAGATTGAAGCCATCCGTGGCGTTAAATCAGACCATCCCATTAATAAACTGCTTGAATACAATCTTATATGCGAATTAGGTAGGATGGATGCACCGGGAAAACCTATACTATTTGGCACGACCGAAGAATTTTTAAGGTGCTTTGGCTTACAATCCTTAGATTTGCTACCTGCTATTAATCCCGAAAAGCTTGAGGACTTTAAACTTCAAGCAGAAGAGGAAGCAGAGCAGCTAACCCTGGACATATAAGATGCTCATTATACAATAGCTATAGATATAATTTGTCAATCTACATATTTTTCTTATTAATTAGCTTCCTTGGGATTGTACCAGGGGATTAGCCCTTTTTCAAGAGCCTCGTCAAGGCTAGGAATCTCTGGTGCTTTTCCACCATAGTGCTTGTAAAAGCTAGCTGGATTTAGAACCTTTTTGTTCTTATGTATGCTGTCAGTATCTACAGTTGGGTCCTCACCGTCTCTAATCTTTCTTGCAACGATTATGGTCCTGTAATCAGATAACTCATAGGAGCAGGTGGAGAGGGTGAGTATCTGGTCATCCTCCCTTATATCTACATCATCAATATTATATTGAGAACGTACCCTGATTTGATATATATATTCTAAATAATCTCTATCATCACTAAAGTCAGATCTAACATAGGGGAAAAAATCTCCCCTATCATTATTACCAGGTGTTATGTATACTGAAAATACCTTCCATAGACCTTCTTCATAAATGCTGTCAAAGCTAATGATAGGATGCTCCTTTAGGAAGTTAATATCCTTATATTCAAGAAGATAGTGAAACATATCATCTGATGATGTCATATTATGCCCATGAATAATCAGATTCCTGCTATTTGTCTCGACAGATGAGCTAGAGTCTAAAAATATGCTTCCAGCCTTAAGATAGTCATGTGTAGCCCAGTCTCTTGTAAGATAATATTCTGGGTCTTGGCTTGAGGATTGAACCACCACATAGTCTATCTTTGTATCATTTTCGCCATTAATATTATCAATTCTAATCCAGCCCTTAACATCCTCATTTATTTCCAGTAGCCTGCTAAATTTTCTTAGTCTTCCCAGATCATCTCTATAGGGGTCAGGAGTAGGAATCGGGCTTATATTGTCTGAGCTAACAAGCTTCCCATCACTTTCTATGTCGCTTATTTCAACTTCATCTAAAAGCTCATTGGATGGCAATTCTTCGGACTCATCTTCATCAAGGGTAAAATCGTGATTATATAAATTCTGGGCCTTTTCAATAGATTTTTTCATCTTATATGGCTGTATTAGAGTCTCATTTATAAATAAGGCAGTAAAAACAAAAAAACCAATAATAAATACTATCCTTAAACTTTTTATTAATAAATCTACTTTCTTTTTATTCTTTAATTTATCATTATCATTTGTCATAGCAGGATCCTTTCTGGCAAATCTTGCCTCTAATAAGTAGTCCACTACTATAATTATATTACTTAGGAATAAGTCAGTAAAGATATAAATAAATTAAAATAAGGGAATCAGATTGGATGATATAATGAAAGGTTCGACTAAATTAAATGTAAAATCAATTGCTTGTCTAGGATTTGTATTTTTATTTGCTTCATTTAATTTTTTTTATGTAAAAAATTATTATGATCTCATGTATTCTCATTATACATATGAAGATAATATGTTTGAAGAAAATCTTAAAAAGGAGAACAGCCTTATCCGTTCACCTGACCAGGTCAATTTAGAAACACAAGAGACAGAGGAGATTAAACCCTTAAAGCTTAATTCACTATCTGCTTTACTTATGGATGGTGAGAATAAGAGGGTGCTATATGAGCTAAATGGTTATGAGGAAATGCCCATGGCAAGCACTACAAAGATTATGACCTGTATTATAGCTCTGGAACAGGGTAATCTTAGTGATATTGTAACTGTGTCATCTTATGCAGCAAGAATGCCTGATGTCCAGCTAAATATTAGGGCTGGAGAACAATATTATCTAAAGGATTTGCTTTATTCATTAATGCTTGAAAGTCATAATGATGTAGCAGTGGCTATAGCAGAACACCTGGGAGGCTCTGTTGAGGGCTTTGCTACCATGATGAATGATAAAGCCAGACACTTAGAATGCTTTAATACAAATTTTGTGACCCCTAATGGTCTTGATGCAGAGGGACACTATACAACAGCCAGAGATTTAGCAGTTATATCAGCATATGCAATTCAGAATAAGGAGTTTATAGCTATAACAAATACCCCTTCCTATCAATTCAAGGAGCTTCAAAGGGGTAGAAGCTTTTCAGTAACCAATAAAAACAAATTCCTATATATGATGGATGGAGCGATTGGTATAAAGACTGGATTTACCGGTAAGGCTGGATATTGCTTTGTAGGAGCAATTAAAAAGCCAGATAGAACATTAATATCTGTAGTTCTAGGTTGCGGATGGCCACCAAATAAGAGCCTGAAGTGGACTGATACAAAGCGTCTAATGACATATGGAATAGATAATTATGAAAAGAAGCAGATCTTTGAAAAGGTAGATTTTGACCCTGTATTTGTAGATAAGGGGCAAACCAGCCATATTGGATTAACTGCTGAAGGAGATTTAAATTTGCTAGTTAGAAAAGATGAAAAGATAAGAATTGAATATGATCTTCCTAAGCTATTAGTTGCTCCCCAGGAGAAGGGTAATATTGTGGGGGTAGTAAATTACTATATAGATGATAAGCTTTATACCAGTATTCCTATCTATACTAGTGATGGAAGCAAAAAAATCAATTATAAATTTTGCTTTATGAGGATTTTCAAACTTTGGAGTCTGCAAGAATGAAATTCTCTTGATTAATTGATACTATTTTGTTATAAGTAAATTACAAGGTATATTTTTGTATATTTTGTATATTTTAAGCTTTAGCAAACACACTATAAACATGAAAAAACTTTAGGAAGAAGAGGTGCATTTATGGGTAAGAAAATTACTGATAAGGTTACTTGGGTTGGCAAGGTGGATTGGGAATTGAATTATTTTCACGGACATGAGTATTCAACTTCAAAGGGTTCCTCATACAATTCATATCTTATTAGAGATAAGAAGACTGTATTAATCGATACTGTTTGGCTTCCCTATGACCAAGAATTTGTATCTAACCTCAAGAAAGAAATTGATTTAAAGGAAATTGATTATATTATAGCCAATCATAATGAAATCGATCATAGCGGTGCCTTAGGAGAGCTTATGAGGGAGATACCCGAAACACCTATATATTGTACTGCTAATGGAGCAAAGATTATAAAAGGTCATTATCATCAGGACTGGAACTTTGTAACAGTTAAAACAGGAGATACCTTAAATATTGGAGAATCGACCCTTACCTTTGTAGAAGCACCTATGCTTCATTGGCCGGATTCTATGATGACCTATATGTCAGGTGAGAATATCCTATTTAGTAATGATGCCTTTGGTCAGCATTATGCAACAGAATCCTTATATAACGACAAAGTAGATAACTGCGAACTATTTGCAGAAGCAATAAAATACTATGCCAACATACTTACACCATTTAGTAGATTTGTAACTAAGAAGATAGAAGAGGTCTTAAGCTTCAATCTCCCCCTTAATTTAATATGCACTAGCCATGGAGTTATATGGAAGAATGAACCTGCACAAATTATTGAAAAATATATGGAGTGGGCTAATAATTATCAGGAAAACCAAATCACAATTATCTATGATACCATGTGGGAATCCACTAGAAAAATGGGTGAAGCAATAGCAAAAGGAATCATGGAGACTGACCCATCCGTAACTGTAAAGCTATTTAATGCCTCTAAGGAAGATAAGAATGATATAATTACTGAAATATTTAAATCAAAGGCTATATTAGTAGGCTGTCCCACAGTGAATAATGGCTTATTACACTCTATTGCTGGTATTTTAGAGATGGCTAAGGGCTTAAAATTCAAGAATAAAAAGGCGGCCGCCTTTGGTAGCTACGGTTGGAGTGGCGAATCAGTAAAACAGCTTACTGAAAAGCTCAAAGATGCTGGCTTCGAAGTTATAAATGATGGTATCAGGTCTTTATGGGTACCGGACTGCGATGAAGTTACAAAACTGGTTGATTACGGAAAATCATATGTAAGCATGCTAAAATAATTGCAGATCCCTAAGGGAAGTCTAAAAATAAATGGACACCTATATACCTACTAGCTCCTTAGTTTGGTATAGGGTGTCCCTTTGTTATATAAAACTCTATTAAAAGATACCATAAAATATTTATTTTAAAAAATCTGCAACTTTTTATAGAATATCTGTAACCTTTTTGCCCTCTAATTCGTTAATATAGTAGAAGTTATTGTTAAGCTTATACTAAAAAACGAAAAAAGGGTGAAAGATATGAAAATAATTATAAAGAGATATAAAACAAGTAAGTTTAGATGCTTTTTAACTGGGTTAGTATTTGCCTTGTTATCAGTACTAGCTATATTATTATGTCTGCATTTGCTTATGGTTCATACCGCTTCAAGGTTTGTAATACTATTTCCATTTTGCTTTTCACTAATAAGTATGCTACTAGGTTGTATTTCAATGTTTAAACCAGCCACTGCTAGTAACTGAAAATAAGTAATAGTTAAAATCCAAAATATTTAAGACTATTATAATACGATATATCCTCTACCAGCCTCTTGAGAACCATTAAATCCTTAGGAAATCTTCCTGTTTCGACCATGGTTCCAAATACATCACATAGGATACGTCTAAAATATTCATGTCTTGTATAGGAGAGAAAGCTTCTGGAATCTGTAAGCATCCCTACAAAATTACTGACAAGACTTATACTTGACAGACTGGTAAGATGGTCCCGCATACCAAGCTCATTATCATTGAACCACCAAGCTGAGCCATGTTGAAGCTTACCTATTGCCCTATCATCCTGAAAGCACCCTATAACCGTATCAATAGCTACATTATCTATTGGGTTAAGAGAATAGAGGATGGTTTTTGGTAATTGATCGCTAATATCCAGAGCATTTAAAAAGTCTGCCAGCTGAGCAGAAGAGCTTCCACTATCATCTATACAATCATAGCCTGTATTTGGACCTAGGCTTTTATACATACGTTTATTGTTATCTCTTTTTACACCATAGTGTAGCTGCATTACCCAATTTAGTCTGTGATTTTCTTTACCTAAAAACAACAATAAGGCTGTCTTAAACTTTAAGATATCCTCCTTTGATAAAAGAGCTCCTTTTAAGCGTCTATCTATTATTTCCTCAATTTCCTCTGGGCTAGCAGGATAGTACATAACAAAATCCAAACCATGGTCAGAGGTCTTACATCCTACACTATCAAAGAATTCCATGCGATTTTTTAAGGCATCACATAGGGAGGAAAAACTATTGATATGGATATTACTTACATCTGAAAGCCTATCAAGATAAGCTAGAAAACCGTCCTTTTCAATATTGATTGCCTCATCAGGGCGAAAAGCGGGTAGTACCTTGGTTTCAAAGGATTTATCCTTAGCAATCTGTATGTGATATTCTAAGCTGTCAGCTGGATCATCTGTAGTACATAGGATTTTTACATTTGAATTACCAATAATTCCTCTAGCACTTAGGGCTGGATCCTTAAGCTTTTCATTACATAAGTCCCATACTTCCTGAGCAGTATCAGAGTTTAAAAGACCCTCATAATCAAAATATCTTTTCAGCTCTAAATGACTCCAATGGTATAGGGGGTTACCAATAGCAAGTTCCAATGTTTCTGCCCATTTTTGAAATTTATCCCTATCACTGGCATTTCCGGTTATATATTTTTCATCTATACCGTTAGCCCTCATTAAGCGCCATTTATAATGATCTCCACCTAGCCAAAGCTGAGTTATATTATCAAATCTTATATCCTCAGCTATTTCTTTTGGACTAATATGACAATGGTAATCCACTATGGGCATTTGCTTAGCATAATCATGATATAGGGTCTTGGCAGTGTCAGTAAATAATAGAAAATCCTCATCCATAAAAGGCTTCATAGTTCCTCCAATCTAATCACAGTAAAATTATTGTAGAATCATAGTAAATTATATATTTGAGACTAAACAAAGTCAACCTTCTCGGTTGACTTATATATCATTTAGTTTTATACTTTAGATTATTAAAATCTTATAAAAGTAAAGGAGCTGTAATATGGCAAAAGTAATAACTATGGGAGAAATCATGCTTCGTTTATCTACTCCTGGACATCAGAGATTTATACAGGCAGAAAGCTTTGATGTAAACTACGGAGGAGGGGAAGCCAATGTGGCTGTATCGTTAGCAAATTATGGACATGATGCTTATTTTGTTACTAAGGTTCCCAACAACCCTATCGGAGATAGTGCAATAGCCGCTCTTAGAAAATATAATGTTAATTGCGATCATATTGCTAAAGGTGGTGACCGATTAGGTATTTATTATCTAGAAACAGGAGCTTCTATGAGGGCTTCAAATGTAGTTTATGATAGAGCAGGTTCATCTATTGCCGAGGCCGATATCACAGATTTTAATTTTGATGAGATCTTTGAAGGTGCAGATTGGTTTCATTTTACAGGTATAACTCCTGCTATTAGTGATAAGGCTGCATATTTGACTGAAGAGGCCCTTAAGGCCGCAAAGAGAAAGAATTTGAGCGTATCAGTAGACTTAAACTATAGAAAAAAATTATGGTCTACGGAAAAAGCACAGGCTATAATGACAAAACTAATGCAATATGTTGATGTATGTATTGGAAACGAAGAGGATGCTGAAAAGGTACTGGGCTTTAAGCCAGGTAAAACTGATGTAACAAGCGGTGAGCTGGAACTGGCAGGGTATAAGGATATATTTGAGCAGATGATGAAAAAGTTCAACTTCAAATATGTAGTTAGCTCCTTGAGAGAGAGTTATTCCGCTTCAGACAATGGATGGTCAGCATGTATATATGATGGAAATGAATTTTATCAATCAAGGAAGTATGACATTAGAATAGTAGACCGTGTTGGTGGTGGCGATTCCTTTGCATCAGGGCTAATCTGTGGCCTTCTAGATGGAAAGTCCATGAAGGATGCATTGGAATTTGGAGTAGCCGCTTCAGCTCTAAAGCATACAATTCCTGGCGACTTTAATTTGGTAACAAGAGCAGAGGTGGATGCACTGGTAGGAGGAGATGCATCAGGAAGAGTTCAAAGATAATTTTTCGACTACCACATATTTTCTACTTGATTAGTATTAACGAGCCAAGTATGATTATAATGTTTAAAATTTGTATCATTTTGGAGGTTTAAGACATGAAAAAGATAAAAACAACTAATAAGCAACAAGAGAAAGCTCCTATGAAGGACAGCACAAAGATTCTTTTATATTCCTTGGCCGGACTTATATTATTGGCCATTATAGTATTAATATCAATTGAGAATCGTTCAGCTAATATTACAGTTCGAAACAAGTCTGATTATAAGCTTGAGTATATCAAGGCTTATTTTGTAGATACGGAAGGACGCATATCAGAAGATGATATAGTATTTGAGAATCTTGAAAGCGGTGATAAAGCAAAACTACCCTTAGATAAAATCGATTTGCTATATCGTGAGGCTAATCTTGAGCTACGCTTTAAATTTGAAGATAAGGACGAAATGTTTGTTGATTCAGGCTATTTCAACGATGTATTTGAGGGTCAGATCTCTATAGACTTTGATGATATAGATGATGATAGAGTAAATCTTAAGGTAAAAGCATCTACTGGCCTCCTACCTTCTCCTTATATTGATTGTAATGAAGAGCATATACTTAATCTAGCCACAGGGGAAGTAGAGGAATAGCAACAAACTTACAAAAAGGAGAAAATAATGATTAAATTATACGACAAGGGTGTATACCTGATAAATGGAGCTGAAATTATAGAAGATTCTCCAAATGCCGCCTTAGCTATATCACAAAACACAGGAATTGATAATATAAACAAGGATAAAGCCAAATCTGGAACAATGGCTTATAGGATACTAGAAAACCATAATACATCAAAGGATACTGATAGTCTAAAAATAAAGTTTGATAAGTTGATCTCCCATGACATTACCTATGTGGGAATTATTCAGACAGCCCGGGCAAGTGGCCTTGAGAGGTTTCCACTTCCCTACGTCCTAACAAATTGTCACAATAGTCTATGTGCTGTTGGTGGAACAATTAACGAAGATGACCATATGTTTGGACTATCTGCCGCGAAAAAATATGGTGGTATTTATGTGCCTGCCCATCAAGCAGTTATTCATCAATATGCAAGAGAAATGATGGCTGAAACAGGGAGCATGATCTTAGGCTCTGACAGCCATACAAGATACGGTGCCTTGGGTACCATGGCAGTCGGTGAGGGTGGACCTGAGCTTGTAAAGCAGCTTCTAGAAAAAACCTATGACATATCCAGGCCATCAGTGGTTGCTGTATACTTGACAGGCGCTCCTAGAAAAGGTGTAGGACCACAGGATATAGCTTTGGCTATTATTAAGGCAGTATTTGAAAATGGCTATGTAAATAATAAAGTAATGGAATTTGTTGGCGATGGTATCAAGAATCTAAGTATTGATTATAGGATGGGCATTGATGTTATGACTACCGAAACAACCTGCCTATCCTCTATATGGGTTACTGATGATACTGTGAAGGACTATTACGATATACATAATAGGTCAGAGGCCTTCAAGTATATAGAGCCTGAACAAGTAACATATTATGATGGAATGGTCTATGTGGACCTGTCCTTGATAAAGCCTATGATTGCCATGCCTTTTCATCCTAGCAATGCATATACCATAGACGAGCTTAACTCAAATCTTTATGATATTCTTGACGAAGTTGAGAAAAAAGCTCTTATTAGTCTAGATAATAAGGTCAAATATACTTTAAAGGATAAGATAAGAAATGGAAGACTCTATGTAGATCAGGGTACCATAGCAGGATGTGCTGGAGGAAGTTATGAAAACATCTGCGATGCTGCTGATATACTTAAGGATAGCTTTATTGGAAGAGATGAGTTTTCCTTAAGCGTATACCCTGCCAGTCAACCAATATTTATGGAGCTTGTAAATAACGGAGCCATCGCAAAACTTACTGCAGCTGGTGCCAGTATCCGTACTGCCTTTTGCGGTCCATGCTTTGGTGCTGGTGACACCCCAGCTAATAAGGGCTTAAGTATAAGACATACCACAAGAAACTTCCCTAACAGAGAGGGCTCTAAGATAACAAATGGACAAATTGCATCAGTAGCCCTTATGGATGCTAGGTCTATTGCTGCAACAGCTGCTAATCAGGGTTATTTGACATCAGCTGAGGATATTGATGTTAATTTTTCTAAGCCAAGGTATTTCTACGATAGTAGAATCTACGAAAACAGAGTATATAACGGAACAGATAAGGCCGACTCATCAGTTGAACTTAAGATGGGACCTGGAATAGTGGACTGGCCAAAGATGACAGAGCTAACAGATGACCTGATACTAAAGGTAGTGTCTGTTATTCATGACCCTGTTACTACTACAGACGAGTTGATTCCATCTGGAGAAACCTCCTCATATCGCTCTAACCCTTTAGGACTAGCTGAGTTTACCTTATCCAGAAAGGACCCTGAATATGTGGGCCGTGCAAAAGATGTTCAAAAAGCTGAAAAGGCCAGACTTGCTGGAGAGAGTATCACAGATACCACACCTGAATTAAACCAGGTCTATGAGTTAATCAGGGATAAGTTTAATATAATTCCAGAAGAGACTCAGATTGGAAGTACTATATATGCTGTAAAACCCGGAGATGGCTCGGCAAGAGAGCAGGCGGCCAGCTGTCAAAAGGTGCTGGGCGGATTTGCCAATATCGCCAAGGAATATGCTACAAAGCGCTATCGCTCAAATCTAATTAACTGGGGTATGCTACCCTTCGTATTAGATGGCGATCTTCCTTTTGAGAATGGTGATTATCTATTTATTAAGGATATTAAGGATGCAATCCAGAATAATAAATCTGAGATTAGGGCCTATGTAGTTACTAAAGAAATGAAGGAATTCACCCTATCCTTAGGTCAACTAACCGAGGATGAGAGAAGGATCATATTAAAGGGCTGTCTAATCAATTTTTACAGAAACTAAAAAGGTACTGTTGAAAGATAAGAAGTGGGAAATTATTTGCTTCCCTTAATGCACCACTAGAAGAAGAGTAGCTATGATTTTTAAGTCTTTACTTAATAAATCATAGCTACTCTTTTTAATTTCTATATAGGGCTTCTACATATACCCGCAGACTTTCGTCCTTTTCTAAGGCTGCCTTAGCCTTGTCATTTGTTGATTCTATGATTCCACTGACCACGCTATCCTGATCTCTTTCATCAAAATATGCTTTTAAGGTTTCATCCATTTCAGAATTAAATATCTGAAGATTTCCATCTGAATCTGTTATAAGATAGAACTTGTCCAATCGTGGCAAGGTGGTCTTAATATTTACATATTTTATCTCATAGTATACATAGACAATATAAGAGTTATCTTCATAGCTTTTTGTAACATAGCAAGTTGTGTCTCGGATATCATCTAGAAAGCGGGTTTCCTTCTTTAGGTCTAGTAAGGGGATAGTGTTTTCTGGATTAGTGGTCAAATTCTTAAGCAGGTCATAATCACAGGAATTCCATGCCACATAATAATCCTGGAAAAACTTATCAATTTCTTGATGCCCGCCCACAATTATGTCATATACAGGTAGTGGTGTGGGTGTAGGTTCAGGTGTTATAGTCTCATTAGCTAAAGCTAGACCTGCATTTGTGGTAGTATATGCATTTGCTAAGTCTGACCCTGAAATATCCTCGCTCTTATCTAAGTTATCCTCAGACCCCTCATAGGAACTGGCAACAAGCTCATTATCTCTGTTTAAAGTCTCTGCTACATCATCTTTATGATTAGCAGGATATAAGCCTCCAATGGTTAGTGTTATGCCGCCAAGTCCCATGCAGTATATAATTGTCATAAGAATTGATTTTTTCATATTATTAAGTTTCATTATAGCTCCTTAGGTATTATATTAATCCTACAGACCAATTTTAACTAATAATGGTGCAAAATACAAGTAAAATTTAATATTTTGTAATAATTCTGTAATATTTAATCATTATAATCACTACTTGTGATATTCAATGTAATATATTAGAATTATATATATGAACAAGCATAGATATTTATGTTAGCTTTTTATTAAATACTTATAGTCAGGAGAGAGGTTATGGCAACTATAATTGATGGTAAGAAGACTTCAACAGATATTAAAGATGAATTAAAGTTAAAGCTTATTGAGCTAAAAGAAAAGGGAATAGAGGTATGTCTCTGCGTTATTCAGGTAGGAGCAGATCCTGCCTCATCTATTTATGTAAATAATAAGAAAAAGGCTTGTGATTATGTGGGTATCAAATCCTTATCCTATGAACTTCCAGAGAACACTAGTCAGGAGCAGCTACTTGACCTTATATATAAGCTCAATGATGATAGCAAGGTACATGGTATACTTGTGCAACTTCCCCTTCCAAAGCATATTGACGAGGACAAAATCATAGAGGCTATCTCTCCAGACAAGGATGTGGATGGATTTCATCCCCAGAGCGTTGGAAGATTAAGCATAGGGCAAAAAGGATTTGTATCTTGTACGCCCGGCGGTGTTATACAGCTTCTAAAGAGATATAATATAGCCATAGAAGGAAAGGAATGTGTTATTGTCGGTAGAAGTAATATAGTTGGTAAGCCTATGGCCATGCTAATGCTTAGGGAAAATGCTACGGTTACCACCTGCCATTCCAGAACTAAAAATCTTTCTGAAATAACAAGAAGAGCAGATATCTTAATTGTTGCTATCGGAAAACCCAGATTCATTACAAAGGAATATGTTAAGGAGGGCGCTGTTGTTATAGATGTAGGAATGCATCGAGATGAAAACAATAAGCTTTGTGGGGACGTTGATTATGATGATGTCATCGACAGGGTAAGTGCTATAACTCCAGTTCCCGGGGGTGTAGGACCAATGACTATTGCAATGCTTATGCATAACTGTGTGGAAGCTGTATTGATGTAAATTAAACTTGTATAAGCTAGATTAAGCTGTTAGAATTATGGTGCCTGGCATCAGAGCCAGCACTTATGGTAGTAGATACCAAATACAATATAATGGAGCACAAATATGGACATATTTTTTGTATCATTAGGATGTGATAAAAATCTTGTTGATAGCGAGAACATGCTAGGCATCCTTCATGATAATGGTTACTCGATTACAGATAATGAAGAACAGGCAGATATAATAATAATCAACACCTGTTGCTTTATTCATGACGCCAAGGAAGAGAGCATTCAGGCTATTCTGGAGATGGCTAAATATAAAGAAGTTGGAAAGCTTAAGGCTTTAATCGTTACCGGTTGCCTAGCTGAGCGCTATAAGGATGAGATCCTAGAGGAGATTCCTGAGGTAGATGCCCTTCTGGGTACTGCTGCCTTTAATGAGATCTTACAGGTGGTTGAACAGGTCTTGGATGGTAATAAATACACACATTTTGCTGACCTTAAGGAATTACCTATAAGCAAATCTAAGAGGATTTTATCGACTGGAAGCCATTATTCTTATTTGAAAATTGCTGAAGGATGCGATAAGCATTGCACCTACTGCATTATACCAAAGGTTAGAGGAAACTATAGAAGCAGAACTATTGAGGAGCTTATAGACGAGGCTACATATCTTGCCTCACAGGGTGTCAAGGAACTAATCATAGTAGCACAGGAGACTACCCTATATGGGGTCGATTTATATGGTAAAAAGACCTTGCCAGAATTATTAAGACAGCTTTGTAATATATCTGGTATAGAATGGATAAGATTACTCTATTGCTATCCTGAAGAAATCACCAATGAACTGATAGAAACCATAAGATCCGAACCAAAGATATGTAATTACTTAGATATACCTATTCAGCATTGCTCTGACCGCATACTTAAGCTGATGGGAAGAAAAACTTCTAAGAATGATATCATTAACATTGTAAATAAGCTTAGAGAAGAAATACCCGATATAACCCTTAGAACAACTCTTATTACAGGTTTTCCTACAGAAACCGAAGAGGACCATAAGGAGCTATTGGAATTTATCGAAAAGTTTAGATTTGACCGCTTGGGTGTATTTACTTATTCAAAGGAGGAGGATACTCCCGCCGCACTCTTAAGACCACAGATTAATGCTAAAATAAAAAAACAAAGACAGAAGGAACTAATGGAGCTTCAGCAAGAAATCGTTTTTGAGCATTCATCCTCCCATATAGGACGTACCTTTGATGTTATAATTGAAGGAAGAATAGCAGATAAAAACCAGGTATATGTTGGAAGAACCTATATGGATGGACCGCAGGTTGATGGTTATATTTTCATTAGCTCTGAGGAGGAGCTTATGTCCGGTGATATCATAGAGGCTAAGGTTACCGGAGCAAATAATTACGATTTGATTGGAGAAATTGTGGAAGGAAGTGCAAAGAGATGAATTTGCCCAATAAAATAACAACAGTCCGAGTATTTATGATACCGGTATACTTGATATTCATGCTAGTAGAGCAGATACCCTATGGAAGATATATTGCTGGAGCTATCTTTACCATAGCAGCAATAACTGATGCTCTAGATGGATACATTGCCCGTAAGAATAACTTAATAACTAATTTTGGGAAATTCGTGGACCCTTTAGCAGATAAGCTCTTGGTCTGCTCGGCACTTATATGCTTTGTGGAATTTCATCAAATACCCAGCTGGATTGCCATTATAATAATTGCTAGAGAATTTATCGTAAGTGGTTTTCGCCTTATTGCATCAGATAAGGGAGTTGTTCTGGCTGCCGGCTGGTGGGGTAAGGTAAAGACAACTGTTCAAATAGTAATGAGTGTCATGCTTACAGTGGATTTAGATTTTACCTTTATTAATATACTCGAGCTTATATCAATATATCTTGCACTTGCATTAACCGTTATATCAATGATGGACTATCTAATAAGAAATAAAGAATTGATTTTCGGTAGGAATCAAAATTAATTGAGGGGATGCTAATTTATGACAGTAGAATTAATCAGTATAGGCACAGAGCTTCTTTTAGGTAATATTATCAATACAAATGCTAACTATTTATCAAGAAAATGTGCCCAGTTGGGCTTTTCTATGTATCACCAGGTTACCGTAGGAGATAATGAAGCCAGATTAAGCGAAGCTATTTCGGCTGGATTAGAGCGTTCAGATATTTTAATTCTTACAGGTGGCCTTGGTCCCACTACTGATGATATAACAAAGGAAACCCTTGCTAAGGTCCTTGGCAGAAAAATCATTATGGATGAGCATTCCAAAGAGAGGATTGAGTTCTATCTTAATCGAATTAATGATAGAAAAAAGATCTCTAAAATTACAGATAACAATTGGAAGCAGGCTCTTAAAATTGAAGACTCCATGGTTATAGACAATGCATATGGGACCGCTCCTGGCTATATAGTTGAGGATAGGGACAAAATAATCCTTCTTCTTCCTGGTCCCCCTTTTGAGATGATACCTATGTTTGAAAATAATATGCTGCCTTACCTAAAAAGATTTCAGGATAAGGTGCTTGTGTCCAAGATGATTAAAATATGCGGTATTGGTGAAAGTGCTGCAGAAACCATGGTAATTGACTTGATTGAAAAGCAAAAAAATCCTACAATTGCCCCATATGCAAAAGGAGGAGAGGTGCATTTTCGAATTACTGCTGAAGCAGAGAATGAGGAAGAAGCCTTAGAGCTTATAAGCCCCCTTATAAATGAAATGAAAATACGCTTCAAGGACAATATCTATACAACAAATGAAGAGGAGACCTTGGAAGAGGTCGTTCTAAATCTTTTGGCTAGTTATAAATTAACTCTAGTTACCGCAGAATCATGTACGGGAGGGCTCCTATCAGGTAGAATAGTCAATGTTCCAGGTGCTTCTGATACATTTATGGAAGGCTTTATTACTTATTCAAATGAAGCCAAAATGAAATACCTGGGTGTTAATTCAGAAACCTTAGATAAATTTGGAGCGGTAAGTGAAGAAACGGCAAAAGAGATGGCCATGGGTGCTGTTAGGGCATCCGGTTGTGATGTAGGACTAGCAGTTACAGGTATAGCCGGACCCGGAGGTGGTACAGAAACTAAGCCTGTTGGACTAGTCTATATATCCTGCTGTGTAGCTGGCAAATCTTTTGTTCAAGAAAGACATTTCAAAGGTAGTAGGGAAAAAATTAGAGAACATAGCCTTATTGCCGCTCTAGACTTATTGCGTAGAAGCATACTTGAACTATATGGATAAAAACACAAAATCGTTGGAATAATACCATAGAAATGACACAGTTGTAGTATATTATAGTATCAATAAATAGTTTGTTTGCAGGTTTCTAGAAAGGAGGTTATTATGAAACATTACAAAAAGAACTTAATATTGATATTTTTTTTCTTAAGTTTTATATTACTTACTGGATGTAGTAATTTTAGGCTAACAACATATAATGACAGCGATAAGAAGGAAAATTATATAGAAAAAAAGGACGATTCAAATAATATAGATGTATCTAGTAATGATGATTCAAAGGACATTGACGAAGAAAAATCTGATCAAACAGAGGATGACCCTACAGACAAGGTTGCTCCTACACCTACAGTAATACAACCTACTAAAAACATTGAATTACTAATATATGTGGTAAATAGCTCTACTGAATTGGATCCTGTTACAGCATTGGTTCCTGCCGATGTTGAAATCACACCTGAACTTATAGTAGATACTGTAGTGGATTCAATGGCAGACCAATCAATTGCTATTGGAATAGAAAGTGTTACCACTAAGGATGATACTGTTATAATTAGCTTTTATTCAGATCAGCCTCCCTTATCTAATATGGGTTCTGGCTTAGAAATCTCAATACTTGATGCCTTAGCGCAAAGTGTTACGGAGAATCTAGACGAATATAATAAAATTATATATCGTGTAGAGGGTGGTCCATACAGAAGCGGGCACATAGAGCTTGGAATAGATGAGATTTATTTCGAGGACTAGTGGCATTAACCAACTTTTCTTTTGGGATTAGTTAATATGAAATGTATGAACTTTAGGTAATTTCGATGCGGTGATCCTATTCGACAATTACCTAAATTTATGTTATTCTATAAAATAAAAAATGATATGGATGACAATTATGAAGACAATTTATGTAGTTGGAGGCGGAGCCTCTGGAATGTTAGCAGCTATATCAGCAGGCCGAAATGGCCATAAGGTGGTATTGCTAGAGAAGAATGAAAAGCTTGGTAAAAAACTCTATATTACAGGAAAGGGAAGATGTAATCTAACAAACGCCTGTGATAGAGATACTTTTTTCTCTAATGTTATGTCCAATTCCAAGTTCTTATATAAAGCATATCATCAATTTTCTATTGATAATACTATAGAATTTTTCGAACAGCTTGGCTTAAAAACCAAGATAGAAAGAGGAAACCGAGTATTCCCTATATCGGACAAGTCCTCAGATGTCATATCAGTTCTAAGAAAAGAATTAGAAGCTTTAGGAGTAGATATTCGTTATCGAAGCGAAGTTGAGGAGATCATAACAAAAGATGGAAGCTTTCATGCTATTAAGCTAAACCATAGTAATGAGCTTCTCTATGGAGATGCTGTAATCGTGGCCACAGGTGGTCTTTCTTATCCTCTTACAGGCTCTACCGGGGATGGCTATAAATTTGCAGAAAGGTCCGGACATACAATAACTGACCTATCACCCTCCTTGGTCCCCCTATATGTCTCTGAGCCATATGTTAAGGAGCTGATGGGATTATCGCTTAAGAACATATCTATAACTGTTAGAGCAGGACAAAAGGAGATTTATAAGGATTTTGGTGAACTAGTATTTACGCATTTTGGTCTAAGTGGACCTGTTATCTTAAGTGCAAGTAGTCACATCATTCCTTATATGAAACGTAAAGAAAGGCTCACATTATCCATAGACCTAAAACCTGCCCTATCTAATCAACAGCTAGATGCAAGAATACTGAGAGATTTTGAGGAGTATAAGAATAAGCAATTTAAGAATTCTTTAAACCACCTATTGCCAAATAAACTAATAGATGTTATTATTCCTCTAAGTTATATAAAATCCGATAAGCAGGTGAATTCTATAACTAAGGAAGAAAGACAAAAGCTTGTTAATCTTCTTAAGAATTTGACTTTTAATATAACTAAGCTTGGGCCCTATAATCAAGCTGTTATTACCAAGGGTGGAGTAAGTACAAAAGAAATCAATCCCTCTACCATGGAATCCAAGCTAATTAAGAATATGTTTTTTGTTGGTGAGGTCCTTGACCTAGATGCACTTACAGGCGGTTTCAACCTTCAAATTGCCTGGTCTACTGGCTATCTGGCCGGGGAATCGGTTCAGTAAACTGAACCTTTGGGAAAACACCAAAGCGTTTTTCTAATCAACCTAATTATATTATTTGGAGGCAGATGATGAAATATTATAGTATTGCCATAGATGGACCTGCCGGAGCAGGTAAAAGCACAATTGCAAAGAAGGTAGCTAAGCATATGAATTTTATCTATGTGGATACTGGTGCTATGTATAGAGCCTTAGCCTTGTATTTCATAAGAAATAATATTGCAGCTACTGATAAGGAAAAAATAGAAAATGCCTGTAACAATGCTGATGTTACGATAGAATACAAAGATGGTGAGCAACAGGTAATATTGAATGGTGAGAATGTTAGTAGTCTTATTCGCACCGAGGAGGTCGGTAATATGGCCAGCGCATCCTCTGTATATCCCGCTGTTCGCTTAAAGCTTGTAGAGCTTCAAAGAAGCCTTGCAAAGAAGGCGAATGTAGTAATGGATGGTAGAGAAATAGGAACCTTTGTGCTACCTGATGCTGACCTAAAAATATACCTGACTGCAGGCAGTATGGAAAGAGCAAGAAGAAGATTTCTTGAACTTAAAGAAAGAGGTATAGAAGCTGATATCAATGAAATAGAAAAAGACATCATTGAACGTGATAGCCGAGATATGAATAGAGAATTCGCTCCTCTGAAACAAGCTGAGGATGCCATATTAATAGATTCATCTAATCTAACTATAGATGAGGTGGCAGAGAAAATTTTAAATTTTATCAAAAATTAAGGGGCTGAAATATTGAATATAAATATAGCTAAAAGCTCTGGTTTTTGCTTTGGAGTACAGCGGGCAGTTGATCTTGTATATGAAGAAATAAATACCGGTGGCAACATCTATACTTATGGTGATATAATCCATAATGAGCTGGTTGTGGACGATCTTAGGAGTAAAGGTGTAAAGGTTATAAATACTCCTGAAGAATTAAAAGGATTACCCAAGGGAACAATAATTATACGTGCTCATGGTATTTCCAAGCAGCTATATGACGAGCTTTCATCCTATGGCCATAAAATCATTGATGCAACCTGTCCATTTGTAACAAAGATACACAAAACCGTCAGCAAACATGACAAACATCATATCATCATAATAGGTGATCCTAACCATCCTGAAATTATTGGCATAATCGGATGGTGTAATAATGAAAATTATACTGTCGTTGAGAATTTAGATGATGCTAGAAGCTTTGATTTACCTTTGGATATAAAGCTTTGTATTGTAGCTCAGACGACATTTAATTACAATAGATTTCAAGAATTAGTTGAAATTTTTTCAAAAAAAGGTTATGATATATTTGTTTTAAATACCATATGCAATGCAACAGAGTCACGACAGTCTGAAGCCTATGATTTAGCTAAGAAGTCAGACGCAATGATTGTTATTGGTAGTAAGCAAAGCTCCAATACTAGGAAGCTTTACGAGATTTGTAAAAATGAATGTGAAAATACTTACTATATACAGAAACCAGATGACTTGGATTTGAACGAGTTCAAATCTTTTCGGAATGTAGGTATTACAGCAGGGGCTTCAACCCCACACAATATTATCAAGGAGGTTCTTACCGTTATGTCAGAAAAGAGTTTTGAACAATTATTAGAGGAAGAAAATGTAGTTAAAATCAACAACGGTGATGTTGTGGAAGGAATTGTCTTGGGTGTTAAAGAAGATGAAATCATCTTAAATATAGGCTACAAGTCGGAAGGTATAATCACTAGAAACGAATATACCAACACTCCTAATTTAGATTTAACAACTGTAGTTAAGCCCGGTGACAAGATGCAGGCAAAGATACTTAAGGTTAATGATGGCGAAGGTCAAGTTGCACTTACCTATAAGCGTCTTGCTGTAGAAAAGGGCCATAAGAGATTAGAAGAAGCATTTAACAACAAGGAAGTACTTTCAGCCAAGGTTGCAGCCGTTTTAAACGGAGGCTTAAGCGTTATTATTGATGAGGCCAGAGTATTTATACCAGCCAGTCTTATTTCTGACAGCTATGAGAAGGATTTATCAAAATTTGCTGGTCAGACTATTGAATTTGTTATTACAGAATTCAATCCTAGAAAGAGAAGAATCATTGGTAACCGCAGACAATTAATTGTAGCTGAAAAAGAAGAGCTTAAGAAGGAATTATTTGAAAAGATTGAAGTTGGTATGACAGTAGAAGGTACTGTTAAGAATATTACCGATTTCGGTGCCTTTATTGATCTTGGTGGAGCAGACGGTCTTCTTCACATTTCAGAAATGTCATGGGGCCGTGTAGAAAATCCTAAGAAGCTTTTCAAGATAGGCGATACTGTTAAGACCTTTATTAAGGATATTCAAGGTGAAAAGATCGCTTTAAGTTTAAAATTTGAAGATCAAAATCCTTGGATTAAGGCAGAAGAAAAATACGCCACTGGAAACATTGTATCAGGTAAGGTTGCTAGAATGACAGACTTTGGAGCATTTATTGAGCTTGAGCCTGGAATTGATGCATTACTTCATGTTTCACAGATATCAAAGGAGCATGTAGAAAAGCCTTCAAATGTTCTTTCAATTGGACAAGATATTACTGCAAAGGTTGTAGAATTTAATAAAGAAGACAAGAAGATTAGCCTAAGCATTAAGGCTATGGACATGGCTGATGAGCCTACAGCTGAGCAGGACAATGTAGAAGAGAATGAAGCTACTGAGGTTACTAATGACAAGGATGATACTCCTCCTGTAACTGAGGAATAATTACTGAAGAGTATTATGTATATTACAAAGGAGATCCGATGTGCTGGGTAGCTATGAAGCATTTAAAGAATCAATATTTAAACTGACTAATATTGATTTAAATTCATATAAAGAACGACAAATGAAACGTCGTATTGATTCATTAATAACAAAGCACGGTTTCAGCTCTTACAAGAGTTACGTTGACACTTTACAAGACGATAAGGTTTATTATGATGAATTTATCAACTATATAACTATTAATGTATCTGAATTTTATCGGAATCCAGAGCAATGGCAGACACTGGAGAATGATGTACTTCCATATCTATTTGATAACTTTGGTAGACAGCTTAAAATTTGGAGTGCAGCTTGTTCTACCGGTGATGAACCCTATTCTCTTGTAATGCTATTATCTAAGTTCCTGCCATTAAGAAATATAAAAATACTAGCCACTGATATAGATAGACTAGTAATTGAAAAGGCTAAGATAGGAGTATATCATCATAAAAGTCTTAAGGATTTACCTGCTGAATATATTAATAAATATTTTGTTCAGGTTAATGATAAGGCTATGAAAATATCTGATGAGATAAAGGCTTGCGTAGAATTTAAGCAACATGATCTTTTACTAGATCCCTATCCTAGAGATTGCGACCTTATTGTATGTCGTAATGTACTTATATATTTTACAGATGAAGCAAAGACTCGTATTTACAATAACTTTAATAATTCCTTAAATCAGGGCGGAATATTATTTGTTGGAAGCACAGAGCAGATGCTTCAGGCTAGTCAGCTTGGTTTTAGCAGTTTAAAGTCATTTTTCTATAGAAAGCAATAAAAGCAGGAGGCTAGCTTATGTGGTTAGCCTCCTTTAAAATGTCTGAGATGCCGGTGACTAATGTGCTTCCAGAATTTCTAAATTACATGTTGATTTTTCATATGATATCGAGTATATTAATCTATAGATTAGCCATGGGATACATATTTTATCTTCTTCTTGGTTAATGCTAGTATTTTGCATGAACATATGCAGATAGGAGTGAATATGCAAAAAGCGATTACAATTGCGGTTGACGCAATGGGAGGCGACAATGCCCCTAAGGAAATTGTAAAAGGTGCTGTGCTTGCCGTAGAGGAAAAAAAGGATATCAAAGTAATTCTTGTAGGCAAAGAGGAAGTCATTTTAGATGAGCTTAAAGGCTATGAATATGACAAGGAGCGTATAATCACTGTTAATGCCGAAGATAATATCTCTAATAATGAGTCACCGGTATTAGCTATTCGCCGAAAAAAGAACTCCTCTATAGTAATTGCTCTTAATCTGGTAAAGAACGGCCAGGCAGATGCTTTTGTATCTGCAGGAAGTACAGGTGCTGTCTTAGCTGGAGGTCAGCTGATAATAGGAAGAATAAAAGGTGTGGAACGTCCTCCCCTTGCCCCTATTATTCCGACCATAGCAGGCGCATCATTATTGATTGACTGCGGAGCAAATGTTGATGCAAGACCCTCTCATTTAGTACAGTTTGCACGGATGGGTTCCATCTACATGGAGAATGTTATGGGAGTTAAGAACCCAAAAGTAGCCATTGTCAATATTGGGGCAGAAGAAGAAAAGGGTAATGCCTTGGTTAAAGAGACCTTTCCTATGCTCAAGGAAATTCCTGATATTAATTTCATTGGAAGCATTGAAGCTAGAGATATTCCATATGGCTACGCAGATGTCATAGTATGTGAGGCATTTGTTGGAAATGTTATATTAAAGCTATATGAAGGACTAGGTACAGCTCTTATTAAGAAGGTTAAGGAAGGACTTATGAGTAGCCTAAAGAGCAAGATTGGCGCTTTACTTAGCAAATCTGCCTTAAAAAACACATTAAAGGCCTTTGATTATTCACAGTATGGTGGAGCTCCCTTATTAGGTCTAAAGGGCTTAGTGGTAAAAACCCATGGAAGCTCTAAAAGTAATGAGATAAAGAACTCCATAATACAATGTGTTACCTTTACCGAACAGAGAATCAAAGAAAAAATAGAAGAGAATTTAAAGGAAAGCTAATAAATAATTTAATGAAGAAGGGTGAAATAATATGGAATTTGAAAAGCTGCAAAAAATAATCAGTGAAGTTTTAAATGTAGATGCTGATGAGATAACAATGGATACAACCTTTGTGGATGATCTTGGCGCTGATTCACTTGATTTATTTCAGATAATTATGGGGATCGAAGAGGAATTTGATATCGAAATCGCAAACGAAGAAGCCGAGAATATTTTAACAGTTGGGGATGCTGTAGAACAAATCAAAAATGCAACAAACTAAATTATTTTTATTAATAGTATCTAAAAGCCCTGTGAATAAGGTCCGCCTTATTTAATGGGCTTTTAAATCTATCGGGAGGATAAATCCTTCTGATATACTTAGATAGATTTGGAGGACTGCCATATGAATAAATCAAAAAATTTTGATACCTCCCTTTCAGTATTGGAAGAAAAAATCGGATATGGATTTAAAGATGACGAGCTGCTTCTTCAGGCCCTAACCCATAGCTCATATGCCAATGAAATGAAGATGAACAAGGAAGACAACAATGAACGTCTTGAATTTCTAGGTGATGCTGTTCTAGAGCTTGTAACAAGTGCGCATGTATATAAGGAGCATCAGAATTTATCCGAGGGAGATTTGACAAAGCTTAGGGCTAGTATAGTCTGCGAGCAAACCTTATCCTCATGTGCAAAGGAAATGGAAATAGGTAAATTCCTACTTCTTGGTAAGGGAGAGGATGCTTCAGGAGGAAGACAAAGGGATTCCATTCTTTCTGATACATTGGAGGCTATTATTGGTGCTATATATCTGGACGGTGGTTTTACTAATGCAAAGGAGTTCATTAAGAAAAATATATTTTCCAAGTTAAATGATAAGCAACTCTTTTATGATAGTAAGACTATCTTACAGGAAATTATACAGAATGATAATAACAAACAAAAAATCCGCTATAAGCTAATATCTGAGCAGGGCCCAGACCACAATAAATCCTTTACCATGGCATTATACATTGGAAATGAGAAGATAAGTGTAGGTGTGGGAAAAACTAAAAAGGCCGCTGAACAAGAGGCTGCCATGCAGGCAATAAAGAAGCTTAACAAGAAATAAATTTTGAATATATGACTGGTCTACAAAAGAGACCAGTCCATATTCAAAGTTAACAAACGGATGGGAGACACTATATGTATCTAAAAAGTATAGAAGTACATGGTTTTAAATCCTTTGCTAATAAAATCAAACTTGAAATTGATAATGGTATTACCGTCATCGTAGGACCAAATGGTAGCGGTAAAAGCAATGTCGCAGATGCTGTTCGCTGGGTCTTGGGAGAACAAAGCGCCAAGCAACTTAGAGGTTCCAAGATGGAGGACATCATATTTTCAGGTACTGAAATGAGGAAGCCTCTCGGTTATGCTTATGTGGCACTTACAATGGATAATTCAGACCATAAGCTAGCTATTGATTTTGAAGAAGTAACTGTAACAAGAAGAGTATATCGTTCCGGTGAAAGCGAATATATGATTAATGGCGCTGCTTGCCGACTAAAGGATATACAAGAACTATTTATGGATACTGGTATTGGTAAGGAAGGTTATTCTATAATTGGGCAAGGACAAATAGATAAAATCCTAAGTGGTAAGCCTGAGGATAGAAGAGAGCTTTTTGACGAGGCCGCCGGCATTGTAAAGTTCAAACGTAGAAAAAGTCTTGCGGAGAAAAATTTAGAGGAACAGCGACTTAATCTCTCAAGGGTTTCAGATATAATTTCAGAAATAGAAAGACAGCTTGCTCCTTTAGAAAAGCAATCAGAAACCGCAAAAATATACTTAAAATATAAGGAAGAGCTTAAGGATCTAGAGGTATCAGGCTTTCTTAAGGAATATGATAGAATACATAAATCCAAGGAAGATATAGATAATAAGTTAAATATCGCCAAGGAAGATATGGAATCAACTCAAAAAGAATATGAGAATACCAAGGATGAATACAAAAAACTTGAACAGCAATTAGAGGAATTCGAATCTAACATAGAAGCTGATAAGAATTGCTATAATGAATTACTTCTTAACAAAGAAAAGGCAGAAGGTGAGATTAAGGTTCTTAATGAACAAATAAATGCCCTTCTTCAAAATGATGAATATTATCAGAATAGAATTCATTCAAGTGAGCAGGAAATTCTCATAAAAAAGAATGAAGAGCAAGATTATCTTACTGAAAAAGAAGNTATTGACCTTAAGATATCTCAAGTTGATGATAAGCTAAGCCAAGCCCTGGTAGAACTGGATAATATTAAGGAAAACATATCCAAATACAGCAAGGAAATAGAGGAATGCAGCTCTAGCATATTCGAATATATAAATAGCAACTCTGGAATAAGGACTAATATTCAAAGATATGAAACCATGCTGGAGCAAAATGGTATCAGAAAGGCTCAGCTTAATCAAAAAATACTTAAAAACAGAAGTGAAGAGGAGTTATTTGAGGAGGATATCAAAAGCAGTAAGGATTATCTAGATAATATATCCAGTGAAATTCTCGCTTATGCCAATGAAAGCTCTGAGATTGAAAAGTCTATTCAAGATACACAGTCAAGTATTGACAATATGACTAAACATATTAATGATCTTCAAGGTAGATATCAGGTTGAAAAATCCAAACTAGAGTCCTTAATTAATCTAACCGAAAGATATGAGGGCTATGGGAATAGCATAAAAAGAGTAATGGAGCAAAAGGCTACAAAACCTGGTATTGTAGGAGTAGTAGCTGATATCATTAAGACTGAGAAGGATTATGAAACAGCCATTGAAACAGCTTTGGGACTAACTATACAGAATATAGTAACTGAGGATGAGGAGACTGCTAAGGACTTAATCGCATTTCTAAAGAAGAATAAGTACGGTAGAGCAACCTTCTTACCCCTTACTAATATATCATCTGGAAGAGGCCTCCATAATCATCAGGCCCTAAAGGAAAATGGTGTAATAGGTATTGCCAGTAAACTTGTAGAAGCAGAAGCTAAATACGGTGCATTAATTGACTACCTTCTTGGAAGAATAATCGTTGTAGATAATATAGATAATGCAACCTTAATAGCAAGGAAGTACAACTATAGCCTACGAATCGTAACTAAGGAAGGAGAGTCCCTGACACCAGGAGGCTCTATATCCGGAGGAGCTTATAAAAACACCAGTAATCTCTTAGGTAGACGAAGAGAGATAGATGCCTTGGATGCTCTGATTAAAAAGCTTTATAAGCAGGGTAAGGAACTTTCTTTACAGCTTGAAGGTGAAAATAAGAAAAAATCTGGCCTAATAGCCCGTCTTGAAGAAGTAAAAAAGCTACTTCAAGAGAAGTATTTGCAGCAAAATACTGCAAAGATTAATCTTGACCAGGCCATAGCTAAAAAGTCTGAGGCAGAGTCCCTCTACTTAGATTATATTAAGGAACTGGAGGAAATCGAAAATCAGGCCATAGAATTAAAGCAAAACCTTGAGGAATTAAACCAGTCCCTATCTAGTAATCTTTCTAAAAATACTGAATTAGAGCAAAAGATAGAGGAGCTTAACCAATATCTTTCAAATGAAAGAGAAGCAGAAAGTCTGGCTACTGAAAAAGCATCAGCATTAAAGATGGAGTTATCATCCCTTGAGCAAAGCAACCATTTTATAATGGAAAATATCAAACGTGTGAAAAGGGAAATCGAAAAGCTATATGAGGATGAGCTTTCCATTAAGACCGATATGCAGAAGGCTTTTGATACAGTTCAGGAGAAGAAGCTTACTATCAGTCAGATGAAGGAAGCCATAAATAAAACTAATGAGTCTCTTACCATACTGGATGAAAAAATAAAGGAACAGATAAAGGAAAGAGATTATAACACCACGATTCATAGAAATTTCTTTGAAAAAAGAGATGAATTATCAGGCCGGATACATGACCTAGACAAGGAATGTATAAGGCTTACAAGTCAACATGAAAAGCTAATGGAACAAATAGAACAGCAGATGAGTTATATGTGGGAAGAATATGGCTTGACACATTCTACAGCTGTGGAATACTGTGGTAGTAAGGAATTGCCCCAAGCTACAAAGAAATCCATACAAGATATCAGACTAAAGATTAAGGAGCTTGGAGATGTTAATGTTAATGCCATCGAGGACTTCAAGACCCTATCTGAACGATTTGATTTCTTAACTATACAGCGAGATGATTTGGTTAAAGCTGAAGAAGCTCTTCTAGAAATAATAGAGGAACTAGACGCTGAGATGAAGCTGCAATTTAAGAATCAATTTGAAGCAATCAATAAGCAGTTTGATAAGGTGTTCAAGGAGCTATTCGGTGGAGGAAAGGCAGATTTGGAGCTTACTGATAATGATGATGTACTTGAAGCAGGAATCCGTATAAATGCTCAGCCTCCAGGCAAAAAGCTCCAGAATATGATGCAGTTATCCGGTGGCGAGAAGGCATTGACGGCCATAAGCCTTTTATTTGCAATCTTAAATCTAAAGCCCTCACCTTTTTGTCTTCTTGATGAGATAGAGGCTGCACTGGATGATTCCAATGTTAAGAGATTTGCAAAATATCTCAAGAAATTATCAAATGAAACTCAGTTTATAATAATAACCCATAGAAGGAACACTATGGCTGCGGCAGATATTTTATATGGAATTACCATGCAGGAAAAGGGTGTATCCACACTGGTGTCTGTTAACTTAATTGAAAATGAACTTGATAAATAACATAAAGAATGGAGATAAGTGATGGGAGAAAATAAAAGTGGTTTTTTTGGTAAACTAGTTAAAGGACTTACAAAGACGAGAAATAGCATTGCCCAAGGCTTTGATGCCATCTTTAGTGGTTTTTCCAGTATAGACGAGGATTTCTATGAGGAACTGGAAGAAACACTTATTATGGCTGATTTAGGTGTAAATACAACAAATTCTATCCTTGATAAGCTTAGGGCTAAGGTTAAGGAAGAAAAGATCAAGGATCCCTTAGCCTGTAGAGAACTACTAATAAATAGTATAAAGGAACAGATGACAGTCGATGAGGCTGCCTATGATTTTGAAAATAAAAAATCAATTATCCTGGTTATGGGTGTAAATGGTGTAGGTAAGACTACTACTGCTGGTAAATTGGCTGGACAGCTTAAGGGTCAAGGAAAGAAAGTAATTCTAGCAGCTGCTGACACCTTTAGGGCTGCTGCTATTGAGCAATTGACAGAATGGTCTCATCGTGCTAATGTGGATATTATATCAGGAAAGGAAGGCTCTGATCCTGCAGCGATTATCTATGATGCAGTTGCAGCCTTCAAAGCTAGAAATGCCGATGTACTTATATGTGACACCGCAGGCAGACTCCATAATAAGAAGAATTTAATGGAGGAGCTAAGGAAAATCAACCGCATAATTGAACGGGAAGCACCAGAGGCCCATATCGAAACCCTTGTGGTTCTCGATTCAACCACTGGACAAAATGCCCTAGCACAGGCTAAGGAATTTAATGAGGTTGCTGATTTAAGCGGAATAGTCCTAACCAAGCTAGACGGAACTGCAAAGGGTGGTATTGCCATTGCTATTCAGTCCGAGCTAAATATTCCGGTCAAATATATAGGTATAGGCGAGCAAATAGATGATTTACAAAAGTTTAATGCCAGTGACTTTGTCAATGCATTATTCGAGAAAAATGAATAGGAGACGATTATATGAACTTGGATAAGTTCGAGGAAGCAACGGAAGCCGTCAAGAAGGTAACACTTCGTACAAAGCTCATTTACAGTGAGTATTTCAGTAAAAACTCAGGAAACAAAGTATATCTAAAGCCTGAAAATATGCAATACACCGGAGCATATAAGGTTAGAGGTGCTTATTACAAAATAAGTACCCTATCACAGAAGGATAGAAATAAGGGGCTGATTACAGCATCCGCCGGTAACCACGCTCAAGGTGTTGCCTATGCAGCAAAGCTATATAATGCCAAGGCTATTATTGTTATGCCTAATACAACTCCATTAATCAAGGTAAATAGAACCAAAAGCTATGGTGCTGAAGTGATTCTTTATGGTGATGTATATGATGAGGCATGTGATTATGCTTATCAGCTGGCTAAAGAGATGGGCTATACATTTATACACCCATTTAATGATCTTGATATAGCTACAGGTCAGGGTACAATTGCCATGGAGATTTTTAAGGATCTTCCGACCATAGACATTATACTTGCTCCTGTCGGAGGAGGCGGGCTATTGGCTGGAGTAGCAGCCCTGGCCAAACAGCTTAATCCAAATATTAAGGTAATTGGAGTAGAACCAGATGGGGCCGCCTGTATGAAGGCTTCCTTAGAGGCTGGTCAGGTTCTTACTATAGATCATATTGACACAATAGCAGATGGTACTGCAGTAAAGACACCAGGTAATGTTGTTTTCCCTTATATACAAGAATATGTGGACGAGATTATAACAGTAGATGACTGTGAATTAATAGTTAATTTTCTCGATATGATTGAAAATCATAAAATGGTTGTTGAAAACTCTGGTCTACTTACTGTTGCTGCCCTTAAGAAACTTAAATGTAAGGATAAAAAGGTGGCCTGTATACTTAGTGGTGGTAATATGGATATAATCACTGTATCATCAGTTGTTCAGCATGGACTTATCCAGAGAGGGCGGGTATTTACCGTATCAGTACAGCTTCCAGATCGTCCTGGAGAGCTCCTAAACGTAGCTTCTATAATCGCCAAGGAACAAGGTAATGTAATTAGACTTGATCATAATCAGTTTGTCAGTATAAACAGAAACAGTGCTGTTGAGCTCACTATAACAATGGAGACCTTTGGTCATGAGCACAAGCAACAGATAGTGGATGCACTTATTAGTGCAGGATATAAGCCAAAAATCTGCCAACCAAATAAGATATATGATTAAAGGAGCTTATAATACAATAGTAGACTCTGGTATAAATACATAATAATAATAAATATATTTGGTGGTTTTTGTGGATGGAAGTTATTTACATTGATGCCTGGAACTGATATAATACATATATCTTTATATTCTGTATTTTCACTGATTCCTAATTTTTTCTCAGTAAAGCTCCAGGTATCTTCCCAGTTCTAAATGCATCCAAAAAGAGTTGACATTATAAATATAATGAGCTATTATTATATCAGAACATTTGTTTGGATTATTTCATGCATAATTTGCAGGTAATAAGGAAAGGTTGGTAATATTATGGCAAAGGAAGATAAAATTCGGGCTCTTGAATCTGCATTAGCCCAGATAGAAAAGCAGCATGGTAAGGGCTCTGTTATGAAGCTTGGGGAGACCCATAATAATATGAATATTGAAACCATACCTACAGGTTCCATCAGCCTAGACATAGCTCTTGGACAGGGTGGTGTTCCCAAGGGAAGAATCATAGAGATTTACGGACCCGAAGCCTCTGGTAAAACCACAGTTGCTTTACATATGGTAGCCGAGGTTCAGAAGGCCGGAGGTATCGCAGGATTTATTGATGCCGAGCATGCTTTGGATCCAGTCTATGCCAAGAATATCGGAGTAGATATTGATAACCTTTATATTTCGCAACCAGATAACGGAGAGCAGGCCTTAGAAATCACTGAGACCATGGTACGTTCAGGAGCTGTTGATATAGTTATTGTAGACTCAGTGGCAGCCTTAGTTCCTAAAGCTGAAATTGACGGCGATATGGGTGATTCTCATATGGGACTTCAGGCTAGATTGATGTCACAAGCCCTTAGAAAGTTAACGGCTATTGTGGGCAAGACCCAATGTATAGTAATTTTCATTAATCAGCTACGTGAGAAGATCGGTGTTATGTTTGGTAATCCGGAGACTACTACTGGTGGAAGAGCTCTTAAATTCTATTCCTCTATACGTCTAGATGTACGTAGAATTGAATCCTTAAAACAGGGGGGCGAGGTAGTTGGTAGCCGTACCCGAATTAAGGTTGTTAAGAACAAGATAGCTCCTCCCTTTAAGGAAGCCGAGTTTGATATTATGTTCGGTAAGGGTATCTCAAAAGAAGGAGATATTCTTGATTTGGCATCAGATGTAGATATCATCAATAAGAGTGGTGCTTGGTATTCCTACAATGAGGCTAAGATAGGACAGGGCAGGGAGAATGCAAAGCAATATCTTGCTGAAAACCCCGAGATCTTCGAAGAGATTTATCAAAAGGTTAGGGAGAAATTCGACATAAAGCCTACTAAGAATTATGTTGAATCCTTAAATGAATAAAAATTAGATACTTAGCTGTCCGGATAGAATGGTATTGTTTATCAGTCTATTGTTGGACAGCTTTCTTATATAGGAGAAGTCTATGACTATAACAGATATTGTTGAAATTAATATTGGCCCTAGCAAGAAGAAGACTGCTTATAGGATATATATTGATTACGAATATGCTTTTTTGCTATATAGGCAGGATATTAAAGGGTATCAGCTTGAATTAAATAAGGAGATTAGCTTGGAGCTTATCGATAGGATAATAGAAGAGACCGTTTATCGTCGTGCTAAGCAAAAGGCTATGGCTATACTAAAACGCATGGATAAGACAGAAAAGGAGCTCTATGATAAGCTAAGGCAGGCTTACTATACAGATATAATAATTGAAAGAACTATAGAATATCTTAAGGGATATAAATATATAGATGATAAAAGGTATAGTTCAAATTATATACGTATGCGAAAAAACACTATGAGTAAGCTATCAATTAGAACAAAACTATTGCAAAAGGGAATAAATAAAGAAGTATTAGAAGAAATTATTGCTATAGAATATGACATGGATAGCAATGAAACTGATCCTGAGATATTGGCAATTGAAAAAGCTATTCAAAAAAAATATAAGGATATAACAGTTCTTAGCTTTGAGGAAAGACAGAAGCTAATCGCATCCCTTTACCGGAAGGGATTTGATTTGGATAAGATTCACAAATGCTTAAATTATATAAAATTATTATAAATATTCTATTGTTGCTTGCCTTTTGTTGTTAAATATTATACAATTATAATTGGCAGAAAATTGGTATTCTACTACATTTAGAGAAATTGGAGGGCTGAAAATGTCAATTGCAGCACAACTATCAGCAAGAGAAAGAATCACTTCATTGCTTGATGACAACAGTTTTGTTGAAGTCGGTGCTTTTATAACCAAAAGAAGTACAGACTTTAATCTTGAGCAGAAGGATATTCCGAATGACGGAGTAATTACCGGCTATGGTCTCATTGATGGCAACCCTGTCTATGTATTCAGTCAGGATGCATCATCTTTGGGTGGATCTGTCGGTGAAATGCATGCTAAGAAAATTACCGCGATTTATGATTTAGCACTAAAGGTGGGAGCACCTGTTATCGGCCTAATTGATTCCTCAGGCATGAGATTACAGGAGTCTACCGACGCTTTAAATGGCCTTGGTGAAATTTATCTGAAGCAGGTTATGGCTTCTGGTGTAATTCCACAGATCATGGCTGTATTTGGTAATTGTGGTGGTGGACTAGCTGTTATGTCATCCTTGTGTGATTTTTCATTTATTGAGGAAAAGAATGCAAGACTATTCTTGCAGACACCTAATTCCCTACAAGGGAACTACAAACAAAAGTTAGACACTTCCAGTGCAGGATTTAATGCAAAATCAGGTACTGTAGATTATGTAGGTTCAGATGATCTTGATGTATTAAGTAAAATTCGTGAATTGATAAGTATTATTCCTTCCAACAATGAAGAGGAAGGCTGCATTATAGAATGCAGTGATGATTTAAATCGCCTTGTTCCGGCCTTTAGCCAGGAGCTAGAAGAAACAAAGAATGCAATTATAGATATTGCAGATAATAACTATTTCTTTGAAACAAAGGCTAATTATGCCAAAGAGATGGTGACAGGATTTATACGTTTAAACGGTGTAACAGTAGGTGCTATAGCCAATCGTACTAAAGTTCTTGATGAGGATGGTAAGGCTATAGAGCAGTTTGATTCTGTTCTGACATCAGATGGATGTAAAAAGGCTGCCAGCTTTGTTCGTTTCTGCGATGCTTTTGATATTCCTGTTCTAACCTTAACTAATTTAAGCGGATATAAGGCTGATGTAAATGAGGAAGCATCCATAGCAAAAGCGTCAGCAGAGCTTACCTATGCCTTTGCAGATGCAACAGTGCCTAAGGTTAATCTACTTGTTGGAAAAGCCTACGGAAGCGCATACATTTCCATGAACTCCAAGCATATCGGTGCAGATTATGTATTTGCTCTACCGAATGCTGAAGTGGGTATGATGGATGCTAAATTAGCTGCACAGATTATATATGATGGTGAGCCGACTGAGGTTATTAATGAGAAGTCATCGCAATATGCTTCACTTCAAAACGGTGCCCTTTCAGCAGCAAAACGTGGTTATGTAGATAATATTATTGAACCCGAGACTGTTAGAAAGCATCTCATATACGCTTTTGAAATGCTATATACGAAGAGCGAAGCAAGACCCATTAAAAAGCATGGATCTTTCTAGTTGCGATTAACATTTAATACCTATGTCATTTAAAGAAAGGTTTGATTCATATTATGACCATTATAAATAACGGTATTTCAAATTCTATAATCCTTCTTACGCAGGAGTCTTTAGCTGAACGCTTGAAAACAGCATCCTTGAACACACTGCTAGGAATGGGTATTGTATTTGCCGTCTTAATCTTAATAATATTTATAATTAGCTTATTCAAATACTTACCCGGCTCTACACCAAAAGCCAAGACTATAAGTAGTGAGACGAACTCAAAAGTCTCCTCTGTGGATAATGCTATCGCACAGATAGTTAGTCAGGAAGAAGCAAATCTAATGAATGATTATGAGCTAGTAGCAGTGATTACTGCAGCAATTAACGAATATAATTCAGTTAATTCATCAGATGCTCAGGCCGGTGGATTTGTTGTCCGTTCTATTCGAAAGGTTAATAAAAAAAGATATATTTAATAATCGTAAAAGTACGGTTATCCTATAGATCACAAGGAGGATTTTTATCATGAAACATTACACAATCACTGTAAATGGCAATACCTATGAAGTATCAGTTGAAGAAAATAACGGAGTACCAGTAGCTACCCCTGCACCTGTTCAAAGAGTAGCACCTGCTCCTGTAGCTCCCGCTCAGAAGGCTGCTCCAGCAGCTGCTCCGGCACCTGCTCCAGCACCTCAGGCTAGCTCAGGAACCGTGGGTAATATAAAAGTTAGTTCACCTATGCCTGGTAAGATCTTATCCTTAAAGGCAGCTGTAGGTCAGTCTGTTAAAAAGGGTGAAGTAATTCTTATTCTTGAAGCTATGAAGATGGAAAATGAAATTGTTGCAACAGATGACGGAACTATTGCAAGCATCAATGTAACAGCCGGTCAATCTGTGGAGGCAGGAGATTTATTAGCTACTATAAATTAAAATAAGTCGGATTTCCTTGGTAAATCCCATTTAAGAGGAAGGACTGAAAATGGACTATTTAATAAATACGATTACAAATTTAATAGAAGCATCAGGCTTTTACATGATAACCTATAAGAATGTTATAATGATTATTGTTGCCTGTGGTCTGTTATATCTGGCAATAAAAAAAGATTATGAACCACTTTTGCTTATACCTATAGCTTTTGGAATGCTACTGGTTAACCTTTTTCCAGGCATTATGGCTCAACCAAGTATAAATGCAAATGGTGATTTAGTCCCTGGTGGTTTATTACATTATTTTTATATAGGTGATGAATACGGTATATGGCCTTCATTAATATTCTTAGGTGTAGGGGCAATGACAGACTTNGGCCCATTAATTGCTAATCCATCAAGCTTTTTACTGGGTGCAGCAGCACAGTTTGGAATATATGCAGCTTATTTTGGAGCTATTATGCTTGGATTTACAGATGGAGCTGCGGCCTCAATATCCATAATTGGTGGTGCAGATGGACCTACTTCGATATTCTTAGCCAGTAGGCTGTCGCCAGAACTCTTAGGACCTATTGCTGTGGCGGCTTACTCATATATGTCTCTTGTTCCTATTATACAGCCTCCAATAATGAGACTGCTTACTACTGAAAAAGAACGTAAGATTAAGATGGACCAATTAAGGCCTGTCTCCAAATTAGAAAGAATCTTATTCCCTATCGTAGTTACAATCGTAGTTGTACTTATATTACCTGATACGGCTCCATTAGTAGGTATGCTCATGCTTGGTAACCTTTTCCGTGAAAGTGGAGTTGTTCGCCAATTAACAGAGATTTCATCCAATGCATTGATGTATATAGTAGTTATCCTACTGGGAACCTCAGTTGGTGCAACCACCAGTGCAGAAGCATTTCTTAACTTAAGTACATTAAAAATTGTTGGACTAGGATTAATAGCCTTTGTATTTGGAACAGCCAGCGGTGTACTATTTGGTAAGCTTATGTGCAAATTAAGTGGAGGAAAAATCAATCCTTTAATTGGTTCAGCCGGAGTATCTGCAGTTCCTATGGCTGCAAGAGTTTCTCAAAAGGTTGGAGCAGAAGCAGATCCTACGAATTTCTTACTGATGCATGCCATGGGTCCTAATGTGGCAGGTGTAATCGGTACCGCCGTAGCAGCAGGAGTATTCTTGGCTGTATTTGGCTAAAAGCAAGATAGATTTTTATAATACTGATTTATATAATTGAATAACTTGATTTACTTATGATTGAGGGATTTAAATCTATAAATCAAATGGCATGATTAATAACGAACAGGAGGTAAATATATGGCTGAACAAGCAAAAAGACCGGTTAAAATAACAGAGACTATTCTTAGAGACGCTCATCAATCCTTGATAGCCACAAGAATGTCTACTGAAGAGATGCTTCCGGTATTAGAAAAGATGGATAAAGTAGGCTACCATTCCGTAGAATGCTGGGGTGGAGCTACATTCGATGCTTCCTTACGTTTCCTCAAGGAAGATCCCTGGGATAGATTAAGAAAAATAAGACAAGGCTTTAAGAACACTAAGCTTCAGATGCTCTTTAGAGGCCAGAACATATTGGGATATCGCCATTATGCAGATGATGTAGTTGAATATTTTGTTCAAAAATCCTTAGCAAATGGTATCGACATCATCCGTATATTCGACGCTTTAAACGATATCAGGAACTTAGAAAGTACAGTAAAGGCCACTAATAAAGAAAACGGTCATGCACAGATAGCTATAAGCTATACCTTAGGAGATGCATATACCATAGATTATTATGTTAAGATGGCTAAGTCTATCGAATCACTTGGTGCTTCTTCTATATGTATAAAAGATATGGCAGGTCTTCTAGTGCCTTATGAAGCAACCAAATTAGTAACAGCCCTCAAAAAGGCTGTAAGCATACCTATTGACCTTCATACCCATTACACCAGTGGTGTGGCAGCTATGACTTACATGAAGGCTGTTGAAGCAGGATGCGATATAATCGATACTGCAATGTCACCATTTGCTATGGGAACCAGCCAGCCGGCTACAGAGGTTCTTGTAGAAACATTTAAGGGTACCCCCTATGACACAGGCTTTGACCAGAAGCTTCTGGCTGAAATTGCTGATTATTTCCGTCCTATAAGAGATAAGTCCTTAGAGACTGGTATTCTTAATCCTAAGGTTATGGGAGTAGATATCAAGACATTGTTATACCAGGTACCTGGTGGAATGCTGTCCAATCTTGTATCCCAGCTTAAGGAACAAAAGGCAGAGGATAAATACTATGATGTTCTAGAGGAAATTCCTCGTGTGCGTAAGGACTTTGGTGAGCCACCTCTAGTTACCCCATCAAGCCAGATAGTTGGTACTCAGGCGGTCTTAAATGTACTAGCCGGTGAGCGCTATAAGATGGTAACTAAGGAATCAAAGGCACTGCTTTCAGGTCAATATGGAAAGACTGCAAAGCCTTTTAATCCTGAAGTACAGAAAAAAGTTATAGGTGATGAGAAGCCTATTACATGCAGACCTGCGGATCTAATTGAGCCTGAACTTCACAAGATAGAGGCTGAGATTGCCGATTGGAAGGAGCAGGATGAGGATGTATTATCCTATGCTTTATTCCCTCAGGTAGCAATGGACTTCTTCAAATACCGTCAAGCACAAAGAACAGGTGTAGATGTTACTGAAGCTGATACAGCTAATAAAGCATATCCTGTATAAAATAATTTATATACTACAATTCGGTGCCAGATACCAATAGATGTCTGGCACCCTTTTTTTTGTGTAGTTATCAGCTTGTGCAATCAAGTGGTTAAAGTTCTTGACCTACCTAATACCAAAGTACCATTATCCAAACTTACCTTGACTTATTCCATTTTATACCTTAAAATTTATTTGGGAAGAAAAGTAATTTTATTCCACTTAACAAAGGCGAAATAAAAAAAGGTAGCATCGAAGAAAATATTACAACTCCTAACATTTATTATGAATCTTGGGAAAAAACTTGGACTATAACATTTGTAGGGAGTTGGAAAAATAACAATTGGAGAAACCTTATTACTTTACCTGGTAATGTCGGTGGACCTGATGGATTTGGAGTGGGATGCTATAATTTATTTGGCAGAATTGCAATCTTAAAGTAAAGTTATGCAATTAACACAATTAACGCTATGCAATCAATATATAAAAAGCGCTTGACAAGAGTATTAAAATTAGATATACTACCACCTGTAAAGAAAAATACTTTACAGGTGGTGTTTTAATTTGGATAATAATTTAAAAACCTCTAAGCTAGATGAATTTTTCCATATATCAATACTATATGATTTTTATGGCGAGCTACTTAATGACCATAAAAAAAGGGTTTTTGAAGACTATTTCCTAAATGATTTATCTCTTAGCGAGATAGCAGATGAGTTAAATATTAGCCGTCAGGGAGTTCATGATATTGTAAAAAGATGTACCCAAGAGCTAAAAGATTACGAAGACAGATTATCCCTTGTTAATAGATTTACTTCTATAAAGGAGAAACTAGCTACAATTAAAGAGATTGGCACAGTGATCTCAGAAACCGGGGATATAGATAAGATAAATGATATTAACACATTGGCAGATGAGATATTAAAGGAGTTATAATATGGCATTTGATAATCTTTCCGAAAAACTTCAAAATATATTTAAAGGTTTAAAGGGAAAAGGTCGTCTGACTGAGGCCGATGTTAAAACAGCCCTAAGAGAAGTTAAAATGGCATTGCTTGAGGCAGATGTCAACTTTAAAGTTGTTAAAAATTTTGTTGCCTCAGTTCAGGAGAGAGCTGTGGGACAGGATGTATTAAACAGCCTAACTCCTGGTCAGACGGTTATAAAAATAGTTAATGAAGAAATGGTTAATTTACTTGGTTCTACCGCTGTAGAGCTTAACCTATTACCTTCAAATGAAATAACTATTATTATGATGTGCGGTCTACAGGGTGCTGGTAAGACTACCACAGTAGCTAAGCTTGCAGGAAAATTAAAATCAAAAGGAAGAAAGCCACTTCTTGTAGCCTGTGATATTTACAGACCTGCAGCTATTGATCAACTAAAGATTAACGGAGATAAACAGGGTGTAGCTGTCTTCTCCATGGGTGATAAGCATAAGCCTTTAAATATCGCAAAGGCTGCTTTAGTCCATGCCAAGGACAACAACTATAACACAGTAATTCTTGATACCGCTGGCCGACTCCATGTTGATGAGAATATGATGGAGGAGCTAGAGGAGATTAAATCAAATCTTAAGGTACATCAAACAATCCTTGTTGTAGATGCTATGACCGGTCAAGATGCTGTAAATGTTTCCGAGAGCTTCAACCAGAAGCTAGGAATTGACGGTGTTATCCTTACCAAGCTTGATGGTGATACCAGGGGCGGTGCCGCCTTATCTATCCGTGCTGTAACCGGAAGACCTATACTATATGCTGGTATGGGTGAAAAGCTTTCAGATCTAGAGCCTTTTTATCCGGATCGTATGGCATCTAGAATCCTTGGAATGGGTGATATACTTACACTTATCGACAAGGCTCAGGCCCAGTTTGACGAGGATAAAGCCCGTGAGATGGAAAGAAAAATAAAAAAGGCTGAGTTTGATTACAATGATTTTCTTGAACAGATGCAGCAGGTCAAGAAGATGGGTGGTATATCCGATATGTTGAGCATGCTTCCCGGTATGGGTAAGCAGCTAAAGGATGTTGAAATAGATGAAAAGGCCCTGGCCAGAACCGAAGCAATCATACATTCCATGACCAAGAAGGAACGGTCAAATCCTGATATTATTAATCTACCCCGTAAAAAAAGGATTGCAGCCGGTGCAGGCGTTGATTTATCTGAAGTAAATGCCCTAGTTAAACAATTCGACCAGATGAAAAAGATGATGAAGCAAATGTCTGGATTGATGGGTAAGGGCGGAAAGCGTGGCAAGTTTAAATTGCCATTCGGATTTTAAATAAGTTTTTGTTTTGTTATTTTAAATAGATCAAATACTATATTTGATACAAGAGATAACATTTCAATATAATTACTATTCAAGGAGGTGAAGACATGGCAGTTAAAATCAGATTAAAGAGAATGGGTCAAAAGAAGGCTCCTTTCTATAGAATCGTTGTTTCTGATTCCAGAACACCTAGAGACGGAAGATTTATCGAGGAAATCGGTACCTATGATCCTACAAAGAATCCTAGCGCCTTTAATGTTAATGAGGAAGCAGCAAAGAAATGGTTAGCAAATGGTGCTCAGCCAACAGATACCGTAGGTAAAATCTTTAAGAATGCAGGTATCATGTAAATCTTTCTAACTCATATGAAGGTAATTGTTAAGCTACCAACTGGTAGCATGGAGGTTAATATGAAGGAATTAGTTGAGGTTATTGCTAAATCACTCGTAGATCATCCCGATGAGGTTGTTGTTACGGAGAGAGAAACTGATAGGTCCATCACAATTCTACTTAAGGTGGCATCCGATGATATGGGTAAGGTGATAGGCAAACAAGGCCGTATTGCTAAATCCATACGAACCGTAGTTAAAGCAGCCGCAACTAAGGATGACAAAAAGGTAGTAGTTGAAATTATGCAATAGTTACTCTGTGAAGGGGCTGTTGTAAAATATTATATAGGAGGTTACTGATATCCCCTCACAGGCCTGTAAAAGTACATGTGGATTAATTTGTAAATCCAACTGAAACATTCTTCAGTTCTTATGATTTATAGATTAAGCCACAGGTTCTTATATAGGTCTACAATGGGGAAATTGGCAACCTCCTTGTACTATTTTAAATTTGTAGCCATGTTAGACATTAATATTATTTTAAGGAAAATATGAGGGAAGAAATGGATGATTTTTTAAGAGTCGGAGTGATTACAACTACCCATGGTATTAGAGGGGAGGTCAAGGTGTTTCCGACCACCGATGATATTAATAGATTTGATTATTTAAAACAGGTTTATTTGGATACTGGTAAGGAGTATTTACCTTTAAAAATAGAAAACGTTAAGTATTTTAAGCAGCTTGTTATATTAAAGTTTAAGGACATAAATGACATAAATGATATTGAAAAATATAAGGGCAAGGATTTACTAATTCAAAGAGATGATGCTATTCCACTAGAAGAAGATGAATATTTTATTTCTGACCTCTTAGATTCGAAAGTTTATACTGAGGATGGTGCTAAACTGGGAATACTAACCGAGGTTCTTAGCTCATCAGCAAATGATGTATATGTTGTAAAGACTCAGGATAACAAAGAGCTTTTACTTCCCTCTATTAAGGAATGCATCCTTGATATAGATACTAGCAATAAGAAAATTACCGTTCATTTAATGGATGGATTACTATAAAAGATTTTTCTAGTTTACTAGATGATAGATTAGATAACCTGATGAAAGGTACGGTGGGATAGATGAATTTTCATGTGCTGACCTTATTTCCCGAGATGGTTGAAGCTGGGATAAAAACCAGTATAACTGGCAGGGCTATAGAAAACGGCTTAATTTCTTTAAATGCAGTAAATATTAGAGACTATTCTGAGGATAAGCATAAAAGAGTAGATGATTATCCATATGGCGGGGGAGCTGGAATGGTCATACAGGCAGAACCCGTATACAAGGCCTATGGCTATCTGGTCAATCATATTAAGATGGCCAAGGAAGACCAGAGTACTTTTAAGAAACCTAGGGTTATCTATGTAACGCCTCAAGGCCGAGTTTTTAATCAAAACATGGCAAACGAACTCTCCCAGGAAGAAGATTTAATATTTCTCTGCGGCCATTATGAGGGCATAGACGAAAGAGTACTTGAAATGATAGTTACCGACAATATATCCATAGGGGATTATATACTTACAGGAGGCGAACTGCCTGCCATGGTTATGATTGATGCAATTGCAAGGTTAGTTCCCGGTGTACTAAATAATGAGGCCTCATCTGAGTTCGAAACTTTTAAGGATAATCTTTTAGAATATCCTCAATATACCCGTCCTGAAGTATTTATGGGTCGTAAGGTCCCTGAAGTCTTACTATCCGGCCACCATGCCAAGATAGATACCTATAGAAGACAAGAATCCATAACCCGTACTTATGATAGACGGCCGGATCTACTTGAAAATGCTACACTTACGGAAGAGGAGAGAGAATTTCTTACCCGTATGATCTTTCAAAAGAATTATGATGTTTATTCATAAAAAAGCTTGATTTATATAAGTTTCTGTGGTAAAGTAATACATTGTGAGATAGATGGTCCTCTTATACTTATAGTATTATGAACATCTAAATAAATAGGAGGTCACAAGATGAACAATATTATTAGAGAAATTGAAGCAGAACAATTGAGAACTGATTTAAAAGACTTTAGAGTTGGTGATACAGTTCAAGTTTATGCGAAAGTAAAAGAAGGTAATCGTGAGAGATTACAGGTATTTGAAGGTACTGTAATAAAGAGACAGAATGGTGGTTCCAGAGAAACATTTACCGTTAGAAAGAATTCCGGTGGTGTTGGTGTTGAAAAGACATGGCCACTTCACAGTCCTAGTATTGACAGGATCGAAGTTACCAGACGTGGTAAAGTAAGAAGAGCTAAGTTATTCTATCTTCGTGATAGAGTTGGTAAGAAGGCTAAGGTTAAAGAATTATTAAGATAGTCTAAAGAAGGATTGACTCGCTTAAGGAGTCAAGCTCATATTAAGAAAAGGGACATACCATAGGTATTGTCCTTTTTTATATAGTAGAAGAAACTTTCCTATTAGATATCTAATTATTACTGCCATTAAATCATAAAGATGAGTATAAAATAGTGTTCTAAAGTGTAAAACTATGTTATTATTTTAGATAAGCAGATTAGTTGAATCTATGAGCATTAATCTGCTTCTGGCATATAAGAATATATAGTATGAGGTGCATTGATTTGGATTTTGATTTCGAACGGGAAAGTAAAAAACCTACCTTAATGAAGATAATGATTGAAATATTTATATGGGCTGCGCAGATTGCCGCAGTTGTTTTCCTAGCATATTTCATTGTGTATTATTGCATAGAAAAGACAAATGTAGTCGGTGTTTCCATGGAAAACACCCTTTCTGCAAATGATCCTATTATAATCAATAAATTCACATACAGAGTGTCTGACCCAAAACGCTTTGATGTAATAGTATTTAAGCAAAGTGGTAAGGAACACAGCTTTTATAATATTAAGCGTATTATTGGCCTTCCTGGTGAAACAATACTTATTAAGGATGGAAACATCTATATAGATAATGTAATTATTGAAGACAAAGTGCTTGTAGATGATATGATAAATTATGGATTGGCTAGTGAGGAAATAACCCTTGAGGATAACGAATATTTTGTCTTGGGTGATAACCGTAACAACAGTGAGGATAGTCGATTTGCCAGTATTGGTAATATCACCAGAGATGAAATTATAGGAAAAGCCGCCTTACGGATGTCACCCTTTAATTTTATCAGCAAGCTTAACCTAAAGGACCCAGGAGCAGAATAAAAAAGATAACACACAAGATTTTGTAACTTATGAGTCCTAAATATTTTGATTGGAATGGAGATATATATGAACTTACAATGGTATCCCGGTCATATGGCTAAGGCTAAGCGTATGATGCAGGAGAACATAAAATTAATTGATGTAGTTATTGAACTGGTAGATGCTAGAATCCCTCTATCAAGTAAAAATCCTGATATTGACAACCTAGCAGCAAATAAATCGAGAGTTATTTTACTAAATAAGTATGATATGGCAGATCCAAAATATAATGAGCTTTGGAAAAGATATTTTGAGGACTTGGGCTATCATACAGCATTGATAAATTCAAGAAACGGACAAGGTATAAAGCAGATTAAGGATATTGTATATAAGGCCTGTGCTGCTAAAATTGAAAGAGACAGAAAACGTGGCATCATTAACAGACCGGTTCGCGCCATGGTGGTTGGCATCCCTAATGTTGGCAAGTCCACCTTTATAAATAGCTTCGTGGGCAGGGCATCTACTAAAACTGGTAACAAGCCTGGTGTAACAAAAGGAAAGCAGTGGATTAGACTGAGCAATAAGATTGAGCTACTAGATACCCCCGGTATATTATGGCCTAAGTTCGAGGATCCTGCTGCCGGTGTTCGTCTGGCCTTTATAGGCTCTATAAATGATGATATTGTTCAGATGACAGAGCTATCCCTGGAACTTATATTATTTCTTAGTAAACATTATCCTGACGCCATAAAAGAAAGATATAATATCCAGCTTCCTACTAGAATGGAAGAGTTAAAAGATTGCGTTAGTGTCCTGGAGGAAATTGCCCTAGTACGCTCTTGTCTTATGAAGGGTGGAGAGCCTGATATTGAAAGAGCTGCTAGTATTCTTCTTGATGATTTTAGAAGTGTTAGGCTTGGCAATATTACTTTGGAATTTCCAGCTAATTAATTCTTATCTTTTAGAAGAANATTTATATAGAATGGAAAAAAATATAGCTTTAGAAAATATAGACCAAAAGGATGTGTTAGGATATGAACCATCAGGAAAATGATCAGAGTCCAAAGAAAATAGCTGAGATAAAACTGGAATTCATGGAGACAGATATTGATGACATTCCCAAACTATTAAGTAAATACCAGTCTGATGAAAGGGCTGGCGTTATCAATATCTGCCGGCAATACCAGTCAAGGCACTTAGATTATCAAAATGAGCTTGAACGGGTCCGTTCTATGATACTTTTTGATCAAAATCATGGAGATTATACATACATTTGTGGTATAGATGAGGTAGGAAGAGGCCCCTTAGCTGGTCCAGTTGTAGCCGGAGCAGTCATTCTTCCTAAAGATTGTGATATACTATATATTAATGATTCTAAGAAATTATCCGAAAAACTACGTGAGGAGCTTTATGATGAAATAATAAGCAAGGCAATTGCTTATGGTATTGGCAGCATTCCACCGAATAGAATAGACGAAATAAATATACTTCAAGCAACATTTGAAGCAATGAGGCTGGCTGTTAGTAAACTAACGGTAAGTCCTGAAGTTTTACTAATTGATGCTGAAACCATACCAAATATGCCAATCCATCAGATCCCTATCGTAAAGGGAGATTCAAAAAGCTATTCTATAGCAGCGGCTAGCATACTGGCCAAGGTTACAAGGGATAGATTGATGGTTGCTTATGATAAGGTATTCCCAGGCTATGGATTTGCTGCCAATAAAGGATATGGATCCAAGCAGCATATTGAGGCTATTAAGAGTCTTGGACCTACTCCACTTCATCGTATGAGCTTTATCAAGAGCTATATATAAATCAATATATATTCAAGCTATTGATTTATTGGTGGCTGGCTTGGAGGATAAACTTTTTGAGAACTAAGCTTTTAGACTTTGGTAATATCTATATAAGTAAGATATCAAAGGTAGGAGGGATTCTTATAAACCTCGATAAGGTTGATAATAATAATGATAAAAACAATAGAAAAACAGCAGTAGCCCTTTCCTTTGATCCAGAGGATACTGCCCCGAAGATTATCGCAACAGGTAAGGGACAGATTGCAGAAAGAATTATTGAGCGAGCTAATGCAGCCGATATTCCAATACATGAGGACAAAACCTTGGCTGACACCTTGTCTAGACTAGAGCTTGGGTCATATATTCCACCAGAGCTTTATGAGGTTGTAGCTGAGATACTTGTATTTGTAGACAAGATGGATAAGATAAAGGGTAAGCTTACTTCATAAGCCCTGTATAGTATAGTTGAATTAACATTATTAGTATGTAAAGGATGGCAGACCAGTGAACAAAAGAGAACTTGGTTCCAGATATGAGGATAAGGCAGCTAGGTTTCTATCAGAGCAGGGCTATATTATCCTGGAGAAAAATTTTCGTAGTAAATTGGGGGAAATAGACCTAATAGGAAAATCTGATGGCTACCTATGCTTTATAGAGGTTAAATATCGCTCAACCAGTGATTACGGATTGCCCTCTGAAGCTGTAGATAACAGAAAAAGAAGAAGAATTGTTCGTACAGCCTTAAGTTATATGAATTATCATAAGCTGCCCCCTGATACTCCCTGCCGTTTTGATATAGTTGTTATTCTAAATAATAAGTATACACTTATTAAGAATGCATTCGATGGTATTTTATAGAGAAAGGCAAATAATATGACATTTACAGACAGTAAATATGCACGATTGAACAGAACAGCTAAGGTACCATTTATTGAGTTTCCCAGCCTAAGTGACCTTCCATTCATAATCCATGGATTTTCAACAAGATTAGGCGGTGTCAGTAGTGGTATGTTTTCCACATTAAATCTTGGTTCAGGCTCATCCCCTCATAGGGATAGTCCTGAAAACATCAAAGAAAACCTAATCCGTATGGCCAACAGTCTTGGGGTGGACCCAAACTCTCTGGTTATATCAGATCAGGTCCATAAGACTAATATTCTATTAGTAGATCATAAGGATAAGGGTAAAGGATTTTCTATTCCCAGAGATTACGAGGAAATTGACGGCCTGATAACTAATACACCGGGAGTAACCCTTGTAACAAAATATGCTGACTGTGCTCCGCTTTTTTTTGTGGATCCTGTGAAAAGAGCAATAGGGCTTTCTCATTCTGGCTGGAAGGGAACGGTTAATCGCATAGGCTCCAAGACAGTCAAGGAGATGGCTAAGGCCTTTGGCAGCAAGCCCAAGGATATTATTGCCGTAATTGGACCTTCAATCTGTATGGACTGCTATGAAGTCGGTGAGGAAGTGGCCCTAGAGTTTAAGAAAAAATTTATTGAAGATAATAGACATTATGATGAGGAGACATCACCTATCTATGTAAAAAATCAAAGGGGCAGGTATCAACTTAATCTATGGGAGGCTTGTCGCAGAGTATTATTAGAGGCAGGATTAAGCCCAGACAATGTTCATATCAGTAAGGTATGCACATCATGTAATAGCCAGCTCTTATTCTCCCATAGAAAAACAAAGGGACAACGAGGAAGCCTTGCGGCCTTTCTGGCAATTTCCAATAATGAGGAGATTAGTCCAAGCTAAAAAGCTTATAATACTATAACATATATTTTATGTGCTACTAATCTGCTTATTGATAGCTTGACCTATAAGAATTTAATATAAACTGGAGATATTTATATGAATAATAAAACACATATTATAAAGGATGTTGAAGCTGGTAGCATAGCAGATGAACTTGGTCTAGAACCTGGTGATGAGCTTTTATCAATAAATGATACCAGTATAAAGGATGTTCTTGATTACCATTATTTAATAAAGGATGAGATAGTCAATGTATTAATCCGAAAGCCAGACGGAGAGGAATGGGAGCTGGACATTGAGAAGGATTATGACGAGGATCTTGGCATTGTCTTTGAAGATGGCCTGATGGATTCCTATAGCTCCTGTCGTAATAAATGTATCTTTTGTTTTATAGACCAGATGCCTCCTAATATGAGAGATACCCTATATTTTAAAGATGATGATGCTAGGCTATCCTTTCTACAAGGCAATTACATTACCCTAACTAACCTCAGTGATGAGGAGGTCGATAGGATAATCTTTTATAAGCTTTCTCCGATAAATATATCTATTCATACGACAAATGAGGATCTTAGATGCAGAATGTTAAAAAATCGTTTTGCTGGAAGCTCCCTAACTAAAATCCAAAAGCTTAAGGACGCCGGAATAATTATGAATGGTCAAATAGTCCTATGCAAGGGATGGAACGATAAGGATGAGCTAGAGAAAACCATACATGACTTATCCGCCTTTCTCCCAGAGATGCAGAGTGTATCAATAGTACCAGTTGGTATTACCAAATACAGAGATAATCTTACTCCTCTTGAGCCCTTTTCATCAGATGATGCTAGAGAGGTTATTGATACCATCCATCGCTGGCAAAGCATCTTCCTTACCCATTATCAGACAAGATTTATCTTTGGTGGAGATGAATGGTATATAAAGGCCGGACTTCCTATCCCGGATGAGGATTCATACGAGGGCTATCCGCAGATTGAGAATGGGGTAGGGATGCTTAGGTCATTTACAGATGAGTTCCACACTTATTTAGATAACTTTTCCGGTGACGATAGAACAAAACAACTGTCCATAGCAACCGGTGTCCTGGCCTCACCATATTTAAGTGAGATGTCAAAGGCTCTAATGGATAAATTCCCTAATATAAAAATCCACATATATACAATAGAAAANGATTTCTTTGGGAAGAATATTACCGTTGCAGGACTTTTAACTGGTGGAGATTTGACTAGCCAATTAAAGAATAAAGAACTTGGTGAAAGCTTACTTTTACCAGACGCACTTCTTCGTCACGGCGAGAATATTCTACTGGATGATGTGACAGTAGATGACATTGAAAGAACTTTACAAACAAGAATTCGTATTGTACAATCAGATGGAAAGTCTTTCATTGATGCCATATTAGAATAGACAATTATTAATTATACAAGAATTAGGAGAAATTATGAGTAAGACTATAGTAGCCATTATCGGTAGACCCAATGTGGGTAAATCCACATTATTTAATGCTCTGGCAGGTGAGCGGATATCCATTGTTAATGATTATCCGGGAGTAACCAGAGATCGTATATATGCCGATGTTACATGGCTAAATACACAATTTACATTGATAGATACCGGAGGAATTGAGCCGGATAGCAAGGATGAAATGCTAACCTATATGCGACAGCAAGCAGAAATAGCCATCGATACAGCCGATGTCATTATATTTCTTGTGGATGTTCGTCAAGGACTAGTAGATGCTGATTCTAAGGTGGCGGATATGCTTAGGCGAAGCAACAAGCCTATAGTGTTAGTAGTAAATAAGGTTGACAATTTTGAGAAGCTTATGCCGGATGTATATGAATTCTACAACCTTGGTATAGGCGACCCACATCCAATTTCTGCTTCATCAAAGCTGGGCTTTGGCGATATGCTTGATGAGGTTGTTAAGCATTTTGACTCTGCATCTGAAGCAGATACAGAAGATGATCGTCCGAGGATCGCCATTGTGGGCAAGCCAAATGTAGGTAAATCCTCCATAGTAAATAAACTAGTGGGAGAGAATAGGGTTATCGTATCAAATATCGCAGGAACCACAAGAGATGCTATAGATACACCTATTCGAAGAAACAAAAAAGAATATGTACTTATAGATACAGCAGGACTTAGAAGAAAGAGTAAGATAAAAGAGGACCTAGAACGCTTTAGTATAGTTCGTACTGTAGCAGCCGTAGAGAGGGCTGATCTTGTAGTCCTGGTAATCGATGCTACTGAAGGAGTTACCGAGCAGGACGCCAAAATTGCAGGTATAGCCCATGATAGAGGCAAGGGTTTGATTATCGCTGTGAACAAATGGGACCTAGTGGATAAGGATAACAACTCCACCAAGGAATATACTAAGGATATCAAGAGCATCCTATCCTTTGTACCCTATGCAGAGATTATATTTATTTCTGCAGAGACCGGACAAAGACTTAATAGGCTCTTTGAAATTATCGAAGTTGTAATTCAAAATCAAAACCTAAGAATTGCCACAGGGGTTCTTAATGAAATCATGGCTGAGGCTACAGCACTACAACAGCCACCCTCTGACAAGGGTAAACGTTTGAGGCTATATTATATAACCCAGGTTTCAGTAAAGCCTCCAACCTTTGTAATATTTGTAAATGATAAAAAACTNATGCACTTCTCATATACCAGATATATTGAAAATAAAATCCGAGAAGCCTTTGGTTTTGCCGGAACTTCATTAAAGTTCTTTATTAGAGAGCGAAAGGAGAGCTAATAAGTGGTTATTAATATTATCATTTGTATCTTATTAGGCTATTTATTTGGATGTTTTTCTACTGGTTTCTTTATTGGAAAGATAAAAAAGATTGATATAAGACAGTACGGAAGCAAAAGCTCAGGAACTACCAATGCACTTAGGACCTTGGGACCTAAGGCAGGAGCCCTTACTCTTCTTGGTGATATGCTAAAGGCTCTTATTGTGATTTTATTAGTTAGATTCGTATTTTTTTCTAATCTAGACTATGTTAGATTGTTATCTCTCTACACAGGTCTAGGTGTTGTACTTGGACATAACTATCCTGTATGGCTAAAGTTTAAAGGTGGAAAGGGCATAGCATCCACTGCTGGAGCAATGGTAGCATTCGATCCACTGATAATTCCTTTTGCTTTACCTGTATTTCTTATATCGGTAGCAATTACAAGGTATGTATCTGTTGGTTCATTATTAATTGCTATGATGTTTCCCATATGGACAGCGATTCGTAATCCTGGCGAAGTACATATGCTATTAGTAGCATTTGTTTATACAATATTGGCATTTATTAAGCATAGTGCAAATATTAAGCGTTTACTAAACGGAACCGAGAACAAGCTGGGACAAAGAGTAAAAATAGATAAAATGGGTTAAAAAAGGAGGTAGACATGAGCAAAATTGGGATACTTGGTGCGGGGACATGGGGAACCGCATTAGGAATCGTACTTTCAGACAATGGACATGATGTTACTATCTGGTCTAAGATTGAAAAGGAAGCCATAGACTTAGATAAATCAAGAGACAATATAAAAAATCTTCCGGGGGCAGTTCTGCCTGCAAATGTTAAAATTACACTTGATCTTAAGCAGGCTTGTAATGACAAAGATATAATAGTAATGGCCGTAGCCTCACCCTATACACGGGTTATATCAAAGGAAGCAGCCCCATATATAAAAGAAGGGCAAATCATTATAAATGTATCAAAGGGTTTAGAAGAAAAAACTCTACTTACCCTGGCAGATGTAATAAAAGATGAAATTCCTCAGGCAGAGATAGCAGTTATGTCAGGTCCAAGCCACGCAGAGGAGGTTAGTCGTAAGATTCCCACCACAATCGTAGCAGGCTCATCCTGCAAGAAGACTGCCCATTTTATACAGGATGTATTCATGAATGAGGTATTCAGAGTTTATACCAGTCCTGATATAATTGGAATCGAGCTGGGAGCTGCCCTAAAGAATGTCATAGCCCTAGCAGCTGGAATAATAGATGGCCTCGGCTTAGGAGATAATACAAAAGCTGCCCTAATGACCCGTGGCATGGCCGAAATCTCAAGATTAGGTGTTGAGATGGGTGGCTATATGGAAACCTTTTCAGGCTTATCAGGAATGGGAGATTTATTTGTTACCTGCACCAGTAAGCATAGCCGTAACAGAAATGCAGGTGTTTTAATCGGACAAGGCTATTCAATGGATGAGGTCTATCAAAAAGTAAATCAGGCAATTGAAGGCGTAAATACCGCCAGGGCCGCCCTTGCCTTAGCCAGAAAATATAAGGTTGAAATGCCAATCGTAGAGCAGATAAACATGGTATTATTCGAAGGCAAATCTGCCAAGGAAGCTGCCACAGATCTTCTAGTAAGAGACAAACGCAAAGAATATACAACCCTCGAATGGGATTAACTGTACCGGGTACGGTACCGGGTACAGCAACAGCTAGGAGAACAGTTTGCTATAAGAGTATTATCGTAAGCGGACTTTAGTCCGATTAAGATTTACTCTTATAGCAAACTGTACTACTAATCAGTGTGTAATGGAATATATATATCCCCTTAATTACTTCTGCGACAGCCTCTTTTTTGTACCCGGTACAGTATATTTTGCCATGGACAATAAGTATGCACAGATGTGGAAAGTACAAGCAGGAAAGTATATCCATGGATAAATATATAAATTAAGGATAACAAGTACATATCTAATATCATAGAATTTTACTGCCCAGCATATCTTTAACTATAACCATTAGGAGGTTGACATATGTTAGGGCAGTTTGATGTTTATAATGATATTCAGGCTAGGACAGGCGGTGAAATATACATAGGTGTGGTAGGGCCAGTCAGAACAGGAAAATCTACCTTTATTAAGAGATTTATGGATCTCTTGGTAATACCAGGTATTGAAGATGTCCATAGCAAGGAAAGGGCAATAGATGAATTGCCCCAGGCTGCAGCCGGTAAAACGATTATGACTACCGAGCCCAAATTCATACCTAAGGAAGCAGCCGAAATAGCACTAAATGATGAAACTAAGGTGAAAATACGACTGATTGATTGTGTTGGATATATGGTTGAGGGTGCCTCCGGCCATATTGAGAATCAGAATGAAAGAATGGTGAAGACGCCATGGTTTGACCACGAAATTCCCTTTACTCAAGCCGCAGAGCTAGGTACTAAAAAGGTTATAAATGATCATTCCACTATAGGCATCGTTGTTACCACTGATGGAAGCTTTGGAGAGATACCAAGGAATAATTATATGATTCCTGAGGAGAGGACCATAGAAGAGTTAAAGCGTCTGGGCAAACCATTTATTGTATTGCTTAATACAAATAAGCCCTATTCAAATGATACATTAAGGATTGCAGAGGAAATCGAACAAAGATTTGATGTTACTGTTATACCGACTAACTGTGAACAACTCAAAAAAGAAGATATTCATAATATAATGGAGAATATCCTATCTGTATTCCCTATAAGTGAACTGAATTTCTATATGCCTAAGTGGGCTGAAATGCTTCCTCCAGACCACTGGCTTAAGGAAGATTTACTCACTTCCGTTAAGGCACTATTTCAAAATATCAGCCGTGTAAAGGATGCAACTTCTGAAAATTTCATAACTGATAGCGAGTATGTCAAACGCTTTAAGGTTGATAAGGTTGATATGCAGAATGGTACCGTAACAGTAAATGTTGAGTTTGACGATGCATATTACTATCAAATACTAAGTGACCTTATAGGTGTACCCATAACAGGGGAATATCAGCTAATATCTACTATTAAAGAGCTTGCAGCTAAGAAATCAGAATTTGATATGGTATCAGAAGCAGTAAAGCATGTAAAAAGCAAGGGTTATGGTATAGTTTCACCTCTTAAAGATGAAATAACCATAGAAGAGCCTGAGGTTATGAAGCATGGAAGCAAATACGGGGTCAAGATAAAAGCCAAGGCTCCATCTATTCATCTAATTAGGGCAGAGATAATGACCGAAGTAGCCCCTATAGTTGGTAGTGAGGATCAGGCCAAGGATTTAATTCACTATATAAATGAAAATGCTAAGGAAAATCCTGAGGGTATTTGGGAGACCAATATCTTTGGAAAGTCAATACGCCAGCTAGTAGATGATGGTATTAATAGTAAGATGAATAAGCTAACTGATGAAAGCCAGCTTAAGCTTCAAGAAACCATGCAAAAAATAATTAATGACAGCAATGGTGGACTAATTTGTATCATAATTTGATTAAGCTATTTATTTAATACATTCTTAACAATAAAGCCGTCTATTACAGCGTTTTCAGCAAGTAGACGGTTTTCTTTTGGGTAGTTAGTCCTATGACAACCCATTTTTTGTTAAAATTGCCGAAAGTTGAAAAATTATTGACATAGAGTTGACAAAATTATACCCCTTTGCTATAATACTCCTGTAATATATTTAACATTTGTGTAACAATTGTATTCAGACTTTCCATTACTTGATATATTCATATACTTCACGGGATATTGCAAGAGTAAGAGGAGGACCCATTGAAATGGATTATAAGCCCTTAAAGTTTTCTTTAGTGTGTATTACCGGAGTATTATTACTTTCAACAAATTCTACCAAAGCGATGGCCACGGAACATGCTGTTGCAGGTTTTCCTTATGATAAGGCAGGATATGAATTATCTGCTTCTACAGAATATCCTGATATATCTACAATGTCTTCTGATTATACACCAATACCTGGCTTTTATAATATTGGTATAGCCGATGTAACCACCAACTTATTAGTTCGTGAAAAGCCCAGTGAGAATGGTAAGATTCTTGGTAAGATGCCTAAGGATGCCGGTTGTGAAATCCTTGAGCCTAACCAGGATGGATGGACTAAGATTAAGTCTGGTAAGGTAACAGGATATGTTAAAAGCGACTACCTTATCATCGGACAGAAGGCTTCTGAGCTTGCCTTAGAGAAAGCAAACCATATAGCAGTCTTTAATGGTAATGGTAATCTTCGCGTTAGAAAAGAACCTTCAATCCCAAAGGATGACGAAAGCAAGAATGTTATTGATTCTATTGCACCCGGGGAAGAGATACTGGTTCTTGATCCCTTAGTAGTCACTTATGGTGAAGAGATAAACAAATGGGTTAAGGTCAGCCTAGATGGTGATGATTCTGAGACCGGTACTGTAGGTTATGTAGCTAAGGAGTTTGTAGACCTTTCCTATAAACTAGCTCATGCTCACACCATGCAAGAATTAGCCTTAGGCCCTGGCGTGTCATCAACAAGAGCAAACATTGTTAATTATGGTAAGAAGTTCTTAGGCTACCGCTATGTATGGGGTGGCTCAGGCTTAAATAGATTAAAGAATAACGGTGGTGTGGATTGTTCGGGCTTTACTCAAGCTGTCTATGCTGCATACGGATATAGCCTACCTAGGACTTCAAGAGAACAGGCGAGGAGAGGTACCAGTATAAAATCTTCCCAATTAAAGGCTGGAGATCTTGTATTTTACGGTAGTAAGTCATATATTAACCATGTGGCAATCTACATTGGTAATGGTAAGATTGTCCATGCAAGTAACAAGAGAGATGGTATTAAGATATCTAATGTATACTACAGAACACCTGTTAAATGTGTAAGAATAATTAACGATTAAAATTATTATATAAGGAAAACAAGGGGACCTTTCATCGAAGAAAGGTCCCCTTGTCATCTAGACAAAATAAACACAATACTATACAATAACTATTAAGGTTTTTAGACCAATATAGTTGGGAGTGCAGTCATGGATTATATCTTTTATTCTTTAATAGCAGTACTAGCTTTAGTTATATATAGTATTATAAATGAGCATAAACAGAAGAAAGCTCTAATTGAACGGCTTAAGGAGGAATGGGCTGCTATTCCAGATACCGAATATAGCTCTGAGAAATTAAATTCAATTAAATACTTTTACCGAACCCAAAGGGATGAGAATCTGGATGTGGATGATATCACATGGAATGATCTGGATATGGACGAGATTTTTAGGAGAATTAATAATACCCAAAGTTCCTTGGGAGAGGAGTATCTATACGCTCTGCTTCGTAAGCCATGCTTCTCAGCTGAGGAACTCGAAGAAAGGAACCGCCTGATAGAGTATTTTCAGACCCATGAGAACGAAAGACTTCATATGCAGACCAAGCTTAATAAGGTAAGTAAGCTAAGAAAAATCTCTGCCTTTGAATATGCTAATCGTTTAAGTGAACTAGAGCCTAAAAGCAACCTTCCCCATTACCTTATGATTATTGCCCTAATCCTATCCCTAGCTTTTATCTTCTTAAATCCTAGCATAGGTATGGGCTTAACAATATTTACTATGGTAATTAATATCTTGCTTTATTATAGATATAAAAAAGAAATAGATAATTATTTTATTATAATTGCATTTCAGCTGAGACTACTGGATAGTATCGAAGATATCTTAAAGCTATCAATACCTGAATTAGAGCAATATAGCAAACGATTAGCAGCTGATATAAAGACCTTTAGGCAATATAAGAGAGGCTCATCTATTGTGGTGGCCAGGAATGTCAGCGGTAGTTTTTTTGAGGCTATAATGGATTATTACCGTATGACGACTCATCACGATCTTATTAAGTTTAACAATATGCTTGCCTTCTTTAAAAAGAACAAGGAAGTAATGCTAAGAATATTTAAAGTTGTAGGCTTTCTTGATAGCATGATAGCCGCTGCATCTTATCGTGATATGTTGGATTATTATTGTATCCCAAGACTAAGTCAGGATAAAGGGCACCCTAATTTATCTGTCATAGAAGTCTACCATCCCTTGATTAAGAAGCCCGTAGCTAATTCCATAACAGAGGATGGCTGCACCCTACTGACCGGATCCAATGCTTCCGGTAAATCCACATTTATAAAATCCCTAGCTATTAATCAGATTTTATCACAGACTATCTACACCTCCCTTAGCAAGGAGTTTAAAGCTAGTTATTTTACTATATATTCGTCAATGGCCTTAAAGGATAACATCCTAAGTAATGAAAGCTATTTTATTGTGGAAATCAAATCCCTAAAGCGTATACTTGATAAGGCCAAAGGAAAGTATCCCATACTCTGTTTTGTGGATGAGGTTCTTAGAGGCACCAATACCTTAGAGAGGATTGCAGCTTCTTCAAGAATTTTAGCATCCTTGAAAAATGAAAATGCCCTTTGCTTTGCTGCAACCCATGATATTGAGCTTACTTATATTTTGGAAAAGCAATATTCTAATTATCATTTTCGTGAAAGAATAGAGGGGAATCAAGTTCTCTTCGATTATAAATTATATAAAGGAAGAGCAGTATCAAAGAATGCAATAAAGCTTCTTAAGCTTCTTGGATATTCTAGAAACATTATATCCAATGCAGAGGCTGCTGCAGATGAATATATGACTACAGGAGAATGGAGCACAATATGATTACAAGTGTAAATATATATACAGATGGGTCTGCTAGGGGAAACCCTGACGGGCCTGGTGGCTATGGTACAATTATTGAGTTTATAGATTCTAAGGGAAATGAGCATATACGAGAATATAGTGCAGGCTACAAAAAGACCACCAATAATCGAATGGAGCTTATGGCTGCAATTATTGGACTTGAGGCCCTTACAAAGCCCTGCCATGTAAATCTATATTCGGATTCCCAGTATCTTGTTAAGGCCTTTAATGAACACTGGATAGATGGCTGGATTAAGAAAGGCTGGAAGAGAGGTAAGAATGAGCCTGTTAAGAATATCGACCTTTGGAAGCGTCTTCTTAAAGCCATGGAACCCCATAAAGTAAAATATATATGGGTAAGAGGTCATAGCGGACATCCACAAAATGAACGTTGCGATCAATTAGCAACCACTGCAGCTGACGGAACAGATTTACTTGAGGATACAATTAATCAAGATTAGATCCCAGAAGGGATGTAAATTACTTTAGTCATGAAAGCTACACATCATGCTTTATTCATGTTATAATCATTTCAACCTACATAAGAAAGGAATATTCATAATGGCCAAACTAACTCCATTAATGCAGCAATATATGCAGATAAAGGAGCAATATAAAGACTGTATACTATTTTACCGTTTAGGTGATTTCTATGAAATGTTCTTCGAGGACGCCAAGATCTGCTCAAAAGAACTGGAGATAGCCCTTACAGGAAAAAGCATTGGTAATGAAGAACGGGCACCTATGTGCGGCGTACCACACCATGCAGTAGATAACTATCTCAGTAAATTAATTACCCGCGGATACCGTGTAGCAATCTGTGAGCAGGTAGAAGATCCAAAGACTGCTAAAGGGATTGTAAAAAGAGAGGTTGTTAGAATTGTCAGCCCAGGTACTAATCTAAATACCCAGGTATTGGATGAGACAAAGAATAACTATCTGATGAGTATCGTTCATACCACTAACATATATGGTATCTCCGTTGTTGATATCACAACAGGAGATTATTTTGTTACGGAAATAGATACAAACAGAAAGCTAATGGATGAAATATATAAGTGGTCCCCTTCAGAAATCATATGTAATGATACCTTTCTGGTATCTGGTATAGATATAGAGGCTATAAAGACTATATACAATATATCATTATCTCCCATGGAGCCCTGGTATTTTGATGATGCCTTATGCATCCGGGCATTAATGGAGCATTTTGATGTAGGGAGCCTAGATGGAATTGGGCTAAAGGATTATACGATAGGCACTATTGCGGCAGGAAGTATTATGCAATTTCTTAATGAAACACAAAAAATCGCCTTATCCCATATAACCAAAATAACTCCCTATACATATGATAAGTTCATGCTTCTAGATAGCTCTACTGTACGTAATCTAGAAATTACTGAAACCATTAGAGATAAGCAAAAAAGAGGGTCCCTATTGTGGGTTTTGGATAAGACAAAAACAGCTATGGGTGCAAGACTACTTCGCAATTTTCTAGAGCAACCCCTAATTGATTTTGATATGATTAATCATAGACTTTCTGCAGTTAAAGAACTTAAGGAAAATATGATTACAAGAGAAGAGATAAGGGAATACCTTAACCCCATATATGATTTAGAAAGACTTATGGGTAAAATCAGTTATAAAAGCGCTAACCCTAGAGATTTAATAGCCTTTAAATCCTCACTGGAGATGCTTCCTCATATCAAATTCTTAATAAAAAACATAGCTAGCCCATTGATTGAAGAGATCTATAATGAATTAGACGATCTATCTGATATCTATCAGCTGATTGAGAATGCCATAGAGGATGAACCTCCCATTAATGTGAAGGAAGGCGGCATAATTAGAGAGAATTATAATCAGGAGGTAGACCGCTTAAGAAAAGCCAAAACTGAAGGTAAGGACTGGCTAATGGAGCTGGAGGCCAAGGAACGAGAGGCTACAGGTATAAAGAATCTTAGGATTAAATATAATCGAGTCTTTGGATATTATCTCGAAGTTACTAACTCATATAAGGATCTAGTACCTGAGGATTGGACAAGAAAGCAGACCTTAGCAAATGCTGAGCGTTATACAACCAATCAGCTAAAGGAGCTAGAGGATATTATTCTCGGTGCAGAAGATAAGCTATTTTCACTGGAATATGATTTGTTCTGTGAAATTAGAGACCAGATAGGACTTGAGGTTAAGCGAATTCAAAAAACTGCTAAAGCAATTGCAAAACTTGATGTATTTGCATCCTTAGCACTGGTGGCTGAGCGTAATAATTATGTGTGTCCTACTATAAATACTGAGGGTAGAATAGATATCAGAAATGGTAGGCATCCGGTTGTAGAAAACACTATATCCAATGATATGTTTGTAGCAAATGACACCCTACTTGATAATGGATCAAACCGTGTCTCCATCATAACGGGTCCTAATATGGCAGGTAAATCAACCTATATGAGACAAACAGCCTTAATTGTTCTAATGGCACAGGTTGGAAGTTTTGTCCCTGCTGACAGTGCAGATATAGGTATTGTCGATAGAATATTTACAAGAGTCGGTGCATCTGATGACCTAGCTGGTGGCCAAAGTACCTTTATGGTGGAAATGACCGAGGTAGCAAACATACTAAGAAATGCTAGCAAGAACAGCCTCCTTATACTGGATGAAATCGGAAGAGGAACCAGTACCTTTGATGGACTCTCAATAGCCTGGGCAGTTGTAGAGCATATCAGTAACAACTCCATACTGGGTGCAAAGACCTTATTTGCAACCCATTATCATGAGCTTACCGAGCTTGAGGGAAAACTAGAGGGTGTAAATAATTATTGTATAGCTGTTAAGGAACAGGGAGATGATATAATCTTCCTAAGAAGGATAGTAAAAGGCGGTGCCGATAAAAGCTATGGTATCCAGGTAGCAAAGCTTGCCGGTGTTCCTGCTTCTGTTCTAAAGAGGGCCAATGAAATTGTCAATGAACTTATAGGTAATGACCTTGCTTTGAAGGCCAAAGATATTTCTACAGCTGTAGAGCCACCCAAGGAGAAGTTTGTTCAGGAAACTCTTCCTATCGATCAGTTAGAACAATTCTCATTGTTTTCAATTTCAGGCAATGAGGATATTATTACAGAGCTTAGGGATATGGATATTTCAAGACTTACTCCTCTAGATGCCCTTAATAAATTATATGCCCTACAGATGAAAATCAAAGAAAGAATTTAGGTTCTTATGTCCAATGTAATCAACAAAGTTAAGTTGAAAGGTTGATACTATGTCATTAATCCGTCTTTTAGATGAAAAAACAATAAATCAAATTGCTGCCGGTGAAGTAGTAGAAAGGCCAAGCGCTGTTGTAAAGGAGCTTATCGAAAATGCCCTGGATGCTGGAGCCACTGCCATCACCACTGAAATCAAAGAGGGTGGCTTAAGCCTTATTAGAATCACAGACAATGGTTCAGGAATAGCTAAAGAGGATATTCCTGTGGCCTTCATGCGCCATGCCACCAGCAAAATAAAGACTGCTGAGGATTTATTTAATGTAACAAGTCTTGGCTTTAGAGGGGAAGCTCTGTCCAGTATAGCAGCAGTCTCCCAGATAGAACTAATCACTAAGGAGACCGCCTCCCTTAATGGCTATAGATATATCATTGAAGGGGGCGAAGAAAAATCCCTAGAGGAAATCGGATGTCCTGCAGGGACAACATTTATTATTAGAAATCTATTTTATAATACCCCTGCCAGGCGCAAATTCCTAAAGAGCCCGACTACTGAAGCAGGCTACATTAATGATTTAATAGAAAGACTTATGGTTTCCCATCCTGAGGTATCCTTCCGTTTTATTGTAAATAATAAGGTTAAGCTTCAATCCTCCGGCAATAATAATATAAAGGATATCCTCTATCATATCTATGGCAGAGATATCTCCAAGGAGTTGCTAGCAGTAGAATACTCCTCTAAGGATGTTAAAGTTTCTGGTTATATAGGAAAGCCAACCATCAATAGAGGGAACCGTAATTTTGAGAATTATTTTATAAATGGAAGATATATTAAAAATAGCATCATAACTAAGGCTATAGAGGACGCTTACAGACCCTTTATGATGCAGCATAAGTATCCATTTACCTCCTTATACTATGAGATAACCCCTTCCTTGCTTGATGTAAATGTCCATCCTCAAAAGCTTGAGCTTAAGCTTACCAATGGAGATGATATTTATGATATAACCTATAGTCTGATAAGAGATATACTATCTGGCAAGGAGTTAATTCCTAAGATTAGTCTTATTGATGAGAAAAAAAAGGGTTATAATAGAGTAGGATATGGCAGTAAGCTACCAGAGCCCTTCGAGAAAAACCGCTTGAGCCAGCTGGAGGCCCTAGAAACCATGGCGAAAAAACCTAGTGCCCAAGGCCAGGAGAAGGCTCCTATAGATAAAGACTTAGATGCAGATAGGCTTGTTAAGGAAGCAAATGCCTACAATTCTATAGATAAGCCCTATCTAGACCCATCAAATATGGGCGAGGATATCAGCAATCTAAACCAAGCAAATATGGGTGTGGATATTAGCAAACCACCCCCGGCAAATATAGGTGAAGATAAGAGCATAATAGATAAACCTAGTATAGAAAATAAAACCCATGAGCAACTAGCTTTATTCTCTGATGATAACACTCCTGGGATGACCCCCTTTATATCAGAACAGGCCCTTAGTAGCCATAAAATCATAGGACAGGTCTTCTCAACATATTGGCTGGTTGAGTATCAAAAGGAGCTATATATAATAGACCAGCATGCGGCCCATGAAAAGGTACTTTATGAGCGGATTATAACTGCTGCCAGGGATAATAAGCATACTTCTCAGATGCTGATGCCACCTATTGTACTTACTCTATCAATAAGTGAGCAGGAGGCATTAAAAACCAATGAGGAGGTCTTTAAGAGGCTGGGCTATGAAGTTGAACACTTTGGAGGAAATGAATTCTCCATAAGAGCTGTTCCCGCTGATTTGTATAAACTCTCTGATAAGAATTTATTCTTAGAATTTATTGATGAGTTTACACAGGAGATTGGCTCCAGAAGGCCTAATCCAGAATCTATCTTGGAAAAGACAGCCTCCATGGCCTGTAAGGCTGCTGTAAAAGCCAACCATTCATTCTCAGCGGAAGAAGCTAGCTCACTTATAAAGGAACTTTTATCCTTAGATAACCCCTATCATTGTCCCCATGGAAGACCAGTAATAGTATCCATGAGTAAATACGAGCTGGAGAAAAGATTTAAACGAATTATTTAGTCCATGACTATAGCATAAATAGGAGATTATATGAGTAAAAAACCCCTAATTATTTTAACCGGTCCTACAGCTGTGGGTAAAACTTCTTTATCAATAAGCCTAGCCAAGGCTGTGAACGGTGAAATTATATCTGCAGATTCCATGCAGGTATACAAATATATGGATATCGGAACAGCTAAGATTAGACCTGAGGAAATGGAAGATGTTCCTCATTACCTCATTAGCGAGTTCAATCCTGATGAGGAGTTTAGCGTGGTCAAATTCCAAGCCTATGCTAAGAAATATATAGAGAGCATATATGAAAGAAATAAAATCCCAATTCTAGTAGGAGGAACTGGCTTTTATATTCAAGCTGTTTTATATGATATTGATTTTGAAGAAAACCCTTCCGATAGGTCCTATAGAAAGGAACTTGAACTTTTGGCACAGACTAAGGGTTCTGAATACCTCCATGGAATGCTTGCCAAGTTAGATCCCAAAAGTTCCAAGACAATTCATCCAAATAACATCAAAAGAATTATACGGGCCTTAGAATATATTCGGCAGACCGGAGAGCCTATCTCTGTCCATAATGAAACACAAAGAGAAAAGTCATCACCTTATAATTACAAATACTTTGTGCTTAATAAGGAAAGAGCAAAGCTTTATGAAGCCATTAATCATAGAGTAGATCTTATGATAGAAAATGCTCTAATAGATGAGGTTAAGCAACTACTGAACATGGGATATACTAAGGATATGGTATCCATGCAGGGCTTGGGCTATAAGGAAATCATAGATTACCTAGAAGGAAATACTAGTCTTGAGGAAGCCATAGATATACTAAAAAGAGACACAAGACATTATGCCAAAAGACAGCTTACTTGGTTTAGGAGAGAAAAGGATATTATATGGGTGGATAAGGATAATTTCTCTAACGAAGCTGCTATTATAGATTTTCTATTGGAAAACTTGAAAGATTTAAGATCATAATATGTTATGATAATAGCTATTGGCTAGTTATAAACTATTACAACTATAATATTATACACAGGAGGAACTAGTAGTGATTATTGAAGATTTGGATTCATTTTATAAGAATATGGGAATTGACTCTAAGCTTATCAGTTTAAGCAAGCACATAGAGGAGGACCTAAAAGAAAGATTTGCCTACATTGATCAAATTGCTGAATATAATCAGCTTAAAATATTAAAGGCTATGCAGGACAACAGGGTTAGTGATGCACATTTTGCTGCAACAACTGGATATGGGTACAATGATATCGGCAGAGATACTCTTGAAAGTGTGTATGCCGATGTTTTTCATGCTGAGGACGCCTTAGTTAGACCACAGCTAATCAGTGGTACCCATGCTCTAACTGTGGCTCTCGCTGCTAATCTTAGACCAGGAGATGAGCTATTATCACCTGTAGGCAAGCCTTATGACACCCTTGAGGGAGTAATAGGTATCAAAGAGACTAAGGGCTCATTAGCTGAGTATGGAATCACCTATAAGCAGGTCGATTTATTAGCTGATGGAAGCTTTGATTATGACAAGATTAAAGAGGCTATAGGCCCTAAGACAAAGATGGCTACTATACAAAGATCCAAGGGCTATGCCACTAGACCTACCTTATCTGTAGAGCAAATCGGGCAACTAATAGCATTTTTAAAGGAGATTAAGCCAGACATTATATGTATGGTGGATAACTGCTATGGTGAGTTCGTGGAGCTTATAGAGCCTACCGATGTTGGAGCTGATCTTTGCGTAGGTTCTCTTATTAAGAATCCCGGCGGTGGCCTTGCTCCTACAGGAGGATATATTGTTGGAAAAACTGAGTATGTAGAAAACGCTGCCTATAGACTCACAGCACCTGGTCTTGGTAAGGAGGCAGGAGCAACTCTGGGTATAAACTCAAGTCTTTATCAAGGTTTATTTATGGCCCCTCAGGTTGTATCTGGTGCCTTAAAGGGAGCTGTCTATGCAGCTAAGCAATACGAGCATTTTGGTTTTGATGTTCTTCCAAATGGTAACGAGAGCAGACATGATATAATTCAAGCTGTAACCCTTAATAGTCCTGAGGCTGTAATTGCATTCTGCGAGGGTATACAGGCTGCAGCTCCGGTAGATAGCTTTGTTACTCCAGTTCCTGGGTCCATGCCAGGTTATACTTGTGATGTAATAATGGCTGCCGGTGCCTTTGTTCAAGGCTCATCCATAGAGCTATCGGCAGATGCACCAATTAGACCACCATATAGCGTGTTCTTTCAAGGAGGCCTTACCTGGTATCATGCAAAATATGGTATATTAATGTCCCTGCAAAAATTATATGAGAAGAAACTGATTTCCTTCGATAAATAGACTCTACCAGATAAACTTATCCTTATTTCTGGTATCCTTATTATGCTATAGTTGCTGTATAGTGACATTCTTACTGTATACAAAAAAACTTTAATATGATAAAATTAAAGCAAAGAATTTACATAGCTTAAGTCATAATGTGAAAAGGAGCAATACAATGGCTAGGACATTGGGTAAAAATAAATGGGCTTTATTTCTTTTAATTCTTGCCGGCATTGTAGTAGGAAGCTTTTTGGGGCATTTATTAAGAAAAGTCGATTTTCTATCATGGTTGAACTATGGTATTGATTTTGCTTTCGGTAATCCTAATGGCAGTAATATAGTAACCCTAGATTTGGGAGCACTGGTAGTTCATTTTGGTTTTAGAATTAGGATTACAATAGCAAGTATTATTGGTGCATTTGCAGCTATATTCATTTATAAGAAACTTTAGTAAAACTAGTATTGAGCAAATCTGAATTCTTGGAGAGAGAGAAGGAGGATTTCATGAATACTAACCATTTAACTGTCAAGGATTTACCTGTATCAGAACGTCCCTATGAAAAATGTGAAGCTTACGGTCCAGGGAGTCTATCTGATGCGGAGCTGCTGGCGGTCATTCTCAGAACTGGTACAAGGAAGTTAAGAGCCATAGACCTGGCGATAAAGGTTCTTAACTACTCAACTAATAATCCAGGGCTTAAGGGCTTGAATTACCTGACTATGAAGGAGCTAACACAGATACCAGGTATCGGAAGAGTGAAGGCAATCCAGCTTCTATGTCTTACCGAGATAACCAAGAGAATGGCAAAAGAAATACATAAAGAGCGTATGAAATTCATTACTCCTGAGAGCATATCAGACTATTATATGCAGGATTTACGCCATCTTTCCAGGGAGCAAGTGCTTCTTCTAATGCTTGACTCTAAAAGCAGATTTATAAGGGATATGGTTATGTCCACAGGAACTATTAATGCGTCTATCATGCCTGTCAGAGAGGTTCTTATTCAGTCTCTAAAAGAAGAAGCAGTGAATATTATACTGATACACAACCACCCAAGTGGAGACCCCTCACCCAGCTCAGAGGACATTAGAGTGACTAAAAGAATGAAAGAAGCCTGTAATTTAATTGGCTTAACACTTATGGATCATATTATTATTGGTGATAATAGATATATCAGCTTTAAGGAACAGGGGCTTCTATAATTGCTCGGTTGCGTAAATTGTGACATCAAAGTGTATATAGGAGGTACTAGAAGATGGCTATAAAAACATATGGAATAGATTTTGGGACAAGCACTATAAAAATCAGTAGAAAGGGGCAGGGAATAGTACTAGACGAGCGAAATACAATAGCTATTGCCGACAGAAAGGCTATCATTGCTACAGGAGATGAAGCATATGACATGTATGAAAAAGCGCCTACCAATATAGTGGTATCCCATCCTGTCAGAAGCGGTGTAATAGCCGATGTAGCTAATATGACAGCCCTTTTAGAATGTTTTATTAGAAAGCTTAGCGGTTCTAAAAGACCCGGCACGGCAGATTATATAGTAGCAACTCCATCTGATATTACCGAAGTTGAACGACGTTCCTTTTATGAACTTATATCAAGATCAAATCTAAAGGTGGGACGTATAAAAATAGTTGATAAGCCTATCGCAGATGCCCTTGGTGCAGGTCTTGAGATAATGTCTGCAAGAGGTGTGATGGTTGTTGATATAGGGGCAGATACCACTGAGGTTTCTATATTATCCTTAGGAGGTATCGTCTTAAGTAAATTAATCCCTATAGGCGGTAACAAACTAGATGAAGCTATCAAAGGGATTGTAAAGAAGAAGCACAATCTCTATATTGGTGATAAGACAGCTGAAAATATTAAGAAAAAGCTTGCTAGTGCCCTACCTAATGTAGAGGCATCTGTTAATGTATATGGTAGAGATGTGGTAACAGGACTTCCTGCCCTTATGGAGGTTAATTCAAAGACTGTATACGAGGCTATTTCTGAATATTTGTATTCCATAATAGATGCTATTCGAATTATACTCGAAAGAACGCCTCCTGAAATTTCTTCAGATATAATAGATGGCGGCATTTATGTTACTGGAGGATCTGCTAATATATTTGAACTTGAGGGCCTAATTTCAAAGGAAACAGGTCTAAAAATTAACATCTGCGAGGACCCATCTAATACCGTAGCTAGGGGTCTAGGCAGAATTATGGATGAACCACAGCTTTTTGGTCTTGCTGATGCTTTACGGCCAAAGAATTTAATAGATTAGGGAGTCGGCAATGAGACGTAGGTCAAAATTTAATTTAAATCCAAAGCATTGGCTTATCATTGGATTGATTATTTGCATAAGCCTAATTGTAATTTCATTTCGTTTTAATGAGTATTTATACCCTGTAAGAAATGTGGTGGGTTCAGCTATAAGTCCCATGCAAAAAGGTATCAATATTGTCGGTAGCTACATATCAGATGGTCTTGATACCTTAAGTAGCATGAAGGAGCTTACTCAAGAAAACAAGAAACTAAAGGATCAAGTCAGTGTACTATCATACGAGAATAAGCTTTTACTACAGAATAAGTATGAGTTAGATGAGCTTAGGGAGTTATACCAACTAGATCAAAAATACTTGGATTACCCCAAGGTCGCAGCCCGTATTATCGATAAGGATACCAATAACTGGTATAACGTCTTTACTATAGATAAGGGAACTAGAGACGGTCTAGCTGTTGATATGAATGTTCTGGCAGGCAACGGTCTTGTAGGTATAATTACAGAATGCTATTATAACCATTCTAAGGTTCGCGCTATCATAGATGATAAAAGCGCTGTTTGGGGTATGTTTTTAAAAACCTCTGATACCTGCGTGGTACAGGGGGACCTTAAACTAATAGAAGAAGGAAAAATTCACGTCCAATTTATTAGTAAGGATGCTGAAGTGGAGGATGGCTATGAGATAGTCACAGCCCATACCAGCCCTAAGTTTCTACAAGGTATTTTAATAGGTTATGTTAGTGATATAAAGCTTGATTCTAATAATATGACCAAGACAGCCTATCTGACCCCTGTGGTGGATTTTGAACGATTAAGCGAGGTCCTTATTATTACAGAGCTGAAGGAGCCCTTAATAAAGGAACTCCCAGAAGAGGCTTCTTCAATTGAATGAGAAAAGTAGGTATGCAAATTGAAACGGGCGATTATATATTTTGTTGAAATTATTATATGCTTTGTTCTACAAAGCTCTCTATATCCATTTATCAGCTTAGCAAGAGTTATGCCAAATTTGCTTCTTATCCTTGTTGTATCCCATGCTTATATGAGAGGGAGAACAACAGGGATGCTTATAGGCTTTTTCTCAGGGCTACTGGTAGACATCATCTTTGGCAATGTCATCGGTCTATATGCCATGATTCTGCTTTTAATTGGATATCTTGTAGGCTATGCACATAAAATATATTCTAGAGATGACTTTACCCTGCCATTGGTTTTTATAGCATTGGCTGATTTTGCTTACCAATTCCTATACTATGTTTTTGAATTCTTGTTACGGGGCAAGTTAGATTTTATATATTATTTTCGTCGATTAATTCTACCAGAAATAATATATACTGTAGCTGTATCTACTGTATTGTATAAACTGCTACATACAATAAATCACGCTCTTGACCGTAATGAATTCAAGGAGGACTAAGATGTTTGATATTTTTCTTGATACTGTAAAAAGGATAATAAAATCTAGGCTATTTCCAATCGCTTTTATATATCTGATTTTATTCGGAGTTATAATAAACCGTTTATTCGTACTTCAAATCGTAGAAGGCCCTACCCATGCTGAGGAATATGAATATAAGAATACAGAAAGCAGGGAAATCAAGAGTACAAGAGGTAATATATATGACCGTAATGGAATGCTACTGGCCTCTAATACCCTTTCATACTCTGTTGTTATTGAGGATAGCTCTTTGATTACCTCTAATAATCAAAGAAATGCCGTAGTTCACAAGCTGATACAGATAATAGAGAAGAACGGAGATACACTGGATAATCCCTTCTATATTGAATATAAGGGTAATGATGAATTTGAGTTCACAGTATCAGGTGCAGCACTGAATCGTTTTAAGAGGACTGTCTATGCATATGCTCTAGAAAATAATCAGTTGACAGAGGAGCAAATTAATGCTTCTGCTAATGATGTTTATAATTTCCTCAAATATGGGACCAGCATTTATCCTATGTTCGGAATATCAGATGACTATACCATAGAGGAGACCCTAAAGATAATGAGTGTCCGCTATGCCTTATTTAATAATTATCCAAAATTCATGCAGATAACAGTAGCTTCTCAGATATCAGAAGGCACTGTTGCAATGGTTATGGAGAATATTACCGATCTACCTGGGGTAGAGATAAAACAACAAACTAAGCGAATTTATCATGATAGTCTTTATTTTTCTCATATGCTTGGCTATACAGGACTTATAAGCGCTGATGAGCTGGAGAAGCTTAACAGCGAGATGGGTGAAGAATATTATAACTCATCGGACATAGTCGGTAAGACAGGATTAGAAAAAGAATTTGAAGCTTATCTATCCGGTAGAAAGGGTAGTGAACTTGTTACAGTCAACGATAACAAAAAAGTAGTAGGAATTGAGGAAAAGGTGGACCCTTTAGCTGGCAATGACATCTACCTAACCATAGATGGAAACCTACAAAAGGCGGCCTATCATATACTTGAAAAAAGAATTGCAGGCATTCTTCTGGACCATTTGAAGCCCGATCTGGATTATGGTACAAAAGGGGAAAGCGCCAGTAAGATATACACACCTATCTATGAAGTCTACTATGCATTAATTGATAATAACATTATCAAGCCCCAAAGATTCACTGACCCAGATGCAAAGGATATTGAAAAGAAGGTTTACAATAAGTTTAAGGATGCAAAGGCTGAGGTGTTTTCACGGCTCGGTTTATTACTGGAACCTGATAATGAAGTGACCAACAATAAGGCTGAGGAAATGGAAGAGTATCTAGATTATATATTCCAGCTTCTAACCGAACAGGGCATTATTTTGTTAGATAATTTTGATAAGGATAATAGCGTTTTAAGATCCTATCAAAATGATAAAACGTCCTTAAGTAGTTTTCTTCAATATTCTTTGGCAAATAACTATGTTGACCTTTCTAAGTTAAATGTTGATACTTATTTTAGTTCTGAGGAATTGTATCAGATATTGCTAGAACGTACATGGGAGATACTAGAAAAGGATGGCACATTTAATAAAAAAATATACCGCTATTTGGTGTTTTCGTATAAATTGTCAGGAACTGAAATTTGTCTTTTATTATTTGCTCAAGGTGTGCTAGAATATAATGAAGAGGATATTCACAAATTAGAGACTGGAGCAATATCTGCCTATAAGTTTATGGAGTCTAAGATACGCTCCTTGGAAATCACACCAGCCATGCTTGCCTTAGAGCCATGTAGCGGTTCAATTGTTATTAATGATGTAAATAACGGTGATGTACTTGCCATGGTCACATATCCAAGCTATGATAATAATATGCTGGCAAATAAAATAGACAGTGATTATTATAATTGGCTTTCCACAGACAAGACCTTTCCTTTAATGAATCGTCCTACTATGCAGCTGACCGCTCCTGGATCTACTTTTAAGATGATAACCGCTTTTGCAGGGCTTGAGGAAGGGGTAGTGGATCCCTATGAGAAGATTCTTGACCTAGGTATTTTTGAGAAGATTTCACTTCCAGCAAAATGCCATATCCATCCTCGTACCCATGGAGCAGTTGATTTGGCCAATGCCATTAAGATGTCCTGCAACTATTATTTTTATGAAACAGGATATCGCTTAGGTATTGATGGTAATGGTGAATTTAATGAACAGCTGGGCTTAAGTCGTATTAAAAAATACGCTTCGCTATTTGGCCTGGATAGCAAATCCGGTGTTGAAGTAGGAGAGGCTGCTCCAAATGTATCAGACAAGGATACAGTACGTACCACAATCGGCCAAGGAACTAATCTATATACACCTGTTCAGCTATCAAGATATATCACTACCATAGCAAATCGTGGTACCAATTATAATCTGACTCTCTTAGACAGAATAATTAGTAAGGATGGTACTATTATACTGAAGAATGAGGCAGAAGTATATAATCAATTAAACGATATAAAGAATTCTACCTGGGAAAGTGTTCGTAAGGGTATGTACCTGGTTGCCAATGAGCAGAGAGGATCTGTATACAAACTTTACGGTAATCTAGGAGTAACTGTGGCAGCAAAGACAGGTACCTCACAGATTAGCCTTAGCAAGCCTAACAATGCATTATTTGTTTCCTTTGCCCCTTATGAAAAACCCGAAATCTCTGTAACTGTGGTTATTCCCAATGGACATACCTCCGGTAATGCAGCAGAGACTGCCAGAGATATATATCAATTATACTTTGATTTAGGCAACAATGATGAATTAGCGTCTAATGAAGCAATCCTACCCGAAAATGATATTGCTGCGTTTTCGGATTAATCATAATAAATATATAACATTAGGAGATAACAATGAAATCTGTTAATAATTCAGTGATGATTAAAGGTAATAAATATGGCATAAGTCTTGTTTTGAACCCTGATGTCGACTTTAAAGTGCTAAAAAAGCAGATTGCAGATAAATTCAAAGAATCAAGTAAATTCTTTGAAAATGCAAAAATGGCAATAAGTTTTGAAGGAAGAACTCTAACTAATGAAGAGCAACAGGATATTTTAGACATAATTGGGAAAAATACTGATATGAAAATTGTCTGTGTTATAGAAAATGATCCCAAAAAGGAAGAGCTCTTCAAAAAGACCCTTGAGGAAAAGCTTATGGAGCTTGATAATAATACTGGACAGTTCTATAAGGGTATTTTACGTTCAGGCGCTTCTTTAGAGTTTGAAAATAGTGTAGTCATAATAGGTGATGTAAATAACGGAGCCCGGGTAGTATCCAAAGGAAACATCATAGTTCTAGGATCATTAAAGGGAAATGCCTTTGCCGGGGCAACAGGAAATACCAACTCCTTTGTAGTCGCCCTAGATATGAGACCGACTCAGATTAGAATAGCTGATGTCATAGCCAGGTCACCGGACAAGCCTGTTAAGGATGCTACTAAGGAAGCTAAAATTGCCTTCTTAGAAGATAACAATATATATATTGAACCACTTAACAAGAATGTACTTAATGATATAAGACTATAAAATAAATGAATATATACAAGCAGTAATAATATAGACCTGCTTGTTAATAGATAAAATGGAATTCTGGAGGCACTGCCTCAAAATGAACTGGAGGATAAGATATGGGAGAAGTAATAGTTGTTACATCGGGAAAGGGTGGCGTTGGTAAAACAACAACCACAGCCAATGTCGGCACCGGATTAGCAATGCTTGAGAAAAAGGTGGTTTTAATTGACACAGACATAGGTCTTAGAAATCTTGATGTTGTCATGGGACTTGAGAATCGAATAGTATATAATCTGGTGGATGTCATTGAAGGAAATTGCCGGATACGTAATGCCTTAATTAAGGACAAACGCTATCCAAACCTATACTTATTACCATCTGCTCAGACCAGAGACAAGAATGCCGTTTCACCAGAGCAAATGAGAAAACTGGCTGATGAGCTAAGAGAAGAATTTGATTACATATTAATGGATTGTCCGGCTGGTATTGAACAAGGCTTTCGTAATGCGATAGCTGGAGCCGACAAGGCATTAGTAGTTACCACCCCTGAAGTATCAGCCGTCAGGGATGCCGACCGTATAATCGGTTTGTTAGAAGCCAATGAAATGAATGAAACTTATTTGGTTGTCAACAGATTGCGTATGGATATGGTCAAGCGCGGAGATATGATGTCCAGTGAGGATGTTATGGAGATATTAGCTGTTGACTTAATCGGTGTAGTTCCTGATGACGAGAATATTGTTATATCTACAAATCAAGGTGAACCATTGGTTGGCTCCGATTCCCTAGCAGGACGGGCTTATATGAATATATCCAGAAGATTAACCGGCGAAGATATTCCTTTCTTAGATTTAAATGAAAGACAATCATTCTTTGGTAAACTTTTTGGAAAAAGGAAATATTAGGGAGGTATATCATGGGTTTGGCAGATTTATTTAGAAGGAGGGGAACCGGCAGCATTGCTAAAGACAGATTAAAATTGGTTCTGGTATCGGACCGTGCAGGCTGCTCACCCGAAGTTATGGAACAGATAAAAAATGATATTATTGCAGTAATATCAAAATATATTGAAATTGACTTAGATGGACTTGATATTAAGATCACGCAGACAGAATCAGAAATACACAATGGGTCAGTCCCAGCTCTGTTTGCTAATATTCCGATTAAGGATATGAAGGCTTCTAAGAAATAAGGATGTAGTCTGATGTTTAAATTCAAGAATTATGATTTCAAGAGGTATAATATTTCCTTACTGTTTGCGGTTATTACTCTAGTTTCTATTGGAGTTTTCCTCATAAAGCAGGTAAAACCTGACGATTATAAAAAGCAGATATTAGGATTAATCGGTGGATTGATGATAGTAGCAATTGTATCATTGATTGATTATCATTTTATAAGTAGTTTCTATATTGTATTATATATGGCCAACTTAGCTTTGTTGGTATTGGTAAAGCTGATAGGAGTAGAACATAACAATGCCCAGCGCTGGCTCGATTTGAAATTCTTTGAGTTACAGCCTTCGGAGCTAACAAAGATTATCCTTATAATATTCTTTGCAAAGCTATTTACTATCTTTGAGCACAGAATTAACAATGCGATATTCTTGCTCTTATCGATAATATTAATGGCAATTCCTACTTTCCTAATATTAACGCAGACAGATCTATCTACCAGTTTGGTTCTAATGATGATCTTTGCAATGCTGATATTTGCTGCTGGCTTAAGTTGGAAGATTATACTACCAATTGTTATAATAGGAATTCCTCTTGGAATCGGTTTATTCTGGTATGTACAACAGGACTATCAGGCTATATTAAATCCTTATCAACAGGAAAGAATCCTATCCATCTTAAACCCCGAAGCATATCCGGGTACTATGTATCAACAGGATAATTCCATTCAGGCCATCGGGTCGGGACAACTGATAGGCAAACTTTTTGATGATAGTGAGTCTGCCATAAGGGGTTATAGACATGTTCCCATAGCAGAGAGTGATTTTATCTTCTCTGTGGCAGGAGAGGAGCTTGGCTTCATCGGAAGCGTCTTGATATTGTTGTTATTTCTGTTTATTATATACAAATGCCTGTCCACTGCACGAAAGGCTCCGGACAGAATAGGAATGCTAATTGCTGTTGGTATAGCCTCTATGTTTGCTTTTCAGGTATTTGTCAATATAGGAGTAGCTACAGCACTCCTACCAAATACAGGAATACCGCTTCCTTTTTTGAGTCAAGGACTTAGTTCATTAATCAGTAGTATGATAGCAATCGGAATTATTTTAAATATTCGTTTACAGCCAAATAAATTAACTAGATAGGATGGGAGGTATTTAGTATGAATATAGCTATGATAGCCCATGATGCAAAGAAAAAGCTAATGCAGAACTTCTGTATCGCTTACCGTGGAATTTTAAGCAAACACAACTTGTTTGCAACCGGTACAACTGGTAGATTAATAGAAGAAGTGACCAATCTTACGGTACACAAATACTTAGCTGGCCACCTGGGAGGGACACAGCAGCTTGGAACTCAGATTGAACATAATCAGATAGATATGGTTTTGTTCCTAAGAGATCCTCTGACACCCAAATCCCATGAGCCGGATGTTAATAATATTTTTCAGCTTTGTGACAAACATAATATACCCCTGGCAACAAACCTAGCTACAGCCGAGCTTCTAATCAAAGCGCTGGAGCGAGGAGATTTAGATTGGAGAGAATTGTTTAAATCATAAAAGGGTGGATGTAATTGAAGAAACGATATCTAACCATTCTACTAATAATAGTATTAACATTTGGAGGCTGCCAGAAATCCTCCGATCACTTTTTTTCCTACAAGGATTATATATCATCAGCCAATACTGATTTAGGTATTAAACTATCTGAAAATGATTTTTTTGCTAAGGATCTTGTAATTGCTAAGGATGATGATTATAACTCTAATGATGATTTGGTCAGTTCTAAGGCAGCTTTTATTTGTGATACTACAAATAATCAGGCTCTTTATGCCAAAAACCTCCATGAAAGATTATATCCCGCAAGCCTTACCAAGCTTATGACCGCTCTAGTTGTGCTAAAGCGCGGAGAACTAACTGACAGTGTGACTGTCAGCCATAACGCTTCTCACATACCGGTAGCCGGTGCAAAGGTCTGTGGCTTTAAAGAGGGTGATGTAATCACACTGGAGGATCTCTTAAATTGTCTATTAATATATTCAGGAAATGATGCTGCTATTGCCATAGCAGAGCATATGAGTAAAAGTGAAGAGGAATTCGTTAAACTTATGAACCTTGAGGCTAAGAAAATTGGTGCAACTCATACCAATTTTGCTAACTCCCATGGTCTTCATGATGATAATCATTATTCAACTGCATATGACATGTATCTAATATTTAATGAGCTAATTCAATATGATACATTTTTAGATATAATAAATAAAAGCTCTTATAGTACAACCTATAGGGATAAGGATAAGAACGAAAAAACACTTACCTTTAATTCCACAAACCTATATCTACGGGAAGAGAAGGAATCCCCCGATGGGATAACAATAGTCGGAGGAAAAACTGGTATGACTAATAAAGCAGGCAATTGCTTAATATTATTATCAAGAGATAATGATAACATCCAGTATATATCAATTATATTAAAGGCAAATGACCTTGATTTACTATACTCTGATATGTCTGAAATCCTGTCATTAACAAAAGAGCTTCAATAGACGAAATTCTACTTATGTAGAATTGATTTATCAGTTGTTTTATATGTGCAATTATACTATAATTAATTTATAGACAAAATATTTTTATACAAAATCACCAACACACTTTATTATCAGGGTTGCTTGTATAAGACCCATCAGAAGGAGGAGATTACAATGATACAGATAATTGCAGGTGCTAAAGGTAAGGGAAAGACTAAGGTCCTTCTTGAAAAGGTTAACACCGAAGTGAATTCCGCAAAAGGAAGTATTGTTTATCTTGACAAAAATAATAAGCATATGTATGAGCTCTCCAACAAAGTCAGATTAATTAATGTAAAGGATTATCTGATAGAAAATTATAGCGAGTTTATGGGTTTTCTTTGCGGTATCATTTCTCGTGATCATGATATACAATCTATATATCTAGATAGCTTCTTAACTATCGCAAATATAGATGATGATAATATCCAGCAAGCATTTGATAAACTAAATCTAATTTCTAATCAATTTAAAATTAACCTATGTATAAGTATTTCTTTGAATTATGATCAAATCCCTGACAATATGAAACAGAACGTAATCGTATCATTGTAGGATATCACCGATATCCATTATTTTGTTATTATAAAATCAAATAACTGTATAGTATAGCGTATCAAAGGCTCCAATATAATTAATTGGAGCCTTTTGATTTAGAAATATGAATTATTTTCAAATAGCTCATTCAAACCTAGTCTTCATTTCTTATTCTACCAAAGAAGCTAAGAGAATATAATCCTGCAATACCTACTAGAGCATAAATAATTCTGCTTACCCAGGTCATATCACCAAAGATTGCCCTAACAAGGTCAAACTCAAAGAAACCAATTAAACCCCAATTAATGGCACCTATAGCAACCAGTATTAATGCAATATAATCTAATGTCTTCATTTAAAGAGCCTCCTTTTAACATATAATTACTTGAATAGCTATTTTTTAATCTCTTTTAATATAATTTCCATTTTCTCCGCCTTTATGCATTGATTAATCGAAATATATTACTTGTAACAGTTAGTTTTATTAAGTATAATAAAGCTTAACGGAAGAACATGTTTCGTAAATGGAGGCGAAAGCTTGAGTAAGAGTGGTAGAGTAGTTAAGTTTAGAAGAAGAAGAACACTAAATATTGGTATAGTTATCTTCCTGATTCTTTTCATATATATTGCTATTAACATATATATTTATTTTACAAAAGAGCATATATCCATATATGAGGTCCAAGAGGGGTCTAATGTCATAGACAGCCGTATTACCGGACTGGTATTAAGAGAGGAACATTTGGTAACAACCGAAAAAGCTGGCTATATTTATTATTTTCAAAAGGAAGGTGCTAGGGTTGCAAAGAATTCCTCAGTCTATTCCATAGATGATAGCACCAATATTATGGACCTAATAACAGGCAGCGATGATATTTTGACTATATCTAGTGATAATTCAAAACAGTTTCAATATGAAATCAAAAGGTTTCATAACCTGTATTCAGATTTTGACTTCTCATATGTCTATGATTTTAAAGCAGATGTGGAAAGTAAAATGATTGATATACTTAATGAAACTATGATTGATAAGGGTATGAAGATTCAGGAGGAAACTGGTTTCCAGTTTAGCTATGAGGTATTTAGAAGTGATAGCAGTGGTATAGTATCTTATTATATGGACAACTATGAGACATTAACCAGGGATGCTGTGAGTAAGAATATATTTGAAAACAAGGATTATGAACAGACATCACTACGAACCACTGATATGGTTTCTATCAATACACCGGTTTATAAGTTGGTTACATCTGAAATATGGTCAATAATTCTTCCCTTAACAGATGAGCAGCATGAAAAGCTTCTGGGCAAGGATAGGGTGAATTTTACTATATTAAATGATAACTTTGAAAGTTCAGCACCTCTAGATATATTTAGAAATCCTATAGATTCTACATACTATGCTGAGATAATTATGGACAAGCATCTATCAAACTATCTAGACTACCGTTTTCTAGATATTGAGCTTCATCTTGAGTCTGCCCACGGCTTAAAGATACCATTATCAGCCATTACTACAAAGGATTTTTATCTTGTTCCTTTGTCCTATTTTACTGAAGGTGGCAATACTAATGAACAGGGCTTGATTAAAGAGGAATACGACAAGGATACTGGTGATGTTAAACTATTGTATATTCCTGCCGATATATATTATCAGGATGAGCTTTATGGTTATGTGGATACCAATAGCTTTTCACACAATACTTGGATTCGCTCCACAGATGGCAATAGATATCAGCTTTCCATGACTAATAAGCTTACAGGTGTATATAATGTGAATATGGGTTATGCAGTATTCAAGAGAGTTGAAATCATCTATCAAAATGAATCATATAGTATTGTAGAAAAAAACACATCCTATGGATTATCACTATATGATCATATCGCCTTAGATGCAAATACGGTAGTAGAGCAAAAAATAATATATTAGGATAAGACTACCTATACTTTTTCTATTAACTATCACAATTTGTAACATGACTTGAAGGGAGAGAATGCATATGATGGAGGAACGTATTACTGACATAATGAAACGAATTGAAGCCGCTTGTGAAAGGTCAGGTAGAGACCCCTCAGAGGTTACTTTAATTGCAGTCAGCAAGACAAAGCCTCTACATATGATTGAGGAAGCATACGGCTTAGGAATCCGACATTTTGGCGAGAATAAGGTACAGGAGTTAGTTAGAAAGTGTAATGATTTAAATGATGCTTATGGTCATAGCATCAAATGGCATCAAATAGGTCATTTACAGAGAAATAAGGTTAAACAGGTAATTGACAAAGCCGTTTTAATACATTCAGTGGATTCTGTTCGTCTTGGACATATGATTGAACAAGAGGCGGCAAAGAAAAATATTATATGTGATGTTCTAATACAAGTAAATATTGCAAAAGAGGATACAAAGGACGGCGTTAGTGCTGATGAGCTGATACCTCTTTTCATGGAATTAATAAGACTTCCCCATATTAGAGTCAGGGGTCTTATGACTATTGCGCCATATGTTACTAACCCTGAAAAAAATAGGGAGTATTTTAGTAAAATGCGACAATTATTTATTGACATAAAAACAAAAAACATTGATAATGGACTTACAGACATATACTTTGTTCCTGAAAGCTTTAATATCCTCTCCATGGGAATGACCGGAGATTACGAAGTGGCAGTGGAGGAGGGGGCTACTATGGTACGTATAGGTACTGGTATTTTTGGTGATAGAGATTACTCTGATATACGGTAATTGGATTTGGTAATTTATTTATCTTAATATAATGTCATTATAGATAGGAGTGTCAATACGATGCCTAATATTTTTAAAAATTTTCTTAATTCAATGAAGCTAACTGAAGATGACGGTTTTGATGATTACTTGGATGATGATGAGTTTAACGAACCTAAGAAATCCAGACGCTTAGATAAAAAGCCTGAAGTTGATGATTTTGATGAGACACCAAAGCGTCAGCAAAAGATACATAGCACTAATGAATTCAAAAAAGAAAGGATGAGAGGTGTGGAAAGAAGCTCAGCAGGTAAGGTTGTTCCTATTAGAACGACACCAAAAGGGCTTGAGGTCTGCATTATGAAGCCTACTTCCTTTGAGGATTCCCAGGTTATATGTGATATGCTTTTAACGGGAAGAGCTACTGTTATCAACCTTGAAGGCTTTGATGATAAGCAGGCACAGAGAACCATGGATTTTGTATCAGGCTCTGTATATGCAATCAATGGAAGGCTACACCGCATATCAAGCTCTATATTCATCGTGTCACCTGATACAGTGGACATATCAGGGGATTATCTGGATATGATTAAGGATGATAATTTTGATCCACCAACCTTTAATTCAAAATTTTAGACAGGGAATTAGACAGGAAATAAGATGGACAACACAATTGTTAAACAAGAGCAACTCTTACAGAGACGTTTTAAGGATTTGGCCCATAAGGCCGATCAGCGTCAATGTATATTGTTTACTGACTTCTTGAATTTACATGAACAGGATTTATTTTTACGAACAAAAAACGAATTACAAAGGATAAAGTATTTTTCCCATGGTGGTTATAAAGATGCCGAAAGGAAAGTACTTTGTTTTTGCGGAGATAATAGCATAGAAGATGAAAGTTACATTTCATATCCCATTTCCTGTATTCATATTAAGCCATTAAATCCGAAATTCTCGGACAAGCTTAGTCATCGTGATATACTAGGAGCTGTGCTAAATCTCGGCATCGATAGAAGCAAGATCGGTGACATTATATTAGATAAGAATGAAAGCTATCTTTTTTGTAGCGACTCTATAGACAGTTTTATTATTAGTGAGTTAACTCGGATTAAGCATACTGTAGTAAGTGCATCATTAATTGATAGTCAAGATTTTACCTATAAACCGAATCTTAAACCTATAAGCGGAACAGTCACATCTATTCGATTAGATAGCATCTTATCCATTGCATTTAAGGGCTCCAGAAGTAGTCTTTCTGGACTTATAGCAGGGGGTAAGGTGTTTGTTAACGGTAAGAATATTTTATCCAACAGCTACACACTTAAGGAAAACGATGTTGTATCTGTCCGCGGGCATGGTAAGTTTATCTTCGTAGGAGAAAACAAGCTAACTAAAAAGGGAAGATTATCAGTAAAGATTTTACTTTATCAATAGACCTAATTATTACTTATCATATACTTGAACAAGAATGAGGCTTGATACTGTATTAAAGTAGGAGGAGTAAAGAATGCTGACCCCATCTGAAATAAGAAAGAAAACCTATAAAAGCGGTTTAGGATATGATAAAAAGGAAGTCGAACTATTTATCCAGGAGATAGCTACTGACTATGAACAGCTTCTTGTGGAGAACGAAGAACTAAGTAAGAAGGTTAAGGATCTTACCGATAGTATAAGCTATTATAAGTCTATCGAAAAGACACTCCAAAGGGCTCTAGTAATTGCTGAGAAAACAGCTCAAGACATTAAAGATAACGCCCTTAAGGAAGCAGAGGCCATTGGACTTGATGCCAGGGCAAATGCTAAAATAATAGAATCTAAGGCCTTAAAGCAATCAGAAATGCTAGAACATAAAACCTTAAATCTATTAAAGCAATATGATCTATTCAAGGCCCATTATAAGAATCTCTTAAACGCTCAGCTAGAGCTTCTAAATAGCTCTAGTTTTCAGATAAATACTCTGGATTTTTCTTATAAGGAAAGCTATACGACACAGCCTGAACCCATTGCCATTGAGAAGCCCAATGAAAACATTCTGAATGATGGACCAGCTAAGGCAAAGGTGGATAGTAGCAAATCAGCTGATAATAAAGAAACTGACCTATACAAGAGTGCTTTTGAATTTATTGCCATTGAGGATGAGAGTTTATAAATTATACTAGAGTTAAGGAGGACGCATAACCTCGTCTAGGGTTATAGGATGTGGTTATGCAATTTTTATGTATCAGGATAAAATCGATGTAAATTATGAAGGTAAGTATGCATATTCAATAGTATTTGATAAGAGCTTCTCAGGACTCAAGGATGCCTTATCAACCCTCAAGCTCCAAAATAGGCGCTTTATGATAATATCAGACAGCAATGTAGGAAGTCTCTACCTAAAGGAATGCATAGATCTTATTAGACCTATGGCAAGCCATGTAACCAGCCTAACCTTTGAAGCAGGTGAGAGTAGTAAGAATCTCGATACTGTAAAGCTGGTTTATGGTAGGCTTATAGAGAATAAGTTCGATAGAAAAGATATAATAATTGCTCTTGGCGGAGGCGTTACCGGTGATCTAGCAGGATTTATTGCTGCAACTTATTTAAGAGGAATTGACTTCATACAGATTCCTACCACCTTACTTGCCATGGCAGATTCTAGCATAGGTGGAAAAACCGGTGTGGACTTTATGGCCTATAAGAATATGGTTGGAGCATTTCATCAACCAAAGCTTGTATACATGAATCTTTCGACCTTAAATACACTGCCATCCAGAGAATTTAATGCAGGTATGAGTGAAATTATAAAGCATGGTCTTATAAAGGATGCTAATTATTATTCATGGTTATGTAATAAGAAGGATAGTATCAGATCACTAGACTATGAAGCTCTTAAGCAAATGGTAGTAAAAAGCTGTATTATCAAGAAAAATGTTGTGGAAGCCGATCCAAAGGAGCAGGGTGAAAGAGCTCTTCTTAACTTCGGCCACACTATTGGACATGCCATTGAAAAGCTTATGGACTTTAATCTGCTTCACGGTGAATGTATATCAATAGGTATGGTGGCTGCTGCCTATATATCACATAAGCGTGGTAATATAGACAAGGACCAGCTGGAGGATATAATAAACACCGTCAAAGCTTACAGCTTACCAGCTAGGGTAAGTGGCCTATATGATGAGGACATCTACAATGTCACAAGGCTAGATAAAAAGATGCAATCCGATAAAATTAATTTTATTCTCTTAAATCAAATTGGAAATGCAATTATTGATACCACCGTATCCAAAGAAGAACTATTAGAGGCTATAAGATTTATTTTGACTTGAAATAAGAGAAAGGCTGGTAGTTGAGCATATGAAACAACGGATAAAACATTTGCTATATTTTATTATATTGGTAGCTATAGATCAGATAAGTAAATTTTGGGCCAGAACCACCTTACAGGAGGAAGGTCCTATTAGCATTATACCCGGCGTATTTAAGCTACAGTACCATGAGAATACTGGTGCTGTCTGGGGTATTATGACTGGTAAAACCTTGTTCTTAACAGTCATATCCATACTACTATTAGTAGCTTTATTATTCTTATATTTTAAAATACCAGATGGAAAAAAATATCTACCTATACAGATAATATGGGTTTTTATCATGGCAGGAGCTCTTGGTAATATAATTGATCGCATATACCTAAGATATGTGGTGGATTTTCTCTACTTTGAGCTTATCAATTTCCCCATATTTAATATAGCTGATTGTTATCTAACTTTATCCAGTATATTATTATTTATTCTTGGTGTTTTTTATTATAAGGATGAAGATTTAGAATTTATAGACAATATATTTAAGAAAAGTAATAAAAAGGACCAGCTTAAAGAAGGTAAGGAGAATAAACAGGATGATAAATCCAATTGATGATGACCTTATAGAGGTATCTGATCAGGAAGAGAATATAGAGCTTTTGGTTGAGGACGAATATGATAAAGAGAGGATAGACAAATACTTGACATCCCTGCTTGATGACATGTCCAGATCCTATATTCAAAAAATAATAGGAGAAGGCCGAGTATTTGTAGATGGAAAGGCTGTTAAATCCAATTTTAGACTTGTTTCCGGTCAAACTGTGAACTTGTACCTCCCTGAGCCCAAAGAGCTGGTAATCACACCAGAAGACCTTTCTATAGATATAATATATGAGGATGCAGACATCATAGTAATAAATAAGCATAAGGGCCTTGTAGTTCATCCTGCCCCTGGCCATGAATCTGGTACCTTGGTGAATGCCTTGCTATATCGTTATGGGGATAATTTATCTAGTATAAATGGTATCTTAAGGCCTGGTATAGTCCATAGAATCGATAGAGANACAACCGGGGTAATAATAGCCTGCAAGAATGATTATAGCCANCAATCTATTGCCCAGCAATTAAAAGAACATTCAATCACAAGAAGATATCAGGCAATCGTTTATAATACATTTAAGACGGACAGAGGAAGGGTTGAGGCTACCATAGGAAGGCACCCAAAGGATCGTAAAAAAATGGCTGCTGGAGTCAAAAACGGTAAATATGCAGCTACAAATTATCGCCTTATAGAAAACCTTGCTGGTAAATATGCTTATGTTGAATGTGAGTTGGAAACAGGCCGTACCCATCAAATACGAGTTCATATGGCATCAATAAATCATCCCATCTTGGGGGATAGTGTCTATGGCTCCGATAAGAATCCATTTCATCTTGAGGGACAGGCACTTCATGCAGGAGTGCTTGGTTTAATTCATCCCAGAACTAAGGAATATGTAGAATTTTCTGCTCCATTACCTGATTATTTTACAGATTTACTTGAGAAATTAAGAAGACAGTAAGGGGATATCTAATTGAAGAGAAGAGCAATCGATAGATTAATAAAATGGAACCTAACATCAGATGTAAGACCGGTTCTCATAACCGGTGCAAAAGGCGTAGGTAAAACATATCTAGCATATGATTTTGCCAAGGCTTTTTTTAAACATATCCTATATCTGAATTTTGAACAGGATCCCTTAGCTAATGATTTATTTCAAGCAAAGGATCCATATATGATATCCAATAGTCTGCTGAAGCATTTTAAGCTGGATATAGACACTGATGAAAGAATATTAAATCCAGAAGCACTTAAAGACGGGCCAGGTCCAGTTGAAGATAGAATACTTATTTTGGACGAAATCAGCTGCTGTCCTGAAGCCTTGATTTTTCTTACCGCCTTACAATATACAGGTGAGTTTAGAAAGATTATAGCTATATCAAGTCGTCCTATGAATCCAGATGAGCTGGCCTTATATTATCATATACCTATATTTCCTATGCAATTTGATGAATTCTTAGTAGCTTTATCTAAGGATTGGTATGTCGATACAATAATTACTCATTTTGAAACAAATAAGAAAATACCAGATATAGTACATAAGGAGCTTTTAGCTATTCATAAGCTCTATCTTCAGGTTGGCGGGATGCCAGCCATCATAAATGAATATCTAAGCTTTAACAACCTATACAATATAGCCGAACTGCATAGCCATATTATGGGCACACATCGTCACTATCAAGGTCATATAAATTCAGATAGCGATGCCTTAAAGATGAGCCAAGTCCTTGCAAGTCTACCCATGCAACTCTCGAAGAGCAATAAGAAATTCCAGTATAGATTGATACGTAAGGGTACAACACACGCCATGTATAAGGATGCTATTCAGAAGCTTTCTGATCAAAATTATGTAATACCTAGCTTTAAGATTGCATCGGAGGAGCTCATAAATTTATATTCAGCTATAGATGATAAGAAGCTAAATGTAAATGATATGACCAGCTTCAAACTATATCTATCTGATATAGGCATGCTTCATACACAGCTATACAGTAGCTTATCATTACCTTTTAATAAAGAAACCACCAAGGCTCTACTTGAAAACTATATAGCCATAAATCTTCAATCCAAGGGATATCCCATCATATTCTGGGAATCCGATTCTATGGCCAAGATAGATTTCTTACTAGTAGGAGATAAGGAGCTGATACCCTTGGAAGTCTTCTGTGATAAGAACACAAGATCAAAAAGCACAAGTGTACTTAAGCAGAAGATAGATTTTCCTTATTCTATAAAAATATCCTCAAAGAATTTTGACTATTCAAATGGTGTAAAATATGTTCCTTATTATGCAGCCTTCTGCTTATAAATATTTATATTTTATTAAATAAAAATTAAACATTTCGTAAGATTATTGGTAAAATATTCTGGAATTATTCAATTTAAACTTGACTTTTTGATTCTATTCTTATAGAATGTAATAGCGACCTATAATCTACATGTGTAGATAAGTTCTTGGATTTAATTCTACACATATAGACATTTCATAAGAGCATTAAACAATACATTACATATCAAAATTATTCTACAAGCCAACAGTATAAAGTAGAATTCTATTTTTAATATAGGCATCACTATTCTAAGTTCTACAGTTGTAGTATGAATTGTACAATAAAAGGAGTGTAAGGATTGTGGCAACATCAGATATCAGATTACATGAAGGTGAATTGAATGTCATGGAATTACTATGGTCCAATAAAGTATTGGCCGCAAAAGATATTTCAAAAATCATCAAGGAGTATATTGGTTGGGAGAAGAATACTACCTACACAGTAATTAAACGTTTGATTGATAAAGGTGCTGTCAAAAGAGAAGATCCCGGCTTTTTATGTCGTGCTGCAATATCTAAAAGAGCAGTTCAAAACATAGAGACAAAAGCTTTACTTAACAAAGTATATAATGGCTCCTTAAGTACCTTTCTGACAGAATACCTTAAGAACCAAGATTTAACTAGAGCAGAGTTTATGGAATTAGAACGAATAGTAAGCGAGCAGAGATTTTAAGTGATTAAAATCTCTTTTTTATATAAAAAACAATGGGGACGTATTCGGCACATTTTCTATTTTAATATTTATAGATTGGTGGTATATTATGACTATGCATTATAAGAATTCCGATGATATAAAACGTAAGTTAAGAGAGCTCAAGAGATTTGAGATTGGATTACGTACTGGAAATTATAATACCCCTAATAAGAACATAATAATAAATAAAGATAAAACATTATTATTTGATAAAAATNGCAATGCTCTAATTTGGGATAAATTCTTTCATTTGAAGGATACAATCAATAAGCAGGCAAAATATTCTCTTGAGGACCTATCCACAATGTCCAAAGAGGAATTTACAGATATTATTAACGAGTATTTTTACCAAGTATATTATATGCATTATAAAGAAAAGGGATTTACAAGTGATTCATTAATTGATGGGGACATTCTTTCGGAGTTAGGACTTCCCCTAAACTCTAGTTATGATGATGTAATAAGCAGTGTTCGCGAGCATGTCAAGGCCTATCATCCTGATAATGGAGGAGATGTGGGTAAATTTATAGAGATAATGAACATTTACAAGCAATTTCGAGCAGATACACAAGAATAGGATTACATTTTTATGTTGAAAGGTAGTAAGCTATGAGAGTAGAAAAGGTTAATACTAACAATGCCACATATCAAAAATTTGAGGTTTTAAAAAGCAATAGAAAAAAGCGCTATAGATACAAAGAGTTTCTAGTTGAAGGTGTTCGTAATATAAATGAGGCAATTAATAAGGGCTGGAACATCAAGTCATTTATATATTCTAACCAGAAGAATCTATCAGACTGGGCTAAGAAGGTTATTAGTAATACATCTACTGAGATAAATTATGAGCTTTCTGATAAACTTATGAAAAATCTCAGTGAAAAAGAAGACACCTCTGAAATCATGGCCATTATAGGTATGCGAGACGATAATCTAAAGACTTTAAAGCTCTCTAGTAACCCTATACTTGCCTTATTTGATAGACCTTCGAATAAAGGTAATCTAGGCACAATAATTCGTTCCTGCGATGCTTTAGGTGTCGAATGTCTTATAATAACAGGACATGCCGTGGATTTATATGATCCTGAGGTGGTAGTAGCTTCTATGGGCTCATTCTTCAATATGAATGTTATAAGAGCTCCAGAGAATAAAATGATATTAAGCTTTATAGATGATATGAAGAAGCGATATCCAGGCTTTAAAACTATAGGAACGACCGCTCATAAGGAGCATCCCATATATGACTTGGATCTATCTGGTCCCGTCTTATTTATGATAGGAAACGAGACGGATGGCTTATCATATACATTTACAGAACTCTGTGATGTTCTAACCACTATACCTATGGTAGAATCCTCATATGCGACATCTTTTAATGTTGGCTGTGCTGCAACAGTAATGTTCTATGAGGCAAACAGACAAAGAAATCTTAAACTCGGAGATTAATAATGGAATATAAATATAAGTAAAATGTTGTTCAATAAATTTTTCGATAGTAATACGGTCATTTAAGGTTAAACATCATATCGTTCAGATGGTGGAGATGGAAGTAAAGGATTTGGGTTTAGAATTCAAGATTATAGATATTCTCGAGGAAGCTATACTTCTTATATAGGTAAAGAGTTTGCAGGATTATGTAATTATGATCGCTACTTTGGATCAATGAGTGGAATTGCAACAGGATATTATATTCATACATGGGATAAAGCTATGATTACTAGTATTACATTTGGTATAAATGGAAAAACAGCTGGAATTAGTGCAACGATATCTAATGCTTCTAAATCATTTACAGTATATAGTAATGATAAAAGATTTGGTGTATATTAATTAAAGCGAGAGTTTATATTATTTTGTGCTAAAATAAAAAAATCCTTAAATGTATAATATGTATTTATGGCGACTAATATTTTCCAAATATATTAATGTGGCTGTAAAAGGAATGAG